>Ga0190313_1000708_pt1 | contig 19257 bp, 31 predicted proteins | sample 4870071011_MG_FD_169989 | JGI IMG/M metagenome (GOLD analysis project Ga0190313, IMG submission 169989) | Hydrothermal vent sediment bacterial communities from Southern Trench, Guaymas Basin, Mexico - 4870-07-10-11_MG | ecosystem: Environmental > Aquatic > Marine > Hydrothermal vents > Sediment ...
GCTATATTAAGAGAAGTCCCAGTATGGATTTCAATGGCAAGAAAGTATATTCTGTTTTCGCTGTATCCAGTAAAAAATGGTCTCATTGATAAGAGAGACTTTAAAGTGATTTTCGGAGAATTTGAGAAGTATTGTGAAGTTGTAGGAAGATATCGCTACAATAGGATTTTCAGAGTTAATAGGTTACACCAGTAATCGAAGTGTCCATGATTACTCCTCTTATGTCAGAGGGAAAATACTTATATACTCTTAGGGATATATTATACTCGGTGGGATTATGAAGTATGGAATTTTATTTGAAATGGAAAGAGGCGAAGTAAGAGATGTTTTGAGTGGAACTATTGAAACAGAAATTTTCTATTCTTCAAGGATCGTAAAAGTTTCGCAAGAAATGTTAAAGAACACGAGACCAATAAGGATTAATGATAAAATTGCTAGGACTATTGCTGAGATAGTATATCATGGCTTCTCTTATACCGATTGTGATGTTAACCTAATAAGAAGATTATTTAGAAATTATGACGTTTACATCCGTGAGAATGATCATGATTGCATAGCAATCTTAGTAATTGTAGGCAGTAAACATGTAGCGAAGAGAATTCTAAGAAAACTAGAACAATTTGAAGAAATGAATACAATACCCTCTGATTATGAAGATTAGAGTGAGTAAGTAAGGGTGAGATAATGAAGATATGGATAACTTCATGTCATATTCATTCAAGTAGAATTCATGAAAATCCAATAGTGCATAAGCTTTTTGACATCTTCTATAATGCATGGATTTACGGGATTGACGTTACCTTTTGTAAAAATATTACCAAGATAATTGAATATATACATGTCATGTATAACGTTATTTGTGATGATGGGTTGATAATTATTGAATCATCACCTTATGACTTGATTATTTTAATTCCATGCTATCCCGACGGTGATTTAGAACTTCGTCATTCTACCATTACCTTTGAGTATCCTTTGCCATTTTTCTTAAAAGTGAAGATTTGTAGAGAGATAATAAATTCTCCATTGGTTGAGAAATTCATCTTTAAACCAATCTATGATAATATGAAGTATGTTATTGAAATTGAATATGCAAGTCATATCAAAATTTTGAGAATCTTGCAAGTACCTATCGGATATTAAGTGGAGAATGTTCCTTGATGAGTTAATTAAAAATACTAGGTGATAAAATGAAGCCGGAAGATTATAACTTTCTAGTGTGTTAACATGATCATTTTTAGCAAATCTATCAAGGAGAAGATAAGAAGAAATATTGAAGGGAAGTTTACAAGGAAATTAAATAATATTATTGAGAGGATTAATGTTGAAGAGTTGATAAAGGAAATTCAAGAGTATTATAGTGATAAGGTGGAATATTATTTTCCACTATTCACTAACAAGTATTATGGTTATGAACTTGTTGGTGTATTTGACTTCCTAAGAAAGAAGTTTAGTTTGAATAGGAAGGAAGCAATTTTATTATTGCTCTATATTATGACTGTTGAAGGTGTTTATGCAAAGCTTGGATGTTATGGTTATTTTGGTAGAATGTCTAAGTATATGAAGTATATGAAGGAGTTGGGAGTAGTCAAGTATTTTATTGATGAAGTTTACCACTCAATCTATGATGCAGTATGGTTGTATTATTATGGTAAGCGTTACAAAAATAAGTAAGCTTAATTATTCTTCCTCTGATGAAACTTGTAGTTGAGGAAGTTCATCTTATTAATAATGTGACTGGAAGTATTGAAAAGTGTGCTAGAATGAGTATCAAACTTATTCTATTGAATTATAGAATTTTCATAGTTAACCTAATTCTTGTAAGGAAATTCTTAAGTAAGCTAGGTGAGATATATATTGGAACAATGTTTCACAATTCTGCCGGAGATATTTTCTCACCAGATGCTTTGGATATTATAAACTTCTCAGAATACTTACTATCTTTTACTAGAGATTGCATTAAGATAGTATGTGAGAAATGCAAATATCAAGAGTTTTGCTTAGATGTTTTGAATAAAGCTAAAGGAGTACTTTCAGATAATGTTGAAAAGGCTATTGAAAAAATTACTAGTCATGGATTTGACTCTTTAATTTACCGTATTACGAAAGATGGTAAAAAGGTAAGAGTTCCATTTGCTCTATTATTACACATGCATTTTCCTATAATCCTCTTACACTTCCTCTGTGGAGATTGTAATGACAAGAATTGTCTATTTAGTGTTAAATTCCCTACTGACTATAAGGTATCAAAAGAGGATTGGGATAAAATACATGACTTCTACTATACTGGTGTACTTGATTTAAACTTTCTAAAGAAGTATTTATGTGAGAAATGCTGGCAGAAGATAGCCAATTTATTCAGTTATTCAAGTGGGTTAACTATTATCTAACATTATAATGATTTATTTATCAACTCTCATTTAGACAGTACTTGTAACTATTAATCCTTCAAGATTTCTCCACTTCCATCAGAGGAGTAAAATTTATATAGGGTTACGGGAGTAATCTATTAGAGAAAATTTCCCATACTATGAAAACCGAAATTTCAGTTGAGGAGAAAAAAGGTAATTTAAAGAACTTAATTGATCATATTAGAGAAATTGACCAAAATGTTAAGATAAGAGAACTTAAAGGTTGGATGGACATTAAGTTTAGCAAGAAAGTAAGATTCGCTATGATAAGTTACGATATGAAGAGTAAATTTGTAATATTTCACCTTGATGATGATAAGATTTATTTCCTTGAGAATGTGAAGAGAATGACTTTCAGATGTGATGGTGTCGAACTTAACCCAGTCAGAGTTGACATAAACTTTACACCAGACAAGGTTCAAGTGTATGATGCCGTTGTAAATTACATGTATATTATAGAAGTAGAAGGTGGTATCGTAGTAACACTTCGTTCAAGATAGGTTCAAATTAAAATTTCAAATTAAAATAATTATTTTTTCCATACTATAAAGATGATGGGTAAAGTTCTAATTATAAGTGAAAGTTAATCAGTAAGAATACTGAATGGGTAATGATTTTTCCATTGATGTTAGAGGAGAAATATTTAAATATTATTTGATATTAATACTTTAGGGAGTTTAAGCTTATACCTAATTCATACTGGTGAGAATATGAGTTATTATTTAGATGACAAATGGATAAAGGAAGCCCTCATAAAAAGAAAGAGTCAATTTTCCCTTGTTAGTGTATTTGAGACTAAAGATCCTAAGAGACTAACTCAGTTTCTAAAATTTGTTTTATCAAGACCTTGGAGAAAGAGAGGTTCTACAGAAATACCAGCAAAAGTCTACATCTTTTTTGATTGGAGAGGATTATTCAAGGTAACTTTAAGAGATGGGCAAATTCATTATGATCCAGTATCTCCAATAAGTCCCCAATCTGATAATCCATTTGTTAGAATGATTTCTACAATGCAACAAACTCAAACTATCATGGACTTAAATGTTGCTCTTAGGTACATTGATTCTTTGTTCAGAACAGATGAAAATATTGTCTTTGTAATTGTTGGATTATTTAAACCTCATGATTCTTTAACTTCTGCCGTAAGAAGTTGGGTATTTGATGATACATTGTATCCAAGAGGGCACTTTGTCGCTATATTTGTTGAAGATGCTAAGATGTTATTTGATGATATGACTTTACAAAATCTCATAGTTGTTAAAGTACCTTATTCAACTAATGAAGAGAGGGAGTTTTTAATTTCCAACATTGCTAGAGAATTTAGAAGTATCGTTGGTAGAGTGAACATTAATGGAATTGTTCAAGCAACTAAAGGGTTAACTTTACATGAGACTGAATCTGTAATTTTAGAATCTATCTACAAGTTTAAGAGTCTAAGGTATGATGTTGTTTCGAAGTTTAAGAATGAGATGATAAGAAAGAGTGAAGTTGTAGAGATTGTTGAACCAGAATATGGTTTTGAAGCCATAGGTGGCTATGATTATTTGAAGGAATTCATAAAGCTAAACATTATTAAGGTTCTCAGAAATCCAGAGAAAGCTAGAAGACTTGGTTTAAGACCACCAAGAGGACTTCTCCTATTTGGTATGCCCGGAACTGGAAAGACATTATTTGCTAAAGCACTAGCCAAGGAACTAGAAATACCATTCCTTGAAATGAAAACTGAGAATATAGTTTCCTCATTGTATGGTGAGACTGAAAGGAATATGGCAAAGGCTTTGAGAATCGCTGATGAGGTTGCTCCATGTATCCTTTTCATTGATGAAGTTGATAGATTTGGAAGAAGAACTGGAATAGAGACTGATAGTGGAACTACAAGGAGAACCTTTTCAGTATTCCTAAGTTGGCTTGGAAAGAAGGAGAGAGAGGCGATTGTAGTAGCTACAACCAACAGACCAGAGGACTTAGATGAAGCGTTTATCAGAGTAGGAAGATTCGACTACATTATTCCAGTGCTTCTGCCAGATTACAAAGCAAGAGTTGAAATCTTGAAAGTACACACTCAAGTAGTAAGGAAGGTTGCCTTAGCCCCAAATGTGAACTTAGAAGTAATTGCCTCAAAAACTGAATTGTTCACTGGAGCAGAATTAGAGGAGTTAGTAATTAGGGCAGGAAGGCATGCTCTCAAGATGGATAAGGACAGAGTTGATATGAGTGACTTTGAATATGCAATTCAAACCTTTAAGATCAATGAATCTGAAAGAAGAAGACAATTAAAAAGGTATATTGACTTAGCAGAGAAGTTCTGTAATGATGTGGAGTTTATGAAGCATCTAACAGAGCATTATAGCAACATGGTAAGTAGGATTGAAGCATTGAAAGAGGAAATGGGACTCTAATTTTCTAACTTATTTTTCTTTTTTCTTTCTCATACTATGAGTGAGGTAAATAAAATAAGTCAATTAGGTTTAAAATTTGAAACTTTCTTTAGCTATTTTTGGCACTATAGAGCAGAAGCCCAACCTTTAATTAATCGTATTGAGCAAGGTCTTAACAAGGGAGATATTCTCGAAATATCTTTTATCAAAGACATAATGTTAGCTTCAAAAGGTGATACAATTCTTGTTTGTCCCAGAAGATGGTTTATAGTTGTTAATTTAAGGTATGAGAGACTAGTTCAAATCTTTAGAGAGTTAAATGATAAAGCATCAAGAATTAAGTCAATAACTTTCAAGGTTCAAGTAATTAAGGATAATCCAGAGCGTAAATATGTTCTTTGTAAACTCTTGGAAGCTAGGATTGACTATGAAATTGAGCGAGAAGATAGTATTGAAAAATTCTATCCTCAAGAGGATATTGAATTTGATAGTGTTATTTTTACAAGGACTTTGAGAAAATTGGAAATCTATAGATTAAGGGGTAGTGGTACGCTTACAATTTTACCAGAGACTTATAATTTCACTGAAAAAATTGAATCGAGAGAATTAGTTAGAGTCTTCAAGGATGAGAAGGTAATGGTTAGAGAAGTTAAGGATGAAAACACACTTCTTGGTAGAGTTGTCAAGAAGTTAAATGAGTATATTGAAGGTCTTAGGAGAAAGGAACTTGGTGGTGAACTTGAAGTTTGGTGTAGGGAAGGTGATAGAGTTCTTAAAATTAGACTATTCCCATGGTTTAGTGGTAATGTAAGTTACGATATTTCAATATATGAAGATCCTTTACCATCTGAAGAAGATTTGTTAGAACTTTCAAAGTTCTATGTCATTAAGATTCCTAAATTCTACATGAATAACACAATAAGGAGAACTGTATTCGAGAACCTCAATGAAGTTAAAAGAGTTCTCTATGTCTTAGATGTTTATTATAACGGTAAGAAGTTCGAAGTGGTTGTTAAGGGATTAAGCGAAATTCCAAAACCATTAAGAGCATCAGTAGTTAGGAGAAGATTTGCTATATCAAAGTATGCCAAACTTCACCTACCAAGAAAATTCGAAGGTTCTGATTATTTCTTATTTAAATATTTTGAGAGTGATAAATCACTAAAGGACTTTGTTGAGGAAGTAAAGCAGATAATTAATGTTAGAAACTTTAAACCTAAAGATGTTAGTTTCATGGAGACCTTCTTAGAAATCTTCTTTGAGAAAACTCCTAAGAGGAAATTAAAACTTATTGAACCATACATTAAGATTCTCAATGAAGTTAAGGACTATGCTGAGAAGTCTGCTCTCTATGTAATATTTCACGGTCAGAAGGATGAATGGGGTAGGAGACATCTACCTAATTACAAAGCTTTTAGGATTACACCAGTAACCCAAGACATTTACAGAATTACAGTAGATAATCAACCACCAGTACCAACCACTGCAATAGTCCTAAAGGGTGGCGAATTTGAGAAGAGGTATAGGGATGCTTTCAACATTGATAATCTCTTAACTTATCAGTGTGCTAGAATTGAAGAGAAGGTTGAAATGATTAAGCTTGATTGTTATGAATTAAGGAAGAGGTTGGAGCAAATGGGAATTAATGTTGCTGAAATACCTTTCAAAGAACTTGTTAATAAGATTGAGGAACTAGCTAGGAGTGAAGAATATCCACAAAACCTAGTCCTTGTATTCTACAAGTATTGTTTAGATGCTAAGAAGGATGATTGGACAACTGATTGGGTTCATGAGGTTGCTATGGTTAGAGAAATTTTAGCGGGACTAGTAAAGTCTGGTAGAGATAGAGACTTTACACTTGAAAGACTTGAGAAGGTCTTAAGGGCTATGAGAGTTGCAGTGCTCTGGAGTATGAAGACTAGAGGATATTCAAAACAACTTGGAGTAATCTTCACTGGTAATCCAGAGAGTATTTTAAGAAAGATATTAGAGTTTGTAAGGAGACTTGAAGGAAGAGTCTTAGCATTAAAGCTTGAATTAGGTAATGAGGAAGAAGCAAAAAGAGTTGAAGAGTTTAAGGATGTTCTGAGCGACAGAGTAAAGGCATTAATGGAAGAGTTGATAGGGTGAGATTATGATTGAAATTATTTCAAACTTGGAGAGTGAGTTAACTCATGTCATGACAAAATTGATGAGAATTCATAGTATAAAGCAGGATATAGGCAACATATTCGTTGAGGTTTATAAGGAAGTTTATAGAATATATTGCAATTTCGTTAAAGCCTTAAGCTTGCTAAACTTACCTAAATGTTATAAGGTTGAATTTTCTGATGTTGATGAGGAAATCATCATCTTCAGTTTATATAGTAGTTATAACTTTGAATTTAGGAAATTAATTTGTGATAGTATTACAATTTCATTTAAACCTATATCTTCAATTATATTGGAAATTTCATTACATTGTAAGTATTATGGATATAAGGAGATAAAGTTTGCAGTAAATAAGATTGATAAATATAATCATTTTGATCTAGGTTATTTTGAAGATATGTTAAATTCATTGATAATAATAGTACAATTAGACAAGTATATTGAGAAGACAGTTGAAAAGTATGAGGAAGTTAAGAGGAGATGGATTAGAATGTTAGAAGTCTTAAGGAAGGTTAACATTATCACTACAGTTAGTGAAAATGAAAGAGTTAAAGCATTAAAAGAAGAATTATCTATTTAGTAACTTTCTCATTTTAAGGAATACTTCTACCTACAAATACCTCTCCTATATCTTGCTCCACTTCCTTGTCCTCTATGGGGATCTATTCTGTAAACGTTTTTAGAACCGCATTTTGGACATGATACTTCGTAATAAGGTATCCATCCAGTCTCAAATTCGTGACCACAATCTTTACACTTCCATACTTTCTTTCTCCCTCTAATACCCCATCTCCACATAAGTGAAATATCAACAAACTTGTTTATAAAATATCATTCTATACTTCTTTTGCCTTTTTATACTCTTCTTCTATTCTATCACGTAACTCTTTATAAAGTTCATAGATATTTGTACCAGTTAATCCCTCTTCCTCTAATTTTTTAATCACTGTATCAAGGTACTTTAAATAACCACCTGCAACAAAGTTTATTCTTCCATCTTCATACATACAGAATGCATTCCATCTATTTTCAGACGGTAGTATACTTCTTGCACCTTCACCACAAATTTCTTCTAAAACCTTTCTTTCTATTTCTTCAATCTTTTCTACAACAGTATTAGTCATAGTTATCACCAATACAAATTTCTTACTATATCCTAAATAAGTGTTAACCCATATTATAGACTACAAGTGTAATCTATTCAAAGTTTAAATATAACCCTAACTAATTTTCTCACGTATGAAATCGAGATATCACTTCTACATTAAGAATAATAAGTACTATATTTGTGATGAGAAAAGAAAGACTTGCTTTGAAATTGTAGAGAAAAATAATCGTGTAATGTTAGTTGAAAAGAAGGATGTTTATAAAAGCTTTAAGAAGGATATGCAAGAACTTAAGAAAGTTGAAAAGGAAATGAAGGAGTTAATTAAGTCATTAAGAAAGTGGAGAGATTTAATAAGGAATTTTGAAAAACTAGAAGAAAAATACATTAATGAGTTAGAGGACAAAATACTCTCACTTCTTGAATAACCAAGACTTAATCTTCTTTTCCCTCATCCTATTTAGGTAGTTGTAAGCTAGCATACATTCTTTCTTAAACTCACACTTATCACAGTATTTTGAAGACATTTTCCTCTGCTCACAATTTAGGAAAATTTCAATCCTACACTGCATTCTTTCATGTTTAAGTTTTACTAACTCATCTTTAATTTCATGAATTCTCCTCTTAAGCTTATAAGTATCATACCTTAATCCACCTTCCTTAAGTATTATGATATAGTCTTCGAGTTTCTTTTCAAGTTCCTTAATTCTTTCTGAAAGTATTTTGAACCTATACATAGCATTCAACTTTCTTTCGTGTGGTGTTAATTTGAAGATTGGTTTAGCAACTATTTCTACATCACTCTCAACTATCTCTACATTATCTTCAACTATCTCCACATCACTATAGGATACTTCTTCAACATCGTCTTCAACTACTTCTTCCTCATCTTCAACTACTTCAAATCTATCTCGCTCCTCACTTATCATACTATCACCTTATTTCAAATTTGAGGTACATTTTCTTTACACTAGTTGCGTAATTCACGACATACCTTAATTCCTCAAGTAATTCTTCTAAATCACGAATACTAATCCTATTATACATCCTAGCATTAATAATTATATCCTCAAGCCTAGTGAGTATATATTTCAATCTCTTCTCTAAAGCTTCTAAATCAACAACTGATGATATAAGACCACCTTTCTTTAAAATATAGAGGTATGATTTCACAGTACCATAAGGTATTCTTAACTTTTGAGAAATTTCTTTAGGCTTATAACCTTGTAAGTATAATTCTATCATTTTCTGAACATCTTGCCTAATAATTAATTCTTTAGCCTTCCTAACATACCATTCACTTGAATAACGCATATATATCCCCTTGCTAACCTCGGTATATCATTCTCATGCTATACTAGGGTTAGCATAGATATTTATGTGTAACGCTTAAACTTTAGTATTACGCTTACTACTTAGCAAGAGATAAGTATATAAGGTAGCTTACATATATTTTCTCTGATGATGCTAGGGAAAAAGAATAAGGGTATATCACCAGTATTAGCAGTACTACTCTTAGTCTTAATTACAGTAGCTATAACCATTGCCGTCTACTACTTCCTTACTTCATACTTTGGTTCACTAGGACATACAGTAACTAGAGAGACTTTAAGATATGGCGAGGAAATACACCTTGATGAGTACTCAATATCAGTATCTGATAATACAGTAACTCTTACAATGTACTTAAGAGCAAAAGTTGATATTCATATAATTCATGTCTATGTAAAGGCAGATGATAATGTAATATTATCACAAGATGTTGACTGGACTATAACTTCACAAGTACAAGCATTTACAATAAGCTTTACTTACAGTGGAGCAATATACGAGGTTACTTTAATTAGTGAGACTGGAAATAGGTATTCATTTATAATAACATTGAGAAGGTAGATTAGGTGATTTAAATTGAATTTAACTAAAAAACTTTTTTACCTAACAATTCTCGTTTATGGTCTTGACTACTTCTCATCATACTTTCTCCACAATTATACAGATCTTATTGAATGCAACTTCTTCTTAAGAACTATTTTTGAATTAAATAATCCCCTCATTCTAACAATCACCTTCATTCTTATATGTAGTGTGTTATATCTTACTGGAAGACTTTTTGAATTCGTATCAGTCAAGCTTGCTGACAAGTATAAGCATAAGTTTAGTAGGGACTTTATTACTAAAATTGTAGTATCTAGCTTCTACCTAACCTTCATAATACTTGAATCCTTCTCAATAATTCACAACTTCCTACTTCTTATGGGAATACGCTTGTAACTCTCATAAAGTTGTAAGATTTCTTTCAAGCAGGATGCAACTAATTTACCTTTCCTTGTTAATTTAAACCCCTTAACTAATCCATTTTTCTTTAACCTTAAGTATGAGTGTGGATATTTTAGCTTTAAATCAGCAACTTTTTCAGTATCACCATTGAGTAAATGTAAGAGCATGTTAACTTGATTTTTTGATAATCTCAACTTTATAAGGTATTTGTCTGTATAGGGATTTTCTTTTACATTAAAGAGTATTAGTTTATCACAAATACTTACTGTTATGTACATCATGATATTATAATATTCGTTCTAATTTATTGATTACTTTCACTTTAGTTGTTACAATTTGAGAACAAGTAAGGTGAAAGTATTCATGAACTAAAGTGAAAGTATTCGACTACTGAGGTGAAAGTATTCTTCATTTACAAAAGTAATGAGTATAATTACACATCTGATAAGAATATAAATAATCTTAAGGTATTTCTTATAGGTTGTACAAACAGAGTAATTTATGGAAAAAAGTAAAATTAGTAGTTTAAGACAAAAATCTTAATTGGTTTATGAGTATAGCGATACATATAGTACGTATTAGCAAACTTCTTCTTTATAACTACTTGATGGTAGAGTAGTCTTGCAATAAAACTTCTAACAATTTTTGAATTAACACCACTCTCTAATACTAAATCCTCAATTAAGAACCATTTATTACTAAACTTTGAAGTTAGTAGTCTAAATACCTTATACTCATCCTTAGTTAATGCTATTAAATTATGCTTCTTAGCAATATGCTCCTTTAGTGAAGCAATATTATAACGTTTAATACCACAGAAGGGGCAGAAGTAGTATGTCATACTATTACCCTCTCTCTATCTATCTTTACAATACCTAGACGATCTAAGAAGTAAGCTAATCTCCTCACGCCGGGATCTAATTTTTCAATAACATCAACTATTAATAGTCCTTTACCATACAAGTCTACAACATCATCATAGTATCTTCTTAATGTGAGATATCCCCTCTTATTCTTATCCCTAAATAATTTGAGAACATTTCTCTTTATGAGGAGTAATATTTTCCTCTTAAGTCTAGGAATATTTACCTCAGATAGAGGCACATAGCCACGATTCTTTATCTCCTCAATCAAGCGTGAAGTTGTACTTATCTTCTTCTCATAGACGTTTTTATCATCTGCAATAATTAACCATAACTTTATTGCCTCAATTAATGCCTCTCTAAGAGCACCCTTTCTCCTACCATACTTTTTTTCAAACTTCTTCCTAAAAGTGTAATATAGGTCACTAGGAAGAGTAGTATGGATATGTACCCTGTCACTTTGCGCAGTCATTACTTGTCTTAGGTAGTCATTCATATCAAGTATTTTAATACTTACACTCTCTTAAAAATATGTTCATATGAACACAAAATATTTTCATATGTTCACATCTCTGAGTTACTATACATGTACACATCATGTTCCTATTTATAAAGCCAAATTCTGAATACTTTTACTTTCACCTAACTCTGGTATATTAATCTTTGGGTAAAAGTTTCAGTTTCGAGATTTTAGATAAATGTTAGTGTTATATATTGTTTGAAATATTAGTTAGAAGGGGACTCATCACCAATCAGAGTCCCCTGTGGGGGCATCCCACATGCCCAATCCTAAAGTCATCCAAGTATTAGAGAGAAAGAAGGGGTTTATAAATCCTACCCTACAACAGAGTTTGCAAACAAGCTTTAAACACTCCTATCTAAATACAGTAGTACTATCCTATAGAATCCTACTACAATTAAAGGTTAAGAATGGTATTCCAGTTAAAGATTTAGCAGATTATCTAAACATACCCCTAAGGACTGCTTACTATTATATTAGTAAGCTTGTTAGATTAGGTTTGGTTGAGAGGAGAAATTCACTATTATTCATTACTAGTAGGGGTGTTTCAGTATTAAGTTTGCTTAGAGGGGTTTGCAAACTGTGTTGGGGTAAGCGGGTTTTGAGTTTTGAAATTTCGCAAAGTCTCGCCCATGATTATCTTGAAGGTAGGAATAAAAGTTTGCAAAGTCTCACCTATGATTATCTTAAGGGTAAGAATAAAGTGTCTCAAGGTGAATCTAGGAAGAGGGTTTATAGGCGTTATGATTGGAAGAATCCTATATTTTATGTTAGAGGTCATATTTTGATTGTTTATGATGTTTCTGCTTTTAAGCAGATTGTTGATTGGTTTTATGGTAGGGGTGAGTTACCTCAGATTAAGGTTGTTGAGGAAGTTAGGGATTTGGTTGTTAGAGAAGTTTCTTCATTTGTTAGAGAGTGTGTTGAGAGTGTTGTTAGGGGTAATGGTAGGAGTTTGGAGAGTCGTATTAAAGAGTTTGGTGAGTATCTTGCTTCTCAGATTGTTAATAAAGTTATTGATGTAGTTGTAGAGTATAAGGGGTTTGGTGGTGTTATTCATGCAGAGTTAGGTGTTGAACGTGAGCACGAGTCTTGGGTTGAGGCATCTTTGAGGTTTGATTGGAAGAGTATTAGGCATATTCTTAAGCAGATTGGTTATCTGTTTGGTAGACGTAAGCGTTATGTTAGATTGTATGCTAAGTGTGAGAAGGGTAAGGGTGATGTTCTTAAGCTTGAGAAGTGTTTGCATAGGGATTTAATTGACCTCATATATGATTTAGGTGTTGGTGTATTTGAGAAGGATTGTATTTTAATGACGTTTGTATCAGCATTGATTATGAAGTATCTTGGTAGACCTAAGTCAATATTGCAGAATGTAATTAATCTTGCATATCAGTTTGATTTAGAAGTATCATATCAGTACCCACTGTTATAATATCTCCTATTATATCAGAGGAGAAATATTTATAAAATTGGTAAGGTATAATATATTGGTGAGTAAAATGAACCTTAAGGAGTATTTAGAGAATTTAAAATACACTTTACCATCTAGTATGTTATGTCCTCATTGTGGGAGTAGAATTAATTTTAGTCCCTATAAATGGGAACTTTCATATATTCATTGTCCCGTTTGTAATTCTAAATTTTCAATGCGAGGTCAAACAGTAATATGTCAAAATTGTGGAAAGGTTATAAGATATAGTTTATGTCCTTTATGTGGTTTGAAGATAATTCATATATGTGTAGTAGAGCAGAAGAGAAAGATTATTATTGCTGAATTACCAAATGGTGAGGTTTATGATCTTAGTGATGAGGATGATTTAAATCTTTGGTTAAAGAAAGGTTATCCTAAACTTCTTGGCTTTTTATGTTTATCATGCCCATTTTATAAAAAAATGTGAAGTAACAGGGAGTTGAAATGTAATATAATATATTGGTGGGAATATGATGAGACATTTAATGCTTGTAACTGATGGGATAATTGAGAAGTTAAAGAAGGAAGAAATATTATTGGCAGATAATACACTACTTCTTGAACCAATATTAAATTCACAACCATTAACTAGTCATATTTTAAATGAATTGTTGAAATATTGTAATTGTTATGAAGAAAGTAAGGATAAGGCTATGGAGTTAGCTACCAATTTATATCTATTCCATATTGTGAGAAAAGCGTTCTTTATTAACATATTACATGAATATAATCCATTTATCTTCTATGAATTTGGGAATTTTGTAGATGTTATTTCACAAGTAACACCGTTATCATTAGCATGTAAAATTATGAGATTGAGACTATTACATCTTCACATATTTATGAACTTGATAAAGGAGTTGGATGATGTACAAGCTTCTTTAAATAGTCCATATTTTAGGAAGTTAAGGAGATTAAAGGAGTTTAAAGAAGTTAAGGAAATGTTTAGTAGATTAATAGCACGCAAATATTATTATAATGACTTGTACATGTTTATGTTTCATAAAATATTTGGTGATCTAGGATATTATTTGAGGAAGATTGATGTAAAGGTAGATTATCTCAATCTTCATGTTTTAGAGTTTGTAGAAGCTTATTTGAGGATTTTACAACTATTAAGGAAGGAGTTTGTTACAATGCCATCTTATATTCTGAGGGTATTTTATGAAAAATTATGTAGTAGTGGGAAGTTAGAATTATTCATTGGAGAAATTGCTAAAAAGGTAATTCAATACACTGTTGAAGATCTTCAATATCTTAGGAAGCTTAGATATTTCAGAGACTTTAGGACGTATGTATCACTTAATGAACTAGCTAACTCTCCTTACATGAAGATTTCATTATTCTATTTAAAGAAAGCTATTCCGACATTGGAAGGTACAAGGACTATGTATTCAATAAATATAGATGTACCAAATATATCTCATGTTCTTGGACGTGTATGGATAACACGTTCATAGGTTACGAGTGTAACTCCCACTCATCTTTTTATAGTTTAATTTCATTCTTACTTTGGGGAAAATTATGAAGTGTTGGAAGTGTGGGAAGGAGATTAAAGATGATGAAGAATATACATTCTCATCAGAATGGGATGCTTTCTGCCATGTTAAATGTTGTCCAGCGTTTAATCCTAAAGCGAGTATCATGAGGGAATGTGAGTTGTGTGAACAGTACAAACTATCAAGAGTTAGGGTTAAGGGTGATTAAATGAGTTGGAAGGAAAAGTTTAGAAAGTTTAGGGAAGGATTTTTCCTTATACTAGACTTGTTAATGTTACCCTTCCTAATACTTGCCGTTATGATATTATCCTTTGGTGAAAGGGTAGTAAAGTTTTTTAATTCGTTAGTAAGGAAGAGTTAAAAGTTTTAAGTTGGAACAATTTATATTATTTGTAGTGGTGGTAGTATGGGTGAAGAGGTAGGTAGAACTTTAGAACCATTTAAAGTTGGTAAACTACAGTTTGTACCTTCTGTAGATCCTAGTGAAACTGATGGTACGATTGAAGAGTTAGTAGAAGTCGGAGATTGGATTACATTAGGTTATATTGAACCAACTAAAACTATGAAGTATGATGATTTCCTTGACTCATTATATGATGTAATTCGTAATACATTAGAGAAAGTCTTTGATAAGATTAAGAGAGAATTAGAAGAAGCGGGTTATGAAGTAGAGAGGAGTGGGAGACCACTCTTCTATGTATCAAAAGCTAAGGATAGAATTTGGTTCAAAGTTAAGAAGAATGGTGTAGATAAAGCATACTGTGAAGTTACATATGATGATGAACCAGAAGGATTAAACTCAGAAGTTTACGTTATTTGTGAACCAGTATAGTTACCCTAACTTGTAAGAAAGACTAATATATTTTTCTTTCAATTTTTGCATGATGATTATAAGAAAAGTTATTGTAGGAAGGAGACGTAGTACTCTCTCCTTGAAGAAATCTATTACCAGTAATACTTTGAGTTATGAAATCTCCTACAACAATAAAGTGTTGGTAATCTTTCAAGCTTCTAGGAAAATTTTTGAGAAGAAGATCAATGTTATTATAAAGCCTAGTATCTTTCAAAAGGATATAGTCTCATACTTAAGGAAGAAGAGTTATAAACTTATAAGGTCTAATGGTGAATATTATACTCAAATTCAAATTCCTTATATTAGGAATTTTGAAGAGTTGGACATTGACATGAAACAGAGGATTAATGAAGTTTTTGACTTTATAGCATTTAAGCTTAGTGAAACTAGTACTAAAATGGTTGAAGTTGGTAAGCTTCTTACACTTGAAGATGTTATTAAAGAGAGTATTGTTAGTCATAAGAGGGGTGAGTATGAAGGTTTTGGTGGGGTAAGTATTGAAGAGTTTAATAGAGTATTTAGAGCGGTTAGTGAGATGGTTGATAAGGAAGATAAAGAAATGATTGTTAATTTAGTTAGGAAAGCTTTCTATGATGAAGAAGCTAAGAAAAAACTTATGAAGTTAGTTGATAAGTATATGAAGTAATTTTTACTCTAGGATTCTTTCTAACCACTCTTCAATCTTCTTTCTTAACTCTCTCCTATTCCTAGCATATATTATAGTCTTATACCTTCCTATTGGATGTTCACTAAAGATGTCCCACTTGTAAGGTTCTCTTGTTTTTAATGCTTTAAGAACGATAGAACCTCTAGGAGTATCACATACAAATACAGAACCTTTAGTTCCTCTTCCAGTTTCTACACAGAATATTGGCTTAACCTTCTTCTTTATTTCCTCTACACTAATTTTTTCATGTTCTAATTCTTTTGCTCTTTCCTCACTCTCTTCTGCTCCACGAACTTCTAATCTTGAATGATCTAATAATGTATCAATCCATGAATCAATTGTTCCATTATAATCTCTAACGGCAGATTCTACACTCTTATGTACTGTATACTTTACACCAGTAAAGTCGCTATCATTATGAAGTTCTCTTACAATGAAAATGTTTGGTTCTTTACAGTAGTATAATTCAACTTTTGAATAACCTTCCCATGTTGCTGGAAAGTCAGTTTCACTTTCTTCAATCTTTTCACATTTTTCACTAATAGCCTTATCAATAAAGTCAACATAATCTAATGGTCTAACAAGTATAGTACCCTTCTTTTCCTCTTCCTCAATCCATGGCTTTAAAATTTTTTCCCAATCTTTAAATTCATCAAATGTTGTATCGGAAGTTACTTCTAATGAACCGTCTTCTTTTAACTTTTCAATAATCTTATCAATAATACTCATACTATCACCTTACTCTTTCTTAAGTAATCCAAGCTTTCTAAGAGCATCTTTAATAGCATCCATCCATGCATACTCTTGACCACGCTCTAAAGCTAAGTGTAAGTCTGTTGCAAGTCCATTACCATTTCCTTCTTCATATCTAACCTCATGGAAGTCTTTGAATACTTTGGCAAGTTTCTTAAACTTTTCTGGTGGTATGTTTACATTCTTTCCTCTAATTCTTGGATAAACACCACCATAAGCAGTTTCAGATAATTCCATATCAAGTCCTAATTCATTAATAATTTCATAATCTACCCACTCGCTAGTTCCAGTCCAAGCTTCATTAATATTTTCTTCTTCACGTTTACCAGTATAGTAACGACTTGCTTCATCCATTATTCTTCTCCATTCATCATCACTTAACTTACGACCAACGAAATTATCTTCAATCCACTCTTTAAAGTCTTCGTCAAGGTCAACTTCAATACTCTTTATATTCTCCAAGTCTGGATACCATGCATAGAAGTTCTTTATATTACCTTTTTCAGTCTTAAATTCCATTTCACCATCCCAAGAAAAGTCAATACGGAAGAATCCAGTTGGTCTATACTTCTTTAATACATCTGCGATTTTTGGAATGAATTTATAAGTCCTTTCTTCTGTCTTAACATTACATTGATAACCTTCAAAAATTTCTTTACCAGTATCTAAGTCATAAAATACTCTCTCTGTAACAGTACCACCAAGTTCAGTGCATGCTCTAACAAAATTAGGATCTGGTTTAGTCTTAACTTTAGCTACTTCCATATCCTCACCCTCTTATTAGTAATTCCATTCTCTATATATAAAACTTCATAACTCACTCATACCCCATACCTTTCCCTTATCCTCTTGATAGCCTCTTCAAGAATCTTAATTATTTCTCTAACTTCTTGCTCATTATTAACTTCACCATAACCAAACTCGAAATGATGTGTTATTGTACCATCATCTTTAACAGCATAGAATTCATCTAGTTTTACAAAAACTTCAATGAATTTATACTTCAACTTATACTCACCTTTCGTGGATTACTCCTGTAATCTAAGTTAGAGTGGTTTTAGTTTCTTCTTTAACTCTTCAAGGAATTCTTCTACTTGTTTTGATATTTCTACCATCTCACCAGTTTGTAGATTAGCTAAAATATCGCCAATATATCCAATACCAACTACTTCAGCATCTTTTATTAATAAGGCACAATCTGAATACATTGCTTGTAAATAAGATAGTGCTTTCTCTTCACATTCTTTCTCTGTTAAACCTTTACATAAGACTTTATCTCTATCAATTTCTTTGAGATTTACATCTTTTATAATAATTTCCATTTCACTCTCAATAGGATCATAAATCATATTTACAACACAACTTTTATTCCACTCTTTAAGTTTTGACTTTATAAACAAATTCTTAGCATAACTCTTAGCTATAAGGTAGACTGTATTTGAGAGAAATTTAAGTCTCCTACTTAGACTTGTAGGTTCTCCTACTCTTTCCCTAATAAATTGACCAATTTCTCTCTCAGCATTCTCTAAAACGATTGACAATGGTGGAATTCCAATCTTCTCTTCAACACTCAACTCTTGAAGTTCTTTAATAGTATTAATTACATCATTATACCATTTTTCCAACTCTTCCCAAGTAACTTCTTCCATTTTCCATCCCTATAAATTTAGGAAAATTTTCTTCTAAAATACCTATTTATCTAAGCTTAAAGTTGTAACTTATGATGAAGATTTGTAAGATTAGTGAAATTATTAAAATAGTTGAAAAGGAAGAGATTAGTAAACTTCTTGAAGGTAGAACTTGCTGGAATTGTAAGAATTATCCATGTCCCTTAATAGGATTACTATGGAGATTTGTTAGTGCTCTAGGTGAAGAAGTTTCAGAACTACATCATTGTATTGAATACTTTATGCTACTAAAAGTATTCGCACATCTTTGCCAAGATTTTGAAGAAGTAAAGGATTAAAATAATAACTCATAACTAGTAGTAGGTGGTGAAATGGAAAAGGAAGTTGAGTTAAAGTGTAAGTGTGGTGGTAGAATAATTCCTATGATTAATCTTGAGGGAGAGTTTATTTTCTTTAAATGTTTGAAGTGTAAGAAGGAGTATACTATTGATGATCTAGTAGATTTATTTGAAGAGGAAGTTGAGAAAAGAAAGGGTGTGAAACCGATACCCGCTCCTCGGTCGGGCGGGGAGGGGGCTAGGAGAAACCGTGATGAACCGACCTACGGAGACCTACACAGACCGTAGGATATTAAAGATGATATAGATGTTGATGAAAAAGGAAATATCATAGTAACTA
>Ga0190313_1000709_pt1 | contig 19228 bp, 43 predicted proteins | sample 4870071011_MG_FD_169989 | JGI IMG/M metagenome (GOLD analysis project Ga0190313, IMG submission 169989) | Hydrothermal vent sediment bacterial communities from Southern Trench, Guaymas Basin, Mexico - 4870-07-10-11_MG | ecosystem: Environmental > Aquatic > Marine > Hydrothermal vents > Sediment ...
CTATGCTATCCTTGAGGCAGAGTACAACACAGCCTAAAACACATAACCTTTTTCTCAATAATATAACGTAGGTGGTGAGGATGGCATTAAGGTTGCCAATAAGCATAACGATACCAGAGCAGTATTTCTGGGAGGATGCAGATATTATAGTGAAGAGGATTGGTGCTAGTGCAAGAGCTGTAGATGGTGATTCTAGGGAAACAATTGCTGAGGATAACAACCACAGTTATGTGCTGAAGAAAGCTATAGAAAAGGGAGATACAATAGCAATTAAAGGTGAGCTAGAGCTCAAGGAAACAGTTCCAGGAAAAGATGGTGTTATCCTGGTAGGTAAGAGTACTCCTTGGTTTGGCAAGACAAAGCTGATATGGAAAGGAAGTAGTGGAGGTACAATGCTTGATTTTACCGATCTTAAAAGTTACGGGGTCTTAGGCATAATCTTCGATGGTAACAGCCTTGCGTCTACAGCAATTAAGACAGGTGGGGACTCTGTTAGACCGAAATATCTTATACTTCAGAACCTTGGCTTTTGGAACTTCATAGGGACAGCTCTTGACCTAGGTGTTGGTAAGGCATACCCAGTTGATGATACCCCAATAATCAATGCGGTATTCCAGAACTGCAAGATAGGTATAGATGGTATTTATACGGAGGTAAAGCTAATTAGTGTCGGCTTTGGAGGAGGATATGACAAAGCAATAGTGGTAAGGGATGGAGCAACAGTTAGAGGCTTTGGAGTAGTCTTCTCAAGTGGTAAGATAGCGATAGCCTTGGAATCAGATGGTGGAATAGATAACATACTGTTCGTTGATGTGTGGTTTGAGGGGATAACCCAGTCGTGGCTAAAAAGGACTACCACCCCAACATCAAAGTACATTAACTCAATTGTCTTTATCGGTGGAAGCTTTGGAGTACCATCAGCACACGATGAATCATACTATATCCTAGACCTTGAGAACGTAATAACAGATGTAGTGTTCATAGGTGGCTCCCTCTACGTGGAATCACCAGCAACAGCAACAATACACAACCCTGACGGTAGCGACATTTACATTATCGGAATGAGGAACTACGATGCGTTCCAGTTCTCAGATACCTCGGTCAAGAAGATGATTGTGCTGGATGACTCGTTATTGAAGATAGGGTTTGGAGGTACCATAAAGTCTCTATCGAGTGATCAGCTACTAACTGATGCTAGGCTCGACATACTGCGTGGAGGGCTAGGTTGGGTTGGTCTCAGAATCGGTTATAATGCCGAAGATGATGCCAGATTCAGAGTAAAGACAGATGGTAAGGTAGAGCTTGGAGACGGTACAGGCACGTTCAACACGATAATTGACAACATAAATGCCAAGGCAAGGATTCAGAACGTTGAATCTATCCAAATACCGACTTTATCAGACTGTGCTAACTTACCTGCTAGCGGCAACTTTGCTGGAGACATGAGAGTCTGCTACGATACGGGGGCTTCTGCATGGAAAATCAAAGTCTGGGATGGCTCGGCATGGAGAGAGGTGACACTATCGTGAAATGCGTAGTCTGCTCTTCGAAGCTCATGGAAGTCAGCTTCTTTGACGGATGTAACTACCACAGATGCTATTACTGCCCAAAGTGTGGAGTGATATACAATTGTAGCATAACATTAAGGACTTGTATAGAACGGGTGCAACCTCCCCTATATAATAAATCTAATCCTTTTTCTACAATACAACTGCAACCTCCCAAGAACGTTTCTACAAGGGATACAGCCTTGAGCTGAAGGCTTCTTCCCTCTTGCACTCTCCCCCATCAGACCCTACTCTAGCTAGACTCTCACCCCTCTTCAGCTGATGGTGTTTCTGCACTCTCACCAATGCAGACTGCCTGCACCCTCTCTGGGCACTCATCAGTTTATGTAAATTGATGGGATATCCTCTCTTCAATTTGGGATATCCCGATTGAGTTTGATGGATATCCCTGCATGGTCTGATGGATATCCATGACTGTATTCCATGTAGGAATGATCCAACCAGGTTGCACTCCTTGGGGGTCTACCACTCGGTCTACCTCAGAGTCCCACCTATCCTCTCTTCCTCCTACTAATATAATAGGATATACCAGCTACTCTCTTCAGCTCAGCCTCAAGCTGGTCTACCCTCCTCTTAAGCTCCTCAAACTCCTCTCTTGAGACGCAATAGGTGGGACTCAGGTCTACCTTCTGGTCTACCTCGTATCCAAAGTACTGAGCTATTAATGCCCTCAGAAAGGCTGATATGGTTAATCCCTTCTCTTCAGCCTCCTTCTTAACAAGCTCATAGAGCCTGTTAGGTACCTTGGTTCTGAGGGTCTTCATGCTGGTCTACCTCTCTACCCACCTAAGGTCTACCAGTCATTCCTTATAAATCTTGGTATTAATTATTCAAACAGCCATCAATACTCATCCATAATGCATGGTTATTGATGGGGGCTAAACTTATAACTGTTGGTTGCGTAGAAAGAGCATGGTGAATGCCTTGGGTCTCCCTAAGGTTGTACGCATACGTAAGGGGCAGGACTTCTACCCATGTATAATAGGCTTGCACATTCTGAAGCTCTATAAGCAAGGCTACAAGAAGTTTGAGATAATAGAGGAGACTAATGAGGAGATAGTTCTCAAGGCTATCAGGAGGAAGGAGGAGATATAAGGGGTGGATAGTGATGCCTAGCCTTTACATTAAGAACATTCCTGAGGATCTCTATCAGAAGCTTGAGGAGATGGCTAAGGCTACTGGTAGGAGTAAGCAGGACATTATCATTGAGGCTCTGCAGCTAAGGATCTATGGGCAGCAGGTAAACCCTGATTCTGAGATGGTGGAGTATACTGAGCCTAAGCTTAGACCACTCTACTTCCCTACTAAGTGTGCTAAGTGTGGTAAGACCATTCCTGCTGGGGAAGAGGCTTGGCTAGCCAAGGTTAAGTATAAGGATGGCTCTGAGAGGTGGATTGCATGGCACTTCTCATGCCTTATGACCGATAAGCAGCTAGCAAAGATATACCTTGAGATAAGGAAGCTTAGGAAGATACGGGACACCCTTAAGAAGGAGGCTGATGAGCTTGCGGATCTGATAATCGAGGCTCAGGCAAGGAAGAAGGTTCTGGACATAGCCCTAGAGATACAGAAGGTATCCCAAGAGCTTGAGAAGAAGGTATTCGAGATAAGCGATAGGATTAGGGAATGGCTCTTCACGGTAGATGCCAAGAACGAGGACTTGAAAGCCATTAGGGAGGAGCTTTACAAGATTAATGAGGAGTACCAAAACAGGCTAGATGAACTCAAGAGAAAGCTTGAGGATGTTGCTGCTGCCTTTGTTCAGCCCAAAGTAAAGAGGTCTAGGAAGAAGAAAGCTGAGGAGTCATGGATATGGAGGTGATGTTGATGGAGGGTAGGTGTGTTGAGTTCATCTATCGGGTTGTGGATAGTGTTGCTGATGTTGTGCTGAGGAATGAGGAGTACGTCTCTAGGAGGGTTCTTGGGGAGAAGCAGAGGTTGGCTGTATACCCTGTGCTCGTGGATAGGCTGGAGGAGATACTTCAGGGATGGTACGGTATAGAGGCAGGGGATCTATGGGGCTTCGTACCAGTAGCAGCAAGGAGGCAGAACAATCGCTAGGTGATGAATGTGCTAGTAACTCCATGTCCATTCTACAAGGTATGCCCAACAAGGATACTCTATGATCCTGAAAAATGCATGGATAGGGCTGTGCTGGAGTGCCCATTCTTCCAGGAGTACCTCAGGGAGAGCCTGCTATTCCTCTACAACAGAATGGGGGAAGGAGAAGAGCTTAGCATCCCAGCCTTCACAATTAGGAAGGAGAAGGACGGTCTAAGGGTGATAAAGCAATGGCAGTAACCATAGTCATCACCAAGGAGGATTTAATTCAACTCATAGAGGACTGCTACTCCAAGAAGTGCAGGAAGGAGAGGCTAGACTGCCTAGAGATGGTTGCTAAGCTCATTCTGGTAGCTGTTAAGAGGACTAAGGAGAGGGAGGGAGAGGTAGGTGAAAGTAATTGAGGAGGATATGCATAGAGCTTTCTGATGAGGACTACGCTACTCTTGAGGATATGCTTGACATGTTTCCAGGGAGGAGGGATGTCCAGGATCTCGTTAAGGATATGGTTAGGCATAACATAGAGAACTACAGGAGGATAACAGCATGGGTTAGGAAGATTATTGAGGAGGTGCTTGAGAAGGATTAAGATGGAGAGGGTATACCTATGAGGGTAATAAAATTCTTTACGAGTTTTGATAGGATTGATATGCAGCTCAAGTATGTAACCTTAAACCCTTTTTCATTTCGAAGGTTTCTCTCATGGGTTTATAGGTATCCAGGGGTGAAGGAAATATTGCTTGATACTGGTGTTGATACGCTCTTCAACCCTGAGTTTAAGGGATTAATGGATTATCCGAGCTGGTACCTGAGTGATTACCTGAAAGTAGTATCTTATCTTGACAGGATCATTGCCAGGAAGTTCAATGCTAAAATATTTGCAGTTATACCCGATATACCAGCAGATTATCCTGGAAGAGGTCATTTGTACCCTTGGAATGTTAAGCGGACTATAGAGTATATTCAGTATTTCGTGGAGAAGATAGTTCATAGATTTCAAAATATTACGTTCATACCTGTTGTGCAGGGTGCTAAGGACTCCATAACATCGGTTGTCAATACATATAGGAAATACTACGATCTGTACAAGAGGTTTCAAATAGTTGCTGTTGGACCTACATGTACTACCCTAAAGTATAAGAAGCTATCCTAAGCTAATACTAACATTTGATACGATAACACAGCATGAATTCCACGTATTTGGTCCAGGTCTTAGAACGATAAAATTAGTACATGACAAAGTAAAGAACATGCGTTCATTCGACTCTACAGCCTATGTTAAGTGGTACACAAAGTACAAGTACAGGGAATACAATGGGTTAAAGGAGGCTCTAAAAGAATTCATGTCGAAACTACCTCCAAACATTGAGTACTGAGGTGATAGAGGATGTATAAGACTGTTACAATTAAGTTTCCCTACGAGATCTATAGGGAGCTTCAATTCGTTAAGAAGTATTATGGGAAGGAGCGTTGGAGGGATCAGGACTTCATAAGGTGGTTAATACATACCTTATATAATAATATACAGGATAAGCTGCTTAGTGAGTACGAGGAGAGGTTCAAATGAAGCCCTATGTAGCGGTAGCCCTCGCAATAATCGTAGTGGTTTTCCTCTTCTCCTTCCTCCTAATGATCTACATGATGTGGTATGCCCTCTTGGTGATTAAGCCTCCAGAGAAGGCATGCAAGGCTCCCTACGCTTCTTCTTTATGCAAGACCTATAATGAGATGAAGGAGTGGATAAAAAGGTTCTTTGCTTTAATAGCCCTCCTACTGCTTCTAGCCTTCATAATAAGCCTCATGGTGCTCTATGCGGAGCAGAAGCTCTGGGAGGCTAGGACCTATCCTCTCTACACACGATGCATGGCTCATGCTTTTTCCTCAGCTTCTCAAGGTACCTGTACACCTTAGCCTCCCTAAGCTCCTCTTCAAGCTCCTTAAGCTTCCTCTCAACTTCTTTCAGCAGCTCCTCTACCTCGCTCATTAGCCCACCTCTCAAACACAAATGCGTAGTCCACCAGCCTCTGCCTCAATGCTCTGATGCTATCAGCAATCCTGCTAAGCTCGATGATGGCTATGATAAGCTCCTGGTTCTCTTGCTCTTGAAACATCCTCTGCAGCTTCTGAATAGTTTCCAGCACATGCTCTTCAGCACATAGCAGGTGCTTTATGCTGCACCAGTTCTCCTCGGCTAGTGCTCTCTCCCTAATACCTGTTATCTTATTAATACTACCTCCTCCTCTATTCTCCTCTCCTTGCTCCATTCTAACCACCACCTCGGTAGGGGTAGCCTCCTGGGCTTGGGTCTTACCTCAGGTATCTCTACTCCTCTATCTCTAAGAAAGCTTACTATCGCTTCACGTATAACCTCGGATCTAGCCTTCCTCTTCTCATGGGCATACCTGTCGAGGGCTTCTAGAATTGATTCATCTATCTTGAAGGTTACGACACGCAACAAAGGCTTCACCAGTAATACCTTGGTATTACTTCTGGTATAAATGCTTTCAAGCAAACAATACATTGGTGGGGAGCGTGAGGGAGAGGCTGCTTCGGCTCATACTCGATGAGGTTCTCAAAGAAAGATACGTGAACGCTAGGAAGATAGCCCGTAGGCTTCTAAGGAAAGGCATTGAGGTTAAGACAAGGGCTGTAGCAGCAGCTCTGAGGAAGCTAAGGGAGCTAGGCATTATAGAGATATACAATGATAGGGTAGGGAGGTTCAAGGTCTATAGGGTGGTAACTCCTGTAACAGAAAAATAAATAAAAAAGAAAAGCAGAACTAACACTTGGTGGAGCAATATGGTAACCCTCACAAAGGACCTACCCGAGCCATACAGATATGCCCATCCCATCTGTGTAGCCAAGAAAGTTAGAGAGATGGGCTATGACCCCAAGACAGCTCCAAGGGAGGTAAGGCAGAGAGCTGCAGAGCAATGTATAAGAGAGGGTAAAGTACACGGTATAGCAAAGCTCTTCCACAGAATATAATCAGCTTGAGACAAGCAAAATAAAATAAAAATAAATCTCTTTTTTACCCATCTATTTCTTGTGGGAGTATGGTAGAGTTTAGGTTCTTAAGGTGGTTGGACCCAGAGAAGAGATGGGCTTTATTCTTAATCGTGGATACAGGGCAGCAGATGGTGGTACCAAGGTCTAGGCTTATACCACATCCACTCTGCCAATATGAGCTGGAGGCTCAAGGTATTAGAGACCCTAACAGGATTGCAGAGATTTGTGCAGAGAGGAATAGCCTCTTTGGAATACCAATCTTTAGGCATTACCTCCACCTAATAAAGAAGGGAGACTACATGGCAATGGATGCTGAAGAATGGGAGAAGACATACTACTTCCCTCCACATGTGGACTTCAGCAAGGTTAGGGACCTTATCCTGCAGGGATGGGACATAGATGAAGCAATAGCAGAATGCAGCTCATGGTAACTTATAAACCAGTTCAGCAAATTAAATACTAGATGATGAACATCACTGGAGATGATGAAGACTGGAGATGATGAAGGTCCTACGCTATGACAGATGATTAGTCAGTCACTAGCTGAAGTGAGGAGCTAAGCCCTACGGGTGCCCGCATAGGGCACCAACGTAGGCTGATGCGGCTCCGAGTCAATATAAAAAAGCCCACATCTACACCTTCCATACTTAATTAATTCCTTAACATGCCATTTACAAGGACATATGGTGTCTCTTGATTTTTCGAATCTACATGGACAATAAGGCGTACCATACTTCCTTAGCTGCTTCATTAGTGAGTTAAATACTTTCGGATTTACCCTCACGGTAACTCCTAGTACATCACTTAGTCTTAAAGCGTGAGCATATATTTCGACCTTTAAACCAGTAGGAGTTAATGCAGGATAAGGTGCAATACCGAAGTAGTCTTTACCGTACTTAATCCTCTTCCTATATAAAAAATACCTTAATTTAAGGTATAACCTCTTAAGCCTTTTCAACAATTTCCTTCACCTTCTTGGCAAGCTCCACAGGGTCAAAGTCATCAACTATTCTGCCATCTGGTGCTATGACACTTGGAGAGCCTGATACTCCTAATTCGTTTAGTACAAAGTCTACCGCCCAGTCATCAGCAGGGACATCAAGCTTCACTATCTTATCACTATTAGCAATCCCTAACTCCTCAAGACTAGCCTCAAAAATCTCGCACTCTGGGCATGGATAGGCAGCCACATATAGCAGCTTACCGCTCTTAAGGGTCTCCTCAACGATCCTCTTCATCTCCTCCAGGCTCTTAGGTCTCCTATAGATCATTAAACCCCACCTCCCAGCATTGTTTTCAGCATTGCTTTCATAAATGCCTGATACATCTTGGCAAGCCTTACTGCTTCTGGGTCGTTTGTGTCGTACTCGACTTTTATCTCCGATGTCTTATCATCATAGAGAACTATCGTGATCTTAACCTTTACTTTCCTCATGGTATCACCTTGAATAGGTCATCTATTATCTTGAGCCTCTTCTCAAACTCATCTATTATATCGTTTATCCTACTCTCAAGCTCTGCTAGGGGGTCTCTCTCCTTAGGCTCCTCAGATGGCTTTGGTTGCTTTGGCTTTACCCCCTCCCAGATGAAGCGTCTAACCTCCTTGACAACCTCATCAATGGTCTTGTACCTCTCATCATCCTCAAACGATGCTAGCTCCTCCATATCGTTTGCTATCTTCCTCAGCTTTCCAGCCTCCTCAATGAGAAGGCTCCTCAACTTCCTATCACTAGTTCTCTTAGCAGCCCTCTCAAGCACCCTAGCAGCTGCTTCAAGTCTAAACTTAACGTCTATCGGTATTTTGCTCATTTCTCTAACCTCTTAAGGTTCTTGTTCAGCTTCTTCAGTTCCTCTACAAGTTCTCTAAGCAGGTTCTTCAATTCCTTGATGTCTCTCTCTGCCTCAGGTAGCTTATTCTTCAGCTCCTTCAAAGTCTTTACAATCTCGGAGAAGCTCATTCTAACACCTCCACTTTAAATTTCTCCCCCTTCTTTCTTAGCCTTTCGGTAACTACCTCAACAAGTTTCCTATTATCAGTCTTAAGCAGTATAATACCACCATCAAGCCTAACCCTATACCTCTTCATCCTTCCTCACCTTCAAACAGGTAGTCATATAGCAGCTCGAATAACGGTATCAGTATCTGGGCATCCCTAAGGCTGTACTCACCCCTTATCTTCACTAAGTCGTAGAGCCATGCATCATACAAGCTCAGCTTCTTCGACACTATAGCCCAGAACACATCCTTCGTCATCTCCACGTAGGTGGTAGCCTTCTCTATCCCTATGACAGGCTTAACCTTATTCCCTACAATAATGAACCCACACTCTCCAGGCACATCTATTATCCTTAGTAGAAGTGATCTATCCTCCTTGATCCCTATCCTCTCTCTAACCTTTTCATAGTCAATGTACTTGTTGGCAAGCTCAATGGCTAACGCTATAACCTCCTTAACATCATCATCTTCTATACCGATTTCCTCCTTTAGACCTGAGAGCTTCCTCCTAATGTCTTCACTCACCAAGAATCACCTCAGCAAGCTTGTTCATCTCAGGTATTTCTTTCCTTGGGTTCTTTTGAAGTTCTGGGTCGAATCTAAGCTTAACCACTACTCTATGGTTTATATCAACATCGTAGCTGAATATGTCCACCATGTTGAGCACTATGGCAGCAACCTTGTTTCCTAGGAATCTAAGCATCTTCTTTATATCGTAGACGCTAGCGGGATGAGGCGTTGATACGATCACTATCTTGTCCACGAGATCAGCAACTATTAAGTTCTCATCTCCAAGGCTTGGTGGTGTATCAATCACCATAACATCTAGGTCTCCCCATATTATTGACTTGCCAAGGAATTGCAGCACCATGTGCCTCTTGGTTTCACCAGACCACAAACAGGGATCGTCATCCTTCCTCATAAGCATGCTAAGGCTTATCACCTTCACACCATCAATCTCTGGAGGCACTATACCGTAGGCTGTTACCTCGGGCTTCTTGCTCACACCAAGGATGATGGGCAGGTTAGGACCATGAAAGTCTATGTCCACTAAGCCTACCTTAAGCCCCTTCCTCGCTAACGTATATGCCAAGTTTATAGACACGGTAGTCTTGCCAACACCACCCTTATTACTCATAACAGCAACCTTCACTTCTCTTCACCCCCAACAATCTTCATCTTAACTTCTGGTTTAGATTCTTTCTTCTTCTCCTCCTTTGATTCTTTCTCCTCTTTAGGCTTCTTACCAGCCCTTTTCCTTAGAGTTTCGAGGATTTTCTTTTTCTCCTCCTCGGTTACTTCAGGTACTTCCTTGCGAAGCTCTTTCTTCATGCGGGACTCTACGTATTCCCTGACGTGTTGCCTGATGTCTTTGGCTGTCTCCCTCAGCTCCTTGCCTGCAGCCCGTAGCTCCTCGACAACGATGTCCCTAAGTCCTCTCTTCTCCTCTAACTCTCGTATCTTTTCTTTCCACTCCCACTCCTTCTTAAGCTCCTCAATGATCTTCTTGGTTTGCTCCTCATAATACGACTTGATGCCCTGGATGCTTTGCTCTAAATCCCTTATCTTATCCTCGTAGAACCTCTTCATCCACTCTATATCACGTTTATACATTTCCTCCTTCATCTTGGATGACTCCTCAAGCCTCTTCTTCTCCATCTCCATAAGCAGCTTCTGCAACTGCTGCTGTTGCTGCTGCTGGGTCTGCTGCATAGCACTAAGGATCTTCTCAATAGTCTTACTAGTCTCCTGCTGCAGCTGAAAGATAGTCTTCAAGAGATCCTCCCTATCCTTCTGCTGCTGCTGCATAATCTGGATAAGCAGCTTAGTAGTAGAATCATCACTCCTAGAAGCCCATACAGGCTCCTCAATAACCTCAATGGGCTTACCCGATTCATCAGTCTTAATCCTCCTTATGACTGGGTAGTTTGGCTTATCCTCCTTCCTCTCCCTAAGCTCCTCCATCAGCTTCTCCAGCCTCATCTCCAGCCTCATAAGCTCCCTATCATAGCCTGGAGGCATAGGACCATAGGGACTGTAGCCATAACCATAGTACTGCTGGTATGGGTATCTCTGGTAAGGCATCTGCATTGGAGGCTGTGGAGCTACGAAGTTTACTCCAAAGTATGCCTTCACTATTTGCTCTGCAAGATGCCTTCTAATCCCTGCACCTGTTAAGGTGTCATACAACGCTTGAGGATTCTGAAGGGTTGCTGGATTAGTCTCTACTAACCTCATTATCCACTTCAGCTTCCTCCCTTTAACTCCAGCTTCTTCAAGCAAGGTCTTTAGCTTCTCGATGGGATCCTCGAAGGGTGATGGTACGTAGACATTGCCCTCCTCATCTACCTCAACTCCTTCTGCTAATGCTACTGCTGCCTTGCCATCTTTCTCTATCTTCGTTAGTATCTCCATGTCTATTAGCTTCTGAACCTGCCTTATGATGGTGGTCTCATCCTTCTCAAGCTTATCAGCAAGCTCTCCATAGGTCTTAGGACCTTCCTCTGCCAAGATCTTAACAATCTCTCTCAAAGCCTTAGGAAGTTCTATCTTGCGTTTTTCCTCAACTGAAGGCTCAAGGGACAAGACCTGTACACCTCTTCACTCTACTGTATTGACACCAAATAATATATAGGTTTGTGGGCTACAGTAAATACAGGAGGTGCCCGCATTGGGTAATGAGTTAAGTCTTCAACAGTATTATGAGTCTCGTAAATCAATGATTGATAAGGCGGTTAAGGAGTTTCTAGAGAAGGAATCATTGATGGGGATTTCTGAGACTCCCCTCGGTGGTAAGAGGCTTAGGGGTGTCTTGGTGTTGCTGATCTGTGAGGCTCTTGGTGGGAAGCCCGATCAGGCTATGGATGCAGCCATCGCTATCGAGCTAGCCCATGCAGCTAGCCTGGATGCTGATGATATTGTGGATCTCGATACTTTAAGGCGTGGTAAGCCTGCTACTTGGGTTGTTAAGGGTGTTGCTAAGGCTGCTGTGGGGTCTCATGGTCTCGTAGCTGCTAGCTTTAACCTAATCAGGAAGTATGGTTTCGAGGCTGTGGACATATTCATAGAGACATACGGTAAGATGGTGAAGGGAGAGATACACGATGTTATCCGAGGGGGGTTCTACGAGGCGATAGTTGGGGCAAAAACAGCATCTCTATGGGCAGCAGCTGCAGCACTAGGAGCCTTAGCAGCTGGTAGAAGGGACTACGTGAACCTCTCAAGGGAGTACGGCTATGCTGTAGGCATGGCTTTCCAGATAGCAGATGACATAGTAGATGTTGCTAAGCTCGTGGAGAAGGGAGAGATAACGAGGATAATAAAGCACCCATCCTCTGCAGCATTCATAGCGTACCTCGGCTTAGAGAGCCTGATAAGGACAACACCATTCCAGGTGCTAGCGAGGGGACTTAAAGTGATAGAGGAATCAATGAAGAATGCAGCAATGGAGAAGCTGGACCAATGGGTAAGGCACGCCCAGGGTCTAGCAGCACAATTCCCAGACTCTAAATACAAGAAGCTCTTAGAGGAGTACCCCACGATGGCAGTTGATCTAATGTTCAAGGAGGCTGGATGGAAATGAGTGGAGGCGGAATATCATTTACTAGGGGTCTGTCCAAGCAGCTATTCATACTATTCTTCTGGTGGTACATACCGATATACATTAATCTAATGATGTCGTTCTCGATGCTCAATATTGCTAAGGCTGTGTTAATAATGGCTGGTATTGCTGGTGCTCTAGTATTCCAGCATGAGCTACATAGGTACTATGGTGCGAGTAGTTTGAAGGAGCCTGCAAACATGCGTAAGGCTTTGATGGGGCTTGCACTTACCTTGCTGATGGGCATGGTCTTAACAATATATTCAACTCCTTGGCTATGGTTATGGGCAGCGTTAGGGTTAGCCCTAGCAGCAGCATACACCATCACGAGAAGGTACATCTACAGCAATGAGTGGATAGCAGGTCTTGCATGGGGTACGGCACTCTATGGGTCATATACGGTATTCAACAACGTACCACTACCTCCGCTAGGGGTAGCGGTATTCTTCCTTGGTCTGAGCATGCTGATGGGGCTAATGCTTGTCGTGCATAGGGTTCTATCAGGTGATTACCCACTACCGTTTCCTATAAGCACTTTAATGAAGATAATAGTATGGCTGTTCATAGCAACTATGTTGATGGGTGCTGGGCTTGCTCTTTAAGCTCTGGGTAGTAAGCCATCACCTGGTGGACAACCCCAAGGATAAGAAGTCTTTTTTATTCCTCATAGCACCTGACTGGCTTCTCCATATCATCTGGAGGATTAAAGGCGATTTTGTCTTAAAGTGTGAGCATGTAGCAAGGGGGGAGAAGCCCTACATCATAATGCCTGTATCCTTCTACAAGAAGGGCAAGCTCCTCTATAGAGCCAAGGTTATGCTGTGCAGGGACTGTGCCATGTTATTGCCGTAACAGCTGTTACAACAAGCTATTTCTTTCTTAATTCACTTTATTCTACTTGAGGCGGGAGCATGCTGGACTTTGCATACGATCCTCCTGAGAGGAACCCTGGGAAGCCCTGGAAGTGGATAATCGTGGACTCGCTCATTATAGCGGGAATAGCATTCGTAGCGTCCCTACCAGGTGATAGGTTGCCAAACATGTTTGACTTCTATGTGGCGATCAAAGCATTCGTATACAGCTTCTTGGTGCAGCTTGCAGTTGAACGTGGCATAAAGCCCATACTCAAGAAAAACGGGAGATAGCATGAGGGCGTGGGACATCATACACTTCATAGGAGGAGTGATAACAGCACTAGCAGCTATTAAGGCACCTGTACTGGGGCTAGTCATAGCCATAGTATTCCTGGTGTACGAGCTTAACGAGGATTGGCACATCAGGGATGAAGCTTTCAAGGACATTAGGGCTTACCTCGTGGGGCTATTCATAACCGCTCTCGCATACATATTACATGGGGTGATAGGGTATGGCTGAGAGGAGGCTTAAGCTCCCGCCATTCATAGACCATGTACTAGCCTTCCTCGGGAAGAATGCGGAGAACGTGGTTGATGGTCTAGCCTCGTGGTTCTACCAATTTGTCGCTGCATCACCAGCATTCAAGGATCTTGATGAGAGGGAGAAGAAGGCACTTGCCTACGCTTTGGTGGGGGACCTCATAGTATCTCCAATACCAAGCCCTCTTGATACACCATTAGATGTGGTGGTGCAGAACCGTATAAGGCAGTACCTCCCAGAGATGGATAAGTATAGGAGGATGGCAGCTAAGGTAGCAGAGGCTTTCCCATACCTCGAATTGCTGCCCAACTACGTCTTATCGGTAATAGCAACCATTAGGGAGAAGGAGATACCATCAAAGCCTGTAACCTCTGTTACAGAAACTACAAAGAAGTTTGAACGCCTAAAGATAGTGTGAGGTGGTAGTGGTGAGTACGGACCTAATTCGTGAGGTTTCAGAGAGCTTATCGAGGGTTGAGACCAGCATTCGGAATACAGTTAGGGAGATACTGTATGAGCTTCACCCAGCTACGGTTATCGAGAGAGCTGGAGAGACAATCTCCACAGTAATAGAGAAGGTGAGACCACCACCCCCACACGAAGCAGCACCAAAGCTCATTGATGAATTCTTCCCCAAGCCTAAGGAAGCTGTCGAGATGATACCAAAGGTCCTACCATCACCTAAGCAGATCGTGGATGCTGTTAAATCAACAGTTGATCCAGCAGAGAGGTTCTACAAGATCGTAACCCCAATAGCGATAGGGGGAGGAATAGCGGTAGCGGGCACAGCAATAGCATTAGCGATACTGCTAAGCAGCAGGAGGTGATAGCAATGACCAAGCTCAACCCTTGGCTTCAGGAGAAGCTCAAAGGTGTAGACCCAAAGAACCTGAGAGTAATCGTAGAGGTGGACCCAGCAGCCTTTGAGGAGGTTAGGAGCACTCTTAGGAGGATGGGCTTTAGGATAGTATCAACAGCATTTGATAGATTCATAACGATTGTAGTACCTGAGGTAGCAGATTTAGAGGCAATAGAGAGGATACCTGGAGTCATTGAAATCCACTACGATATGCCAAGGTATATCAAGCCATTACCTCCATTCCCTTTCAGCCTTAAGATAAAGGACCCACTTCTTGGAGAGATAAGGATAAGTGAGATCGAGGTACCAGGGTTTAAGCCTCCAAGCCCTGCAGCCCCTCTTGGAGGGCTAGGTCTCCCTAGAATCAAGAGGGGAGATGTTGAGATCATACCCAATAGCGAAACCTACAAGATAATAGTGGATATAGAGACATCCTTAACAGGCAAAGGAGTTAAAGTTGCAGTCATTGATACTGGGGCAACACCACTACATCCACAGCTGTTAGGCAAGCGTGTACAGCTGTACACAACTGTACCAGAGCCTCCCTTCGATGGGCAAGGGCATGGCATGTGGTGCAGCACCCAGGTCCTAGGAAAGCCCTTCAACACGAGATTCGGTAGAGTGCATGGAGTAGCATGGAATGCTGATTTAATCCACATCAAGGCTCTTACAACAGCAGGCTTCGGAAGCAGCTCTTCAGTCATAAAGGCTATGGAGATTGCCTACAAGAAGGGAGCCAAGATAATAAGCATGTCATTGGGAGGCTCACAGCAAGGACCTGTAGACCATGACCCTGAAGTGAAGGTAACGAAGATGCTCTACGAGAGAGGCATAATCGTGGTTGTAGCTGCTGGTAACGAGGGTCCAGGTAAGTGGACTATAGCCTCTCCAGGAGTAAGTCCTTGGGTTCTAACGGTAGGAGCGTATTCACCAATGTACGATGATGTAGCAGTCTACAGCAGCAGAGGACCTTCTGGAGACTACTACAAGGAGCATAGAAGTGAATGGCACGAGGACCTGGAGAAGTATGGAGACCTACTCATAAAGCCTGATGTCTTGGCTCCAGGAGGAGGACCTGCCAAAGAGGGGCAGAAACCAGTAGACCTCATTTACTCTGGATGCACGGGATGGTTTGATGGCTTCTATGACCTCTTTGCTGATGGCTTCGAGGCGATGAGGGGTACAAGCATGGCAACACCACATGCAGCAGGGCTGATGGCTTTACTAGCAGAGGCAGTACCAGACCTAACGGTAGATGATGTTAAGAGGGTTGTAGCCTCTGTAACTCCTGTTACAGAAAAGGATGAAACCTATGGACACGGAATTATTAAATTGAGTATGTTTAGGTGATAGCCATGTCTATCCAGGTTGAATTGAAAGAGGTTAAGAGGATTAGGGGGTTCAGCATAGAGGGTCTCATAGGGGGTCTCCCAAGACCTAGAGCATTGGCATGGGTACCTCCACTAACAAACTCTGAGGATGCTAGGGAGTTCATTGCGGAGGAGGCTCCTGTTGATGGGGAGGAGGTTGTGGAGTGGATGCACTATGCAGCTGCTGATGTTGCGGTCCTAGAGGTCTTTGCCCAGAGTGTTGAAGATAATGGAGGTAAGATAAGCTTCCGCTCAGGCGATGGATACATACCAGGTGTTAGGGAAAGCAGCAACTTCTACGTAATATCCGAGAGAGGCTCTACAGTTAGAAGCAGGGGCTATGCAAGGGTTAGGACACCATACGGAGTTGTCAATGTGCCTGTAGGGGGCAAGAAAACCATAGTCTTCAAGGACTTCTTGGCATGGGCTGCCCTGCCCTGGACTGGATGGATACAGTTTGCAATATCATTGCTAAGATGGGTCAAGCTCCCCAGAGCACCTATCACAAAGAAGATGCCTTTCCCAAGCTCCTACGGGAAATCAGCACCAAACTTCATAGTTGTAAGCACTAGAGTACCAACACCTCTAGCAACCATGAAGATGGTGGTAACGAGCGATAAGGACCAGAAGATGGTTCTTAGAGGGAGGAGTACATCAGACTATACTAGGACATACTTCGAGAAGGAGCTTGAGATAGAATCAGGTGAAGCGGAGTACACCCTAATACTAACTGCCTTCCCTGTACTGCCAAGCTTCGTTCTTGAGCTGCAGCCCCAGGATGGCACTAGGACCACTCTTAACAAGTTAGAGGTCTTCCCGTAACAACAGTAACGGCTGTAACAGGTCTCTCACAACAAAATATATGTTTTTTGAACACATACACTTATCCTGAGGTGTAAGTATGCCCGAGGAGAAGGTAAATATCCTTAAGTCAATAGCGGATACAATAGATGATATATGGGACTCCATAATTGGTGGTAGACCAGTAAGTAGGCTCATAGAGATTGCTGAGAACATAGCCCCTGCCAAGGTTGCTAGGAAGCTAGGGCTTCCAGCACCTGGTGATCTCCCAGACAAGGTAGCCCAAGACCTAGAGACTGCTGTCAAGACTGGTACGATACCAAAGCCTCCAAGCCCAGAAGAGATTAGGAGGAAATTCCTAGGGAGGTGAGACCCATGCCCGAGATACCCTCACCTAAGGAGCTACTCAAGAAAGCAGCTGAATTCCATGACACCATGTTTGAGATCGCTACCAAGCCCATCAAGGATATGGCTGAGTCCCTAGGACTACCAACACCCCCAGAACCTCCCAAGGCTCAGGACATAGTGGAGTCCCTACCAGAGCTTCCATTCCCAACACCTGAGGCATTCATACCCACTAAGAAGGAGACTGAGGTAGTTGGGGAGGTAGGCAAGGGAGAAGTAGCGAAGATAAAGGAAGCTGAGGTTAGGAAGCCTAAAGAGGTCATTAAGTTCAAGGTAGTCTAGCGTTACTTAACAACCTTCATCCTGATGGAGATCCCTAAAACATCATTCAATTTTTTAATTAAATCATCAATCCTTCTCGTACCAAGGTACATAGCTGCAAGCTCATATAGGTCTAGGAGCTTCATTAATGCCTCCTCGTAGTTCTTTGCCTCCATGTCTACGTAGGTCTTCTTCCATCTCTTATGATGCTCCTCAGTCAAGTAGATTATTATCCTGTACTCTCTTGGGGGCTTATATTCAACCTCCTGTGGGATCCTCCTTCTAGGCATTCCTGTAACCCCAGTAATAGTAGTTACAGAATAGTATAAATGCTTTGACTAGTAAACACTATCTTGAGGGTGAAAGATATGGGTATCGCAATACCATTGGCTAAGATCTCTCCAGAGGAATACATTCAGAGGATAAAGGCTTTCGAATCCAAGGCACTAGAGCTTGGTAAGCAGCTAATAGATGCTAAGGAGCTTGATAGGAGACCTCTAAGACCAAGGGACCTTGGTCTCACAAGCGATGAGTGGACCTTTAACGTATCAGCAGGCACTAACAGCAATGCCATAAACGCTACCCTAAAGAACAAGTTCTTAGTAATGATATTCGGAATCTACAACCTCAGCACGGACCCCCAGGTGAACGAGGTAGTCTTTAGGACTCCACAGCAAACAGTAGATGACATATACCTTGAGGACATGTACCAGTATGATACTCCTGCAGTCCTACTTGATGAGCCTATAGTGTATCAGCCTGGTGCAACAGTTCAAATAGACTTAGTAGCGAAGGGAGCCAACTCAGCTGAGAAGATAGGCTTCCTAGGAATAGTGGTAGCTCCTAAGGGCAACCTACCTGAGAACGCTAGCAGCTAACCCTAGCAACAGCTAGCATGAGGTGATAGCAGATGCCCATAGCAGGACTGGTAAAACCATTCGGTAAGGGCAAGTACAAGATCTATGCTGGTAATACAGCTGGTCCTAGCAGCTATCCTTCTGGAGGCTTCGATGTACAGATAACTGGTTTGAGCAAGGTTCATGCAGCTGTAGTGATTGCTGGTGGGGGCTACCTTGCCGAGGTAGCAAGCATCTCAGGCAACACTATCAAGGTTAAGGTAAACTACTTCGACTACGATGCTGCAGGTGATGGGACAGCAATAGAGGTGCCATCAGGTACGGATCTAAGCGGGGTAACCTTCTACGTCATAGCGATAGGAGAGTAAGGGGTGAAAGCCTATGGTCAAGTACAGAATACCCATGTCTGATAAGGATGCCCTAAGCAAGCTCTCCAAGAACAAGGACGTTACCAGCTGGACAATCATACTACCAGACAACGTAGCCATAGTGGAAGTGAAAAAGAAGGTTAAGGGTCTAGAGAAGTACAAGGTCTAAGGCTCTGCAAAGAACTCCCAGACATCGGCAGCTATCCTCGGATTAACCACGTAAGCCCTCACGAAAACCAAACATCCTTTTTTCTTAACATCCACGATCCATCCATCCACGATCATCTTAAGGCTTCTCCTCCCTATCTTCAGTATCCTTACCTCTCGATACCCCTTCCTCCTAAGGTATTTAACAAGGTCCATTATACCACCATAGACAACCTTACACGTTAAAATATTTATAAGAGCTGGGACACTATAACACCTGTAACTGCTGTTACAGGTTTCAGGGGGATGAAGCGTGGAGGAGACCAAGATCCCTAGGTGCCTATTCTCAATACATCGAAGGTGTGTAGTCCTTGAGAAGTTGCTTGAGCAACTACCAGAGGATAAGGCTAAGGAGCTGCTGCAGAAGTGGGGCACAGATGAATGGGTAAAGCTCTACTGTGCCATGTGTGTCAAGAGCCTCTATGCAAGAGCCAAGTTCAAGGCAGTAAATCGCTACTCAGTAGTAAATAC
>Ga0190313_1000710_pt1 | contig 19221 bp, 22 predicted proteins | sample 4870071011_MG_FD_169989 | JGI IMG/M metagenome (GOLD analysis project Ga0190313, IMG submission 169989) | Hydrothermal vent sediment bacterial communities from Southern Trench, Guaymas Basin, Mexico - 4870-07-10-11_MG | ecosystem: Environmental > Aquatic > Marine > Hydrothermal vents > Sediment ...
GTCTAAGTTCCTGGATTTTGTTCGGTGCAGGTTGCCTGCTTCAATCTTTACGGAAATTTTTGGAAAAATCATCCTGTTAAACCTTATTCAGGTGATCAAAATGCAGAAAACTTAATGCTCCAATGTCCCATTAAGAAGTTTTAGTGAATCTCAGAGATAGCTTTTAGTATTTCCTTACTTCCTCTTTTCTCCTTACCAAATTCTGTCTCGTGATTTCATTATCCTTCTTTGAGATAAATCAACATAGGCACATTCATAACACCAAAGTGCTCCACAAGCCAAAGATATTCCCCCATCAATCTCCCAGAACTCCAAGCGCAGAACCCACCAGCATTGAGCAAGGAGAATTTTAACCTAGTTAGGTTGCCAAGGGCATCGAAAAAAATCAGCCATTTCCAGTATACTCTCCTCAGGAGGGAGTTTTCCTGAACTTCTAAGATTTTAACTTTTTTATTTCAAAATCCACGGAATATTAGAGTAGGAGTATCAAAAATGAAAATCCCAGAGCTATAAGGAAGTAGGGAATTGAAAACCTATGGAAGTCTCTTATTCTGATTCCAGAAATGCGGAGAGCTATAAGATTGGCAAGGGAACCAATTACTATTCCAGTTCCACCCAGATTTACACCAAGTGCCAAAGGGAGCCATTCTGGTTTTCCTGCAGAGATCAAAACCACAGTTGCAGGAACGTTGCTTATCAATTGACTTAACCCAGTAGAAAGTAGAACTACAGTTATAGAACTTTTTAGTGAGGGCAAAATATTAAAAGCCTGCATGAGTGTAGAAAGCTCTTTAAAATCGATGAATATGAAAGCAAATGTAAGAATCAATGCAATATCAATAGAAAGCAAGACTCTTCGCTCAACAATTACTAAGATGGCAAGAGTTAAAGGAAGTGCCCACAATGCATGTCCCAGCTGAATCAACACAACATCTACAAAAAACAATGTTGCAGATGAAAACATTAGAGCTTTGTTAAGCTTTACATCTGGCATTGTGAATACTCGAAACTGTTTCTTACTTCCTCCTATAAACACAAATAAAAGCAAAACAAACACCCATATAGAGACATAGGGAAGCATTGTTAAAATAAATTCATGTACAGAAATCCTATACACTCTCCACATGATTATGTTCTGTGGATTTCCAATAGGAGTCAATGCCGACCCCACATTTGCAGCAATTGCTGTTAAGCTAACCGCTTTTTTCACATCTATTTCGGCAATCTTGGACATAGTCATAATAAGGGGAATAAATACGAACATGGCAGTATCATTCATTATAAGTGAGGATGAGAGCGATACAATGACTATCATGATGAACAAGAAGCGTCTTTCATCACCATCTGAAAGCTGTATTATGTAAGGAGCGATTCTTGTAAAGACACCAGAAAGCTCAAGACCTCTTGACAGTATAAAGAAGGATATTATCGCTGAAAGACTTTCATAATCAATGAGTTTTAGAGTTCTTCCAAGCAAGGAGTTATTCACAATTAGGAGCAATACATATAGTAATAACAAAAGAGCAAGGAACAATTCTCTCTTAACATACAATGCTATGACTCTAATTAGTCCCTTGATATTATTAAATGACGTATCTCCTTACCTCCTCTGTAAGGCCATAATCAGGTATAAGCTCCCTACCATCATAAGAAACTTTAACATGCATTATTATGAGTCTATTCCATGCCACTGGAATTACCCAAGCATCTTCTGGCTCCCTAAATTCTGCAGCTTCAATGACGTAGGCTTCTTTTAATGCAACCTCGATTGTTTGTCGAACTTCTTGGGGATCAATTTCAACGTTCCACGCCCTAACAGGTCTCCCTTTAGGAGATGGAGCTTTTAAGTAAGGATCATAATGTACTCTGTCTATAGCAACCCCCATGTACATTATTGGAACATCAACATGTGTTTCACCACCTGGCCCCTTCTTGACTATCGGTAGTCCTGCAGTAAACAAAGGCAAAGCGACTTTAACAGTCTCGATAGCCTTGGCCATAAGCTTAAGATCAAGAGGTTCTTTGTGGTCTTTCCATCCGGATCTTATATGAGGGGGAGGACTTGGCGGTATCATTTTGTGAACCTCCATTACGGTTGTTGATTAAGTTGCCACGAACCCTAATAACCTTTCCCTTACAATTATTTACCCTTCTTAGGATGAAGACTAACACCAAGAACAACAGATACATTCCGATTTCCGACAATGCCTTTGTCCTGCAAAATTTATAAGATGGACTTTTTAAACAACCCTTATGTATGAAGTTGAAATCAACGGCAAGAAAACTAAATACGAATTAATTTTGCGACCTGTTCGTTACATAAGAATTTATGTTCAGCCTGAGGGCTATCTGAGGATAGTTTCCCCAACTCGGAATGTAAGGCCTATTCTAAAATCAAAGGAAAGGTGGATTTCAAAAAATCTTGAAAAAGTTGAGAAGGGTAAAATATTAGCATCTCGGGGATTTCCTATTTTTGGGAAATTTTATGAAGTCTGGAGCTGTCAAAGGACTAAGATTTTCACCGATGTCATTTGTGTTTCAAACCTTGAAAGTCTGAAAAGAACTATCAAGAAGGAGCTTAAGAAAAAGGTCGAGGAAATAATTGAAAAAAGGGCAGAGCATATTGGGAGAAGACCGAATAAAGTGTTTATTAGAGTCCAGCGAAATAAATGGGGTAGCTGTTCATCAAAGGGAAACCTAAGCTTGAACATAACACTTGCAGCCCTCCCAGAGGAGCTTTTAGATTATGTCATAACCCATGAGCTTGCCCATCTATTAGAGCTGAACCACTCCAAACGCTTCTGGAAGCTTGTAGCAAAAGCCCACCCCGATTATAAGAAGAAGAGGGAGGAGTTAAAGCTGTGGTGGGTAATCGTTAATAATAACGAGCTGTGGAAAAAGATTTTGGGTGAGTGAAATGAGGGTAATAATCCTGGGCTCTGGCTCTTACAGCGGCACTCCCAAACCTCTGTGCAGCTGTGAAAACTGTGTTAGAGCAAGGAAATACCCTCAATACAAAAGGACCAGATTTTCAGTCTTCATTCCGGAGATAAAAGCGTTGATCGATCCCTCACCAGATTTGCACTATCACTTAGAGCATTTGAATATGGAGGTGAGAAAAGTTTTCATAACTCATGCCCACTTTGATCACATAGCTGGGCTTCCAGAACTGCAGATTTTCAGGGGAGTCAAGTTTTACTCCCACGAATACGCAGTAAACGTTGCAAAGCACCTGCAAGAGCTTTTCTTAGGTGAGAGGGACTGGAAGTACATAGTCTTAGAATTCAACCGCTGGTATGACTTTGGATTCAAAGTTTATCATTTCCCAACAGTGCATCACCCAATAGAGGTTGCTGGGGGATTTGTTATTGAAATTGGGAAGAAAAGAATTGCAGTTACTGGAGACACTGGACCGGAGATTCTAAGCGATGAGAATGCCATAGAGGTTATGAAAGGAGCGGATTTGCTCATAGCAGAGATGACCCATAAGCAATCAATTCCCAAGACACACTTGGGTGTTGAAGATGCAATAAAGCTGGCCCAAAAAGTTGAGGCTAAAAAGACAGTTTTTGCTCACATAAGCCACAGCAACTACACTCAAGAGAAGCTTGAAGACATGGTTAGAGGTTATGGCTACATAATTGCAAGGGACTTCATGTATGTGGAAATCTGATGATACCTCCATAGAGAAACAAAAACCTTATAACCACAAGAACCTACTCTAAAGTATGATACTCACGAGTAAGTTTATCGATAGAAACCCAGAGCTTGAATTTTTGAGAACCAGATACCACTCAGGGAGGGCAGAGCTTATAATTCTCTACGGAAGAAGGAGAATAGGCAAAACTTACCTACTTCAGAGGTTTCTTTCCGAGGTTGGTGGTTTGTACCTGCTCGCAGAAGAGAGCGAGACAATCCTTGACGACTTCTCGGAGAGACTTGCAGAGTATTTTAACGATCCCCTTCTCAAAGAGAACCCTCTGAAGAGCTGGGGAGCCTTTTTTACATATCTATCCCAGAAAAGCTCCAAAAGACTTGTTGTTGTCATAGATGAAGTTCAGTACATAGCTAAAGCCCATAAGGAGTTCCTCAGTGTTCTTCAAAAGTACTGGGATCTTTATCTCTCAAAAACAAAGATAATGTTAATCCTCTGCGGTTCGCTTGTTTCATTTATGGAGGGTATTCTATCAGCAAAGTCTCCGATATATGGCAGAAGAACTGGAGCTTGGAAAGTTGAGGAAATGGACTTCTTCAGTGTGAAGAATATAATATCCACAGATTTAGAAACTGCCATAAGGATTTACTCAGTCTTTGGCGGTGTTCCGCAGTATTGGGCTGATTACAATCCAGAGCTTAATTTCTGGGACAACCTTCGGATTCTTCTACTATCAAAGGGAGCCAAATACTATGATGAACCAAAATATTTGCTCAAACAGGAGCTTAGGGATGTGTCGCGCTACTTCTCAATTTTAAGGGCAATAGCTCTTGGCTACACTCGCTTTGGCCAAATAGCTGATAAGGCAAAGATAGAAACAAAATCTCTCGGAAAGTATCTCAATGTCCTTGAAGAAATGGGTTACATCACTGAGGAAAGATCCATTCTCGGAAAAGGCAGAGCAGTTTACAGAATAGCTGATAATCTATTTAATTTTTGGTTTCGCTTCGTCTATCCAAGAAAAAGCGAGATAGAATTGGGATTTGATGTTGTTGATGATATCAAAAAGGAGTTTGATGAGTATGTTGGATTCATATTTGAGAGAATAACGAAGCAGCTCTTGGTGAGATTTACTCAAGAAAGAGTGTTACCTTTTAAGTTTACAAAAATTGGACGGTGGTGGCATAAAGGTGAGGAGATTGATTTGGTTGCTTTGAATGAGCGTGAGAAAAAAGTTCTGTTTATTGGGGTTAAGTGGAAAGAGCTGAGGAAAAAGAAAGCAAAGAAAATTTTGGAGAATTTGAAAAGGAAGGGTGAGCTCGTGGGTTTAGAAGAGTGGAGCAGGTTTTATGGAATGGTGGCAAAGAAAATTGATAACAAGGAGGATTTGAGAGAAGAAGGCTGGCTGATTTGGGACTTAGATGACTTCATGGGAGTAGACTAGGCTAAGTAAATCATGCTCGATGATATTTTCCCAAAAGATTAAAAAGTACAAGTTCACTCCCCAATAGCTTGCAGAACTATTCTCCTCCTTCTTGGCCTTACATCAAGCTCAACGAAGAATATCTGCTGCCATACTCCTCTAACCAGCCTACCATCAATGATTGGCAGAACCAACGATGCTCCGAGCAGAGAAGCTCTCAGATGAGAGTGTGCATTGTTGTCAATCAAATCATGCTTATATCCTTGTCCTCTTGGGACGAGTTCTCTCAGTATTCTCTTGAAATCCTCAAGAAGTCCGCTTTCATGTTCGATTGTTATAACTGCCCCTGTTGCTCCCGGGACAAATATTAAGACTTGTCCATTCGTTATTCCGCTTTCTTCAACGAACCTCTCAACCTCATGCGTTATGTCAACGAGGTCAATTTCTCCCCTTGTGGAAAAGTGAAGCTCCTTTTTTACCACTCTCATACCACCACCCCGCAATAACTCCAACTCCAAAGCCTATTAGATTTGCGACCATATCATAGTACGAAAAGCATCTACCCGGAACAAAGAGCTGAAGATATTCAAGGACAATAGGCAACACAAGAAGAAAAGCCTTATCATATCCCAAAATTCCCAAAATGAGGAACTCCAAGAAGTGTGCAATTTTATCTCCTCCGCTTATTGGAACTGTAGGAACTTGAGGCGTTAGATTAGCATAGAAGAGAAAAACCAAATATGCAAAGAGGATTTTGCCCCTCATAGGAAACTCTCCAGCTTCTTCACCTTTTCAACAACTTCAATTGGATCCCTTCCGAAGATATAAACACAGGGCTCAATTCCAAAGGCTCCCTTGTCTATCACTGCATCCAGGACTCCTTTTTCTTTAAAGAGCTGAACTATTAGCTCAACAGTCTTATCCTCATCCCTATTCTTTTCTTCTATACTTTCCACTTTAAATCCTGCTTTTCTGAGTGCATCTTCTATTTTTTCATCGAATTTTATATTAATGACACTTCTTATTTCTGGAGCAACCTTTGAGAGCTCAAGAAGAATCTTTGCTATATGCTTGCTCACGCCGAATTCTGGGGGTAAAGCAAAAGCTTTTCCCTTTACAACTGTTATCCTCCCCGGAACTGCTGCCACATCGCTAAAATCTTTGGGCTCTGGTAAAGCGTAAGCTATGTTGCTCCTAATTTCGGGAATCAGCTGAAGGAACTTATCATCTTGTAAAAGCTCACTTAAAGCCAAATTTAGCCTTTCCAGAACTTCGCTTCTTGAGGGTATCGCCATAAAAATCTCCTTGCAGATTGATTCTTCAACCCCAGCGTATTCTGCATAATATCTGCAGAGAAATCCGCTCTGGAAAAGCTCAAAAAACTTTCTTGCTGTAAATTTTATAATTTCCTCTTTTTTGGCACCGTAAATTATGAGCTTTGCAATTTCCTCTGCAATTTCCTCAATTTTTTCATCTAACCCCTTCTCCAATTTTTTATATTTCCCAGCTAAATACTTGCTAACCATCGCTTGAGTTATCCCTAAGTAATCAGCTATCTTTGCTTGGGTAAAGCCTTCTTTATAGAGCCTTTGGGCAACTTTAGCCCTTAAAGTGGGCATTACCTCCTCAACCCAAAAGACACATGGCGTTTTCATCTTTTCTCCCATCTTGATTTTTAAAACCTGGTTATAAAATTATCCCTCCACAATTATAAACAAATTCATGTCAAAAAAGGTTTAAATAATGGTAAAAATTTACACGAGAAGGGCTTTTATGCAAGGATGGAAAGGTCGAGATGTTATTAGCATTAGGGATTTTTCTAAGGACGATATTGAATATGTTTTGAGCACTGCAGAAAGGCTTGAGAAGGAACTCAAGGAAAAAGGCTTTCTTGAATATGCAAAGGGAAAAATCCTGGCAACACTTTTCTTTGAGCCATCAACGAGAACGAGACTGAGCTTTGAAAGTGCAATGCACCGATTAGGGGGCTCAGTTATTGGATTTGCAGAAGCCTCAACAAGCAGTGTAAAGAAGGGGGAAAGCCTTAGAGACACAATCAAAACAGTTGAGCAGTACAGCGATGTCATTGTGATAAGACATCCAAAGGAAGGAGCCGCAAGGCTTGCAGCAGAAGTAGCAGAAATCCCAGTTATTAATGCCGGTGATGGAAGCAACCAGCACCCAACACAAACCCTACTTGACCTCTACACAATAAAGCGTGAATTTGGGAAGATTGATGGGCTTAAAATTGGTCTTCTTGGTGATCTAAAGTATGGAAGAACTGTGCACAGCTTGAGTGAAGCTTTAAGCCATTATGATGTGGAACTTTACCTAATATCTCCAGCTCTCCTCAGAATGCCAAGACACATAGTTGAAGAGCTAAAGGAGAAGGGAGTGAAGGTTCACGAAACAAGTGACTTAGAAAGCGTAATTGGGGAGCTCGATGTTCTCTATGTAACAAGAATCCAGAAGGAGAGATTTCCAGATGAGCAAGAATATCTAAAAGTTAAGGGGAGTTATGTGATTGATTTAGAGATTCTGAAAAAAGTCAAGGAAACGCTAAAAATTATGCACCCACTTCCAAGGGTTGATGAAATACATCCAAGTGTCGACTCAACGAAGTATGCTATCTACTTTAGACAGGTCTTTTCTGGAATTCCCGTGAGAATGGCTCTCCTGGCTCTTACCCTGGGGGTGATTGAATGAGCGAGCTTAAGGTTTCTGCAATTAAAGAAGGGACTGTCATTGACCACATTCCAGCAGGAAAGGGGCTTAAAGTTATTGAGATTCTCAATTTAAATACATTAAACGGTGGAACGGTGCTTTTAGCTATGAACGTCCACAGCAAAAAACTTGGAAGAAAGGATATTGTGAAAGTTGAGGGGAAGTACCTCAGCGAAGAAGAGGTTAACAAGATAGCCCTAATTGCCCCAACCGCCACTGTAAACATCATAAGAGATTACAAGGTTGCAGAGAAGTTTAACGTAGAAGTTCCAGAGAGGATAAGAGGAATTCTGAGATGTGCAAATCCAAACTGCATAAGCAATCATGAATACGTGGTTCCAAAGTTTTACGTTATATCGAAAGAGCCGTTAAAGGTTCGTTGTCACTATTGTGAGAGGACTATGGAAGAGGAGGAAATCTTAGCAAATCTTTGAATTCTGTTTTTACCTTAATATTTTTGCTCTAAATTCTAAAGTTTAACACGGAGAAAGATTTATATTGCCCTCGCCTCTTTTTCCTATGGGGAGTAGTATGAAATCGGCAAAAATCATCATTATGTCACTAATCCTTATCTTATCTACGGGATGTATTTCTATTGAGACATCATTTCATTCCCATAACCACAACTATCCAATCAAGGTTTTTGTTCAAATCGAGGAGGAAGCCGCTGCTTTTGAATTCGCAAAGTTCAAGCTAACTGTAGGTAATGTGACCATTGATAAGCTCAATACTCCACTCTTTGTTGGGAGGGTAGGCATAAATGATGGAGAGGTTCCAATAATTTTTACTGTAAGAGGAAGTCTCACAAACTGGTATGGGAAGACATTTAAGGTGAAAGAAATGCTTTCCATATCCTTTAAGGCAAATGACAATGATAAAATCCTAATAACTCTAAAAATCTACAAAGAAGATGACACCTTTAGAGTTGGAATTGATGAGAAGAAATCTGGGATAATTGGGAGAGAAATTCCAGAGGACGTTTTTCTGAGTCCCGAAGATGCACTTCTAAAAAGAGCCAAAGGGACAGGGTTTTATAACGAACTCATGAAGGAACTTGAAAAAAATCGTGAGATTAGAGAGAAGTTCTGGAGACAATATAAGGAAACGGGAGATTTAAAGTATCTAAGGAGTTATCGAGATTCATTCTATACTGTCAGAATTTTTGGAGAGCTTGCAAAATGGAGAAAGCTGAATGAGGTTGAATACAGAGCCCTTTTGGCAGAACTAAGGGCAAACAATGCCTACTATTCCCATTATACTTCCCCAACCAAAGATTTTTCTGCGCTTGTTTTTTCTGATGACTCTCCTTATTATTCAACTTTTAGAATCAAAGGGTCTCTGAATTCTTCTTTGCCATTCATATATTACACTGGAAGAGGATTCAACCTTTATCCAGTAACAGCCATCCATTGGGCCGAAATACACTTTCAAAGAGGACAAAACAAAAAAGCCCTGCAAATCCTAAAAGAGCTCAGCCAATATGCCCAATATGGAGAATATAAAGGAAAAGAGTACGTGCTCTTCAAGAATTATTTCCACTTTGAAAATGCTTCAGTTCCGTGGGTTTCTGGGTATGCCCAAGGAATGGGTGCCGGGGTTTATGCAATAGCCTATAACCTAACGGGCAATGAAACCTATTTGAAAATAGCTAAGGGATTGGTGAATTCCTTCGATTTGCCACTAAGCATGAATGGCTTTGTTTCACACACAAAATATGGAGACTGGTATCTTGAATACAACTACAACTCAAATGAGCTCGTTCTAAACGGACACATCATAGCTCTGCAGGGGCTTTACTATTACTGGCAGGTAACCCACGACGAAAAAGCCTGGCAACTTTTCCAAAACGGAGTCCAAGCTGTGAGAAATGCACTCCCGATATTTGATACCGGCTCATGGTCGAAATATTCAAATATTCATGGAGATGCCAGCGAGTTCTACCACCGTTTACATATTAGACTCTTGAAGTGGCTCTATGATGTTGCTGGAGACAAGTACTTCCTTGAATATGCAAGAAAATGGAATGATTACCTCGTGATTAGAGGTCTGAAACCAGAAAAGATTCAGGTGAGCAGATGAGGGAGAAAGCTTTAATTTTGGTCTTTATGCTGCTGACTTCTTCTCTCTTTGGTATATATGAAAATGCAGAAAATCGAATTTTAGCTCAAACCGAGGATCCAGAACTTGCTACCCTTCTGCAACAAAACGAGAATGTTGTGCTTGGCAACTTCATGTCATTTCTCAGCACCGTGAATCCTCTTTACTTAATCTCAAGTTTTGAGGCTTCTTATCCTCGTTTAGTGTTTTCAAAGGTAAAACTAACTCCAGAGAGAAATAAAATCTTAAAAGCAACACTAAGAGCAAACAACGAATTCTATTCTCGCTATTTATCACCACTTAAAAGCTTCTATGCAGTTTCATTCACAAGCTCGGCACCCTACAATGATGTATTTCTTGCAAACTCAAGTTTCAAAAGTGCCTTGCCTTATGTCCATTATAACTTTAGGGGATTAGTTCTTTATCCAGTTACAGCACTTCATTGGGCTGATGTTTATTTCCAGATAGGTAAAGAGGAGAGAGCTCTGGAAATATTAAGGGAACTTCAGTCGTATTTAATCATAAAGAACTACCAGGGATTAGAATACGCAGTTTTTGAAAACTATTTTCACTTCGAGAACTCTTCAATCCCTTGGATTTCAGGCTATGCTCAGGGGCTTGGAGCGGGACTATATGCAAAAGCCTACAACATCACAAAAAACGAGAGCTACCTAAAAACTGCTCAGCTCCTAATGAATTCATTCAGAGTTCCTTACAGCAAAGGAGGATTTATTGTAAATTCAACTTATGGACTTTGGATTTTAGAGTATGCCTACAACTCAAACGAGCTTGTGCTGAATGGACATATAATAGCCCTCCAAGGTGTTTACTACTATTGGGAAATTACAAACAACACCTATGCAAAATGGGTTTTTGATGAAGGAGTAAAAGCTGTTGAAAAAGCTCTTCCAGACTTTGACGAAAACGGATGGAGCTTGTACTCAAACGTTCATGGCAGAGCGATGAAAAATTATCACAAACTCCATATTCAGCTTTTGGAATGGCTCTATGAAAAAACAAAAGATGAAAAATTCAAGGAATACGCAGAAAGATGGAGAAAATCACTCCAAAATGTGAGGTAGCGCTCTAATCACGGGCAGACTTATTAGGATTCCTCCAATTACATCCACGGCACTTTGAATTGCATTTGGGAGTGCTATCACAAGCCAAAATGGAATGTGGAACCACTCTTCAATCTTTGGAATAACTTGCTCCCTTGGAATGCCGAGCCATATTGGAAGTGCATAATAATAGTTCAATCCAACCATGAGAGGTATTCTAATCGCAATGCTAATTAGATAGGCAGAAACGATAAATGCAATGAGCTGCTTTTCTGTGTAGCTCTCTGGACTGAATTTTGTAAGTTTTTTCGCTATCTCAAGACCTAAGATTACGCTGAGTGTTGCAAAGAACTTCATGCTGGCACCAAGCCATGAAGATTGGGACACTATGCTGAGTCCAACGAAGAGCAACACCAAAGATATCAAGGAACTTGTAAAGCTTAGTAAGATGTAAACAACAACTATTGGGATTGCAACTAAATCTATTGTCATTCCCCACTGACTAGGCACCTTGAGTGGAGAAACATTTAGCATTAAACTGAGAGCCAGCATTATTCCGATTAAAGCTATTTCCCTCGATTTCATGCCCATCCCCATCTTCAAGTTTGTTCCATAATTTATAAAGTTTTGTTCCATAAATGGAATAATTGAGAGAGGCAAAATCCTTTATAGCCCCTTGAACGAGTTTTCATGGGTGGTTTGAAATGAGAATTCCAGAGGATGTTAGAAAGGACATCCCTCTTACTCAAGAGGTCATTTACTTTGACAACACGGCTACAAGTTTAACCCCAATTCCAGTTGTTGAAGCCATGAACGAGTATTACCTCAAATACAGGGCAAATGTTCACCGAGGCATTCACCGGTTGTCTCAGATGGCGACACACAAGTATGAGGAAGCAAGGAAAATTGTTGCAGATTTCCTCGGTGCAAAGTTTGAGGAGATAATTTTCACAAAGAACACAAGCGAAAGCTTAAACTTGGTTGCCCTTGGATTAGAGTGGAAGAAAGGCGACAAAATAGTAACAACACCTTATGAGCACCACTCTGATTTGCTTCCCTGGCAGAGGGTTGCAAAGAAGTATGGAGCAAAGCTTGAAATTATTGAAGGCGATGATGAAGGAAACCTTGATTTAGCAGATGCCGAGAAAAAGATTAAGGGTGCAAAGCTCGTTGCAGTTCAGCACGTTTCTAACGCTTTAGGAGTGATCCATGAGGTTGAAGAGATTGGAAAGATGGCAAAAGAGGAAGGAGCGATATTTGTCGTAGATGCGGCCCAAAGTGTAGGGCACATGGAGGTTGATGTTAGAAAGCTTCATGCTGACTTTTTAGGATTCTCTGGACATAAAGGAACATTAGGACCAACAGGGATTGGAGTTCTGTATATTAACGAGGAGATGTTTGACATCTTTGAGCCTCCATTAATAGGCGGAGGAACCATTGAAGATGTTGAGCTTTATGATTACAAGCTTACAGCTCCTCCAGAGAGATACGAAGCGGGAACTCCAAACATCGGCGGGGCAATAGGATTAGCGGCAGGGATTAAGTACATTGAAAAGATTGGGCTCGATAAAATCGAAAAGCAGGAGCACAAACTCGTCAAAAGAACAACTGAAGGTCTAACAGAGCTTGAAATTCCATGGTACGGGCCGAGAAACTTGAAAAAACACGCTGGAGTTGTTAGCTTTAACGTTCCACCATTACACCCACATGACGTTGCTGCTATATTGGATGAACACAACATAATGGTCCGCTCTGGACATCACTGTGCTCTGCCAGTGATGAAACGTTTGGGCATTAACGGAACAGTAAGAGCTTCATTCCACGTCTATAACAGCATTGAAGAAGTCGAGACATTTTTGAGTGTCTTGGAGGAGCTCGTTAAAAGCTTGCGTTAGCTTTTTCTCTTTAATATCAATTTTGAGGAGTTGAAATAGAAAGAGAAACAAGGAGCTTTAATGAAGCTTATCTTAAAGAAAAAATTGACATAAATCTTTTTATCTCCCTCTCCTAAATCTTATCGGGGTGATTCTTATGCTCATTGCAAAACCATGTGCAAGTATGAAAGCCATAAACATAACCCCAGAAGAAAAATATGACATTGATATGGAAGAACTCTGTGAATGCTTAGCTGAGAAAGGTTTTCAAATTAAGAGGGTCACGCGGTTTTTGGCTTTAGTTAAGAAAAAGTACGATATAAGCGTATTTCCAAGCGGAAAGATTATTGTGAAAGACACTGATGATAAGGAAGAAGCATTGAAGATAGCAAAGGAGATTTATGAGTGCATGGAGCCGTACAAGGTGATCTAATGTTCACAAAAGAGTTCATTACAGAGAAAGTTAGGGAAATTCGAAAGAGGTATGGCTTTGAGGAAGTTCCCTTTTTTATTGACGAAGTCATCTATGACAGCGAAGGGGATAAGCTGTTCATCATAGCAAGGGATAGGAGCGACAAGAGCACAATTATAGGCAACAGCTTTGTGATTGGAAAGCTCAGAGAAGAGCTTGGAGTGAAACAAGTTACCGTATATTCCAAGCTCGACTTGCTGATTAAGAGAAAAAGAGTTCTCAAGAACATTAGAAGAATTGAGGGTACACATTTAGAGTTTCTAAAACCTATACTTGAAGCAGAGCTTAAATTTCCTCCAAGAAAATGGCCAGAGCTTAATGATAATGGAGAGGCTTTAGTCTTCCTAAGCTTCAACGCTAAGGCCATGATTAGCTTTGCCGAAAAAGTTGGGTTAATTCCCGTGAAAGTTGGGATCAAATATGCCTTTCCGAAATGGGAGTATGAATCAACTGAAGGTTCACCAAAAGAGGTTCTGTTCCCAGACGAGGAAAAACTGATAGGAATCGCAAAGAAGAAAGGTCTGAGAATTATAATTTCTGACTTTCCTTTTGATTTGAAGTTTAAAGAGGATATTGCACTTTTAAATCCTCTCCGATTTTTGCACATGGGATTCTTTGAGGCGAAGTACTTCTTTGGCTTTGAAAAGCCAGTGATTCTTGACAAAAATGCTTTAGTGGACTTTGTAATTAGCTATGTTCATGAAGGTCTTATGGAGTCAACTGATGGTGCAAACTTAATCTGGAGGGAATGGAAAAGGTGAAACAACCTCCAGTAGCAAAAACTCTTTTAAACATTATTAATTAATAGAGTTGTCAGGTGCCATAGATGATTGGCATATATGATAAGGTGACGTTTATCTCAGACCTCTTAAATTTTGTATTTGTGCTGATAGTTTTTGTGATTACATTTAAGTACCGGCATGCTTTTGTGAATAAATTTCCATCCCTAAAGGGATTCTACTACACAATCTTAGTAAGCCTTGGAATAGCAGTTGGGGGGAATGTAATTGATGTTCTTGACAACTTAATAATCCAAGGACATCGCTTGGGAGGTCAATTCACAGACCAGTTGACAAGTTGGATATATGCAATAACAATAGCTTTCATAGGAATTGGTTGGATAAAACTCATAGCGGATATAGTAGAGAGGTACATTCCAGTTCCAGTAGTCAGGGAAGATTTTGAAAAAACGGTGAGCATTTACCTTGATCCGGGGCTTTATATATGCACTGATGAAGACAAATGCTACAGCTATTTTAAGGCGTTACTATCTGAGCGTCCTGGGCTTGTAATTTCAAGAAATCCCCCAGAAATCGTCAGAGAGACTTTAGGACTTAAAGAAACACCAATACTGTGGCTGACGAAGATTAAAAGAAAAGGCACCGTTTACCCTACAAATCTCCCCTACCTACTGCAGACCCTTGTTGATTTTATGAGAAAAGAGGGAAAACCAAAGGTCATACTCATAGGAGGTCTCGAATACCTCACTACTGAAAACGGCTTCAAAAGCATTTTTAAGTTTCTAACGACCCTCAAAGATTATGCAGTGATACATAATTCAATAATCCTAATACCAATTGAAAGCAAAGCCTATGATGATAGGGATATCCATCTATTGCTAAGGGAATTTGAAATCATAAGCTGAGGTGATAAAATGATTATCGGCGTTGTTGGGAAGATAGCAGCCGGAAAAACGACAATAGCAAAGTTTCTTGAGAAAAAAGGTTTCTGCAGAATTTCATGTAGCGACCCCCTTATAGATTTGCTGACCCATAATGTTGATGCTTACTCCCGGATTCCTGAACTTCCACCGAAAGCCGAACCAGCGAGAGAGAAGCTGATTGAATATGGAAGATATCTAAAGGAAACCTATGGGGAAGATATCCTAATTAGGCTTGCTTTGGATAAAATGAGGCATTGCAAAAATGTTGTCATTGATGGTGTTCGCTCAAAAGGGGAGATTGAAGCTATAAAGCAGAGAGGAGGCGTTATTATTTACGTTGAGGCAAAGCCCGAGCTTAGATATGAAAGACTGGTTAAAAGAAAAGCAGAAAAAGATAGAGCCATTAACAGCTTTGAGGACTTCAAAAGGATGGATAACGAAGAGGAGAGGCTTTATCATACGAGCAAACTCAAAGATTTGGCAGATTTTGTAATTGTGAATGAAGGAACTTTGGAGGATTTGAGGAGAGAAGTTGAAAAGATTCTTGAATTTCTGAATACACTTGTGGTTATTGCTCCCTGCCTGCTTAGCCCTTTCACCGTTTATAGAGGCCCAAAGGAGAAGGAATACAGAGCCGCTTCAGCCCTAATGAGGCTCTTTGGGAAGTATCACTACCTCAAAATTTTGGCTTATCCGTGTCCAGAATTCTTACTCTTAGGTTTTCCAAGGCTACCTGCAAGCAAGGAAGTTTATGAAAAGCTCGGTATGAGAGAATATGCCAAGAGAATTGCTGAGTTCATAGTTAGGAGCATCGAAGAAGAGCAGCCCCCAAGAGTGATTTTCATTGGGGTTAAAGGTTCTCCAACATGCGGAGTCTTCCACACAACATCAAGCGACCCAGAAAAGTATCCCTATGAGAGAATGGAGGAGTTCAAACGGCTTCCACAAGAAGAAAGATTTAGATTAGCAGAGAAAATGATTAAGGAGTTCAAACTTGTCAGAGGGGAGGGAATCCTGTTTGAGATTTTAAAGGCCAAAATAGAGGGCATTTATCTGGAAGTTGATAAGGATGATTTAGAAAGAAGTTTGAAGAAAATAGAGAAAGCTCTTAGTGATTCATTATGAAAAATACTTATAACTTACGTATCTATTCACTACAAAAAACACTGAAAAAATAGCAAAGATTGTGAGAGACATTCTAAATGTTCGACTTGCTAAGCCCTGAGCAGTCAACCAGAAGAACTTTTAGACTAAGCCTATTTGGTAGGCTTTGGTTCTGGAATATACTAGCGGAGATATCACTGGGCACTTCTCAAGCTCGTGGACAATCTTCCAAGAATGGAAGGGAAGAAGGCATTTATCTTTTCAAGAGCTGGAATGAACATCCTCTGGCACAACCACATAGTTAGAGAATTTTCATGCAGGGGCAGGACACAAACTGGTTGGCTCACAAAGATTGGAGGGATAAACAAAGGAAGATCAAAAAAGGACTTAGAGAGAGCGAGGAGATTTGCTGAGAGATTGGGAAAGTAAGGTAACAAAAACCGAACGCTTAAATATTATAAGCGTGCAAGTAAAAAATAGTAGGGATAGTTATGGGAAATAATACTCAAAACTCTTTACTATATTACCCGACTATTATCCCTCCAAAAGAATGGATGTATTGGGCATTATTTTATTGGGACAAAATTTTTTCCATAATTCCAAAAGAACTGGAGGATGCACTAAAAGATAACGATCATAAAATAATTTCTATTCTGAATGCAAAAAGAGGAGACATATGTCTTATTCAAGAACTATTGGAAAATTATCCAGAGTATTTTGAACCAAAATACCCAGAAGAGTACTTTAAAAGGCAAGAATTTCCAAAACAAGAATTTATTAAAGAAGTTCAAATAAAATTACAATCTATCCAAAACTATGAAAGAGGCAATGGTACGCTATTTCTACTTCATAAAAATAAAATTCCTCCAGAACTCTATGATATGTTTATGAATCTTGATCGTAAGTTACTTTGGTATGAAAATAACAAACTTAAAATACCGTCAAAATGGACATTTAAAAATCCTAAAACTGCAATTGTCTATATGGCAATCTTAGCCAAGTACATCAGTATATATGATACAAAAATGAATAAGAGGAGTATTGTTGAGCCAATAACGGATAAAAAGAAATTTGAAGATTATGCTATAAGAACATTTACTAAAGAAGGACTAAACCGACAAGTGGCCATTAATATCGCTTTTCCAGAAATATTGCCCGTACCTAACAGTAAACACTCTCTAAAAACGATAATCAAGTTCAAAGAAGAACATAAATACAAACTATTAAGATTTAGAGAATTTTTTATAATATTAAACGTGAACTCCAGACCATTAATGATGAAACTGAGATTAATGAGCTAATAGTACATTATTCAGAACAAATTGAAAGAGAACTCCATGAATTATTGAAACTTGAAAAAAGTAAGAGACGTGAAATTTTTTTTAGGTTTATTGAAAGCGGGCATCAACTTGACAGTCCTCTTACCCCGATTCGAAGATATATCCAGTGACATGACAGGAGCCATAGCACTCATAAATGGAATAGTTGAAGTTGTACATGTTTTTGAGAAGTGGAAACGCTTTGATAAACTAAAAGAATATCCCACATTCTATGTATATCAAGCAAAAAAGAAAGGTATAATATAACATTAAACTCAAAATGTTCTAAGCCCCCTTTATCGCCCTCTCCACTAATTCTTTCGCTTTCTTCATCAGCTCCTCCGCTTTCTCTTTTGTGCGGGCTTCAAGTGTAATCCTCATTATCGGCTCTGTTCCGCTTGGCCTAAAGAGAATCCACCAGTCAGAGTTCTCAATCCTCACTCCATCAATGTCAATTAACCTCTCATATTCAAAACTCTTCAGAGCTTCTCTTTCAATTATCTCCATGGCTTTTCTCTTTTTCTCATTTGGACATGGTATCTTTGCCCTCATTGTGACATATCTTGGCACTTCCTTAGCCAATTCGCTCAAAGGCCCTAATTTGTCAATCATCTCAATGACAAGCGCACCGGCAAAGATTCCATCTGGAGTGAGGTTCCACTGGGGCATTATCCAAGTTCCACTTGGCTCACCGCCAAAGACTGCATTTTCCCTAACTATGCCTTCCGCAACAGCAACGTCTCCAACTTTGACCCTAACAACTTCTCCCCCCAAGGGCTTAACGTAATCATCTAAAGCAAAGCCAGCATCAACAGTCGTAATTATCTTTCCTTTTCCAAACTTCCTCAGCATATAGCCTGAGATTAAGCTTAGCATAACTTCATATTTAACAAAGTTGCCCTGATCATCAACGACGCCAATTCTATCGGCATCTCCATCATGGGCAATGCCGACATCAGCTTTCATAACTTTCACAGTTTTAGCAAGCCACTCAAGGCTTTTCGCATTCGGCTCCAGCTCGCGGACAAAGTATCCGGAAGGATGGGCATTGAGGCTTATAACTTTGTTGCCCAGCTCCCTCTGAAGATATGGGCTAACGAGAGAACTTGCACCGTTTCCAGTATCAACAACAACAGTGTAGGAATTTTCAAGATTAATCAGATTCAAAATCCTCTTGATGTATTCTTCTTTCGGATCTGCATAGCTCAGCTTTCCAATTTCATTCCAAGCAACTTTCCTAAAGCTTTCACTCTCAAGGATTTTCTCAAGCTCATTCTCCATTTCACTTGTGTATGCCATTCCATTGGGCTGCCAGACCTTGATTCCATTGTATTCTGGGGGATTGTGTGAGGCCGTGATTGTTACTCCAGCATCCGCTTCGTAAAGCTTTATCGCAAAACCCGTCAAGGGAGTAGGAGAGAGACCAATATCAATGACATCAATGCCCGTACTTAAGAGCCCAGAAATTAGCGCATTCTTGAGCATCTCTCCAGAAGTTCTGGTGTCCATACCAACAACAACTTTTCCTCCGCCGAGATAAGTTCCCAAAGCCTTTCCAACTTTTAAAGCAAGCTCTGGAGTCAGTTTTTCATTGACCACTTCTCTAATCCCGCTTGTTCCGAAGTATTTTCCCATCTCAATCACCTGATGAACATGCTTACAATTACAAAAAGTCACAAAAGTTTATAAATAAAACGGATTACCGACATTGGAGCATTAAGTTTTCTGCATTTTGATCACCTGAATAAGGTTTAACAGGATGATTTTTCCAAAAATTTCCGTAAAGATTGAAGCAGGCAACCTGCACCGAACAAAATCCAGGAACTTAG
>Ga0190313_1000711_pt1 | contig 19217 bp, 17 predicted proteins | sample 4870071011_MG_FD_169989 | JGI IMG/M metagenome (GOLD analysis project Ga0190313, IMG submission 169989) | Hydrothermal vent sediment bacterial communities from Southern Trench, Guaymas Basin, Mexico - 4870-07-10-11_MG | ecosystem: Environmental > Aquatic > Marine > Hydrothermal vents > Sediment ...
TACTCCAGCAGTATTGCTATGGCGCCCATTCTAGTGAATGGTCTCTTTCCCTTCCACTCTGTTGTAGACCTTGGGTTGTATCCAAATGCAGCTTTTACTCCTACGTACTTTATGAACGCGTCCTCTACGTCATGTGCGTAGTTTCTTATTAGGGCACCACGCCCACCGATTATGTTTCCACTTCCCGGGAGCACTGATGAGTACAGCACTCCAAACTCTATAGAGTTCTCAAACGCGTGATCGTCCATGTATATCGAGTACAGCGCGTCAACAAGTGGTAACACCGAATCCATCTTTTCATTAGCCTCGCCCTCATAGCTTGGCTCTCCACTCCTGTCCATTCCTATGTGCGCATGTGCATCTATAAACGCTGGAGTGACTATTCCCTCAGCTATTACCTCAACTCCCTTTGGCTTTGTCCTTGAGATCTTCTCTATCTTCTCTGAGAAGACTACGTAAACGTTCTCCTTTGTCCCTCCTTTACCATCGTAGAGAATGGTAGCCTTTACAGCCTTAAGCTCCTTGGACAAGAGAAACACCTCTATTCTATATCAACTAATTTATAAGAAAATATGGCGTGAGATACTTAACTTATTATGATTTTGTCAGTGGAGAAAAGAAAGAAAGAGGTTAAACAGTTAGCATGTCGCCTTTGATTCCGCGAGGAAAACATTAATATGCTATGAGCTCCTCTGTTTCTGGATGATAGAGTCTTATTTTCTCCCTCTCTACGTGGACAAAGAGCTCATCACCGACCTTTATGCTCTCCCCGTTAGAGAGTACGCACTTTATCACGTCTTCTCCTGAGACTATTGTGACCAGGGTCTCCCTTCCAAGGGGCTCAATGGCGTATACGGTTCCCTGAAGGATCAGACCAGGAGCCTCTATAGGCTCTCGAGAGAGCTTTATGTGCTCTGGTCTGAACGCTATGAGAACCTCTGAGAGACCAGAACCTCTTAGGGACTTTGAGGCCTCTGGCTCCACCCTCAAGTATCCAGACTTCAGCGATATGATGCCATCACTCGTAAGCTCTCCTCTTATGACATTTGATGGAGGAGTCCCCACGAAAGTGGCCACGAACACGTTTCTTGGAAAGTTATATATCTCCTCTGGGGATCCTATCTGTTGGACTTTCCCATGGCTTATAACGACAATCCTGTCTGCGATTGCCATGGCCTCCATTTGATCGTGGGTAACATATATTGCCGTTATTCCGAGATCCTTTTGAAGTCTCTTAAGCTCTGCTCTTATATAAAGCCTGAGAAGAGCGTCAAGGTTACTTAATGGTTCATCCAAAAGGAGAACACTGGGTTCCTTTACTAAAGCCCTTGCTAAGGCTACTCTCTGCTGTTGTCCTCCAGAGAGCTGTGCAGGGTATCTATCTAAGAGGTTTTCTATGTGAAGCATCTTTGCTATCTCTCTCACCTTCTTTTCTATCTCATTCTGAGGCCTCTTCTGTATTCTTAGTGGGAACGCTATGTTCTCGTAGACTGTCATGTGAGGATAAAGGGCGTAGTTCTGAAAGACAAGTCCCACGTTCCTCTCACTTGGAGGCATGTCCGTGACGTCCACGTCGTCGAAGTATATTCGTCCTGAGGTGGGTTTATATATACCTGAGATAAGATAAAGAAGCGTGGTCTTTCCACTGCCTGAGGGGCCCAGTAATACCCAAAACTCCCCATCGTTGACCTTGAAGGATGCCTCGTTGACTGCAATGACCTTTCCAAATCTCTTCGTCACGTTGTCCAGGGTTATGCTAACCAAGACAATCACCCCCAAGTCCTTTTACATCTTAACACCACTCATACTCGTCTGAAGCATGTATGATCGTGCAAATATGAAGAACAATATCGTTGGAAGGAGATAGAACGTTCCCGCAGCTGCAACTGCCGGAAGGTGTACTATTTCTAGGCTTCCCTCGGAGAGAAGTCCTTCTATATACGTTGCTAGAGTTTTCTCTGTTATGGGGAGAAACGTGCGCACGTATATTAAGTCCTCCCACCCAGCAAGGAATGAGAATATGGCTACTGTGGCTATCCCTGGTTTTACAAGTGGCAGTATTATCCTGCGCCACACGTATACCCTTGATGCACCATCTACCAGCGCAGACCACTCGACCTCCCACGGTATTCTGTCAAAGAATCCCTTCATTATCCATATGCTCATGGGAACCTCAAGGGCCGCCCTAGCGAATACGACATACGTGAAGGAGTACATCTTAAGATAGTGTTCAGGAACTGAGAGCTTGAAGGCTATATACATCGTGTAGACTGCTATTATGAGTGCTACTCCAGGAAACGCGTGAAGTAGTATTAAGAACTGCATAAGGAACTTTCTTCCCTTAAACTTCATTCTTGAAAACGCGTATCCGGACATCATGCTCGTCAGCGTCACCACTGCTGAGACCCCAAGGCCTACCACGAGCGTGTTAAAGATGTACCTTATGATGTCCCAGAAGTTTCTCAGAACAGCCTGCGTTGTAGAGAGCCTCCCGCTAAAGAACATCCTCCAATTCTCTAGTGTGAATTTTATCTCATGAACGGTCATTCCACTTAGCATCTTGTTTGAGAAGCTTGATATAAAGAGAACAGCGTAGTTTATGATTATGGGAAGTGAGATGAAGAGAAGAGCTAGTCCAATTATCACGTTTATCCTGAACTTGCTTATTGTCTCAACGTCCTTGTACGTAACCTTCTCTGCCATCAGATATCACCTTTTGGCTCAGTCATCATTCTCTCGTATCCTAGCACCTTAAGGGTGAGAACTCCCAGGAGGATTCCTATAATGGAGAGTATAACTGCAGCGGCTGCAGCAAGCCCTTGATCCTTAGCCCCTACAAATGCCGTGTTAAACACGTAAAGCGCCCATGGCTGTCCCCAGGATGAATCCACTATGCGCCACTCAACAAGAAGGAACGTGTGAGCATATGAGGTCAGAAGGCTTAACAGCTGCCACACTGTGACAAAAGTGATGTGCCACTTCGAGAGGGGAATTAAGATCTTCCTTATTATATGCCACGTGGTTGCCCCGTCAACTCTAGACGCTATTATAAGCTCTCGAGGAATGCTCTTAAACGCAGAGTATAAGATGATCATTCCATAGCTTACTCCAACAAGTCCATTTACAAAAACAATTACAGACCAAGCTCCCCAGGGCATAAGGGCGGGATCCATTCCGAGATCGATGGGGGACTTTATGATGTGAAGGGCCATGAGGATTGAGTTTAGGATCCCAAGAGTGGTGGGATGAAAGAAGTAATACCAGAGGAGAGAGTAGACCGCTACAGGGGTCATTCTAGGAAGGAGCCAGAGGACCTGATAGGTGGCAGAGAGCTTTTCGTCTATAAAATATGTAGCAAGTGCAAGAGCGAGACCTCCCAATACGTTTATTGTAAGCGTGAAAAGAACGAATACTATTGTTGTAATTACAACATTTCTCGTGTCTGGATCAAACTTAAGCAGGTGAATAAGCCTCTGATAGTTCTTAATGGATATAAACTCTCCAATGTACCTCGGGACGTTCCAATTTTTCATAGGGGTAAAGCTTACATAAACCGTGAGAACTAGGGGGATCACGTAGAAGAGAACGACAATAAATAAGGAAAGGCTGAGGAAGAACGCTATGCTGCCACGTCTTCTAAGCATCACCTATCACGCCCTCATGGGAAGTGCCAGCTCTTTGGAATCTCTCCTACGATCTCCGTGTTGTCCTTAAGATCGGGATCTGCCTCAACCTTCTGTACGACGTAGTTCACAGCGTCCTCAGGGGTCATGGAGCCTCTGAGCACCTTGTCGATGGCATCCTTGAGTATATCTGCAAGCCTTGGATAGTACGGATGGCTTGGTGCAAAGTGCGTGTAGTCAAGCATGTAGCTGACGTTCGCAAGGAACTTGATGTTTATGGGATCAGCTGTCTTCTGGATAATGTCCTTAATTGCGTTAAGTACATCACTGCTGAGGTCTAGCTGTAAGTTCGTGAGCTTCTGTATCCAGTTTGGATCGTTTAGAAGTGCCGTTGCAGCCTTCCTCACTGGGACGTGGCCACTTATCACGCTGTGAATTGCGTTTATCTCCGAATCGCTTGCGGCAACTATCATGAGGAAGGCAAGCTCATGGTATGCGTCCTTGAGCTCGTCATACTTGGGGTTGTCCTTACCAGCATTGCTTGCAATCATCCACATGAACGGCTGGCTGAGGGTTACTGGCTGCTTACCTGGCTCTCCAGCTGGGAATAGGGTGTAGTACATCTTCTCGTTTACCTCCTGTGGTGTTAGAGGTCTTGACTCTCCAGTCTTTGGATCCTTGTAATAAGCCTTCGTCTGCCACTCTGCCCACTGCCAAGTTCCTCCTATGTAGAAGAGCGTGTTTGCTGGGTTGTCCTTCTCGCCAACAACTGTTGGGTGTATCTGCTGACCCCAGTCCCAGGACATCATGTCCTTAGGGATGAGGCCATTCTGAGCCATCGTGTACTCCACAGTAAACCACTTGTATAGCGCCTCCTTATCCACTACAAGCTTTCCAGTGCCCTCATCGTATAGCTTTCCTCCAAACGCAAATATGAACTGTATTAGATCAGGATGTGCGCTTCCCTTACGGTGTATTACTCCCCAGTTGGCATACCCATTTTCTACTGCCTCCTTTGCCTTCTTGTATACGTCATACCATGTGAACTCTCCGTTCTTCACCTTCTCAGCGAGTCCCGTTAGGTCCCAGCCCATATCCTCTGCAACGTCCTTCCTTATGTATAGTGGCCTTGCCTCGGTGTCCTGTGGAATTCCATAGTACTTGCCCTTGTACTTTGCGGCATCTAGTAGTGGCGTGTAGAAGTCGTTAAGGAGGCTGGAGTACTTGTTAGCGTACTCAGTGATGTCAAGAATGTACCCCTCCTCTGCGAGGTTCGCTATGTACACATAGCTGTTCACAAAGAAGTCGCCATTTGTTCCCTGAGGAACTGCGCTGAGGAAGTCACTGTAGAGCGTTGAGAAGCTGTCCTCCCAGTGTTTATCAACAGTTATCTTAACGTTTATGTTGTTCTCCTCAAATATCTTATTTATCCTGTTTGCGGCCTCTATAATGCCATAAACTCTCATTATCGAGTTTGGATCTCCAGCTCCCCAGACGGTGTACTTTATCGTGTCGACTCCCTGGCTTGCGAAGAACTTACCCAAGTTTATTACATCAGTTGTGAAGTCTCCAGTAAGCTTTGGAATCTCAATAGCTCCGCCACCGCCTCCGCCTACACAGCCTGCTAGCGCAGATAACACCATAACTAGAGCTATTACAATACCCCATCCCCTGCTCATAACATCTCACCTAGAGGTTGGGCCCTTTGACATATTTAACAAGTGGAGGCAAAAGGTCGTCGTGGGCCACAGTGCCTTTAGGCACTAATATATAAGTAGGTCTTGAGCAATACTATCTAATCTAATTAAATTATATCTGTAAAAAGTTAAATCTGTTACGGATATTAGTAAGCGCATGACTCTACTTTAATATATCATTTAATATAAATAAGAAAATTAGTAGATTCTGAGTTTTAAATATATAACATATGCAAAGCGCTAGGGTACTGACATTATGTGTTTCTACTGTTAGATCTTTGTAAAGCATAAATATAAGCGTCAAATAGTGCTTTAGAAAGTGATTCAAGCTTAAAAAGTCTAATTAGCTTTTGTTTCCAATGATCATTGCAAGAACTATTAGAATAGCTCCTAAATAACCCATTAAAGGCATTTTATCACCCAAGAATACATATGAAAGAGCATGGCCGAAAAGGGGCTCTGTAGCATAGATTAATGATGCAGATACTGCTGAAAGGGCTCTCTGATAAGTCATCTGTATGAAGAATGAGAGGGCTGTTGGAAAAATTCCTATATAGAATACGAAGAGAAGGGACAAAGCTCCTAAGTTATACAAAGTGTGAGAGCCTATCATGAGACCTATAGGGAAGGTAAAAGTGAACGTGAAGAGCGTCTCCCAGAGCGTTAGCGATACAGGATCTAGGATCTTAGAGTACCTGTGGACGAGAGCTATCTGAAAGGCAAATGCAACAGCACAGAGCAACGTTAAGACGTCTCCGAGGTTCATCCTAGTGGACTCCGGGCTTGTCATGAGGTAAAGTCCAAGGACTGCCATAGCCAAGGACAATATCTGATGTGAGGATACCCTCTCGTGTACGAGTAGATAGCTAGCTAGAGGGACGAACACCACGTACATTGCGGTTATAAACGCAGACTTCGTAGGTGTGGTATACTTAAGCCCAATGATCTGGGTAACATGTCCAAGAACTAACGTCAGTGCCAGAATAAGACCTGCAGAAATGTGCGCTCGATCACATTTTATTCTGCCACGAAATATCAGAAAGAGGGTTGCAGTGGCTATTATGAACCTGAGGGATGTGAACAGAATTGGATCCAAGCTCGTCACGATAACCTTCATTATGGGAAACGTGCTTCCCCAGAAGAAGGTAGCTATAAGGAGTGCGATAACGGCGGACGCCTTTGAGCCCATAAAGTAAGAAACTATATTCTAAATTTAAAGTTTTACAAAACACTGCTGGGAGAGCCCTGCCCTTTAGGGCAGGAGAGGGAACTAAAGGCAGATAAAATGAGTCTACAGTACCGCAAACCCTAATCCTTTAAGGATCATTCTTAGGGCAAGCATTGTCATTAGGACTGCAAACGCATACTTAAGGGTTTTGGATCTAAGCCTTTTAGCTATTCTCGCACCGAGTTGTGCGCCTATAATGAGGCCAGGGACTAGAAACACAAGCCATTGAACGACAACATTTCCAAGGGTGTAGTGTTTCACGGCTGATGAAAGCGACGTAAACACTATGCTGAAGCTTGAAGTTGCGACGGCATAATGTATCGGAACCCCTAGGTACACAAGGGATGGCACTATAATTATGCCCCCTCCTATGCCTAGGAATCCGGATGCAAGACCGGAAATGATTCCTATTAATGGCGTTGCCCACAGCTTAAGCCTTTTGCTCTCTCCTCCTGCCTCCTGTCCCCTAGTGCTTATGAACATCCTCAGCGCAACCAAAGTAAGCACGCTGCCAAATATTATCTTAAGGGGTTCTGGATTAACAAGCGACGTCAAATATGCTCCAAAATATGCACTGAATATCGCCGTACTCGTTATTAGCACTCCAGCTTTATAGTTTATTCTTCGTTGTCTTGCATATGCAATTGCCGAGGAGAGCGACGTAAACACTATGGCTGCAGAGGACGTTCCTATTGCATGATGGATCTCCACTCCTGAGATGTTCAGGAGAGGCACTATTAGAAATCCACCACCAAGGCCAAATAGAGCGGCCATAGTGCCGATCAGGGCTCCAAGAAAAAAGTACACTATACTCTCTATCAAGTGTTCACCTCCAGAGATCCTCAGAGTTCTGTGTACTTTTTATATATTCCCTTGACTTTATCTACTGGGTACTTTTCCTCGTTTTTTCTTATCTTTTTGGCTATTGCTCTCTCAAGATCTATATTTAACTCATGAGAAAGCAAGAAAAGATATATGGCAACATCTGCAAGCTCTTCCTCTAGTTTCTCTCTATAAGACTCCTCAACACACTTCTTTAAAATTTCTTCATCAGTCATCCATTGGAGTAACTCTAAGAGCTCTCCTACCTCTACTACAAGGGATAAGGCTAAGTTCTTTGGAGTATGATATTTCTTCCACTCCCTCTTGTCTCGAAAATTAACTATGCGCTCTGTTAGATCCTTTATTGAAGCCATAGGCATATATCCTCATATTCAAAAATTAATACTTTAGGAGGGACTTGCGTTTATAGTGCTGGGAATGTTACCGCACGTGTACTTTTCTTCCCACTCATATGTCATCTCTAAGGTCTCATTCCCAGAAAAGCCCTTAGGTCTCACGATAAGTCTCACACCAAGGGTGAACTCCGAGGACTTCTTGTTCTCCTGGCTTGCTGATGTGGGAAATGCACTCTTTGGAATCTTTGCTAGAAGATAGTCTGGAAGGCTCTTAAATACGTATGTCACGTTCTTCTCGTATAGCGTCTTTGACGATTCCAGATATACTGTGTATATTTGTATTGTCGTCTCAAGTGTTACATTGTCTGGACTCTCAAATGCGCTTTCGAGCTTGTCACTTATGACGCTCTTAGGAACCTCTATCAGTATTGCGACGTTCGTCCTCTTATCCCATAGGGCATATCCTGTGACTGCTATCCCGGCAACTATAATCACGAGAGCTATTCCCATGAGGACCAGCTTGGTTATTCTTTCTCTACCCTCCATTATCGACCCTCCAAAGTTACTCTCATTGCTCAAATCCGTTAGCATCTTTTGATAAGCACCAGCTCATGGTTCCTCTTTAACGCTACTCTAAAATTAAAGGAATGTATCCGCTAGGATTTTCAATAGATGATGATCTTAAAATAGTTTTCCAAAAACCTCAGAAATGCTGTGTAGCTTGATTACCATTTTGTCCTTAGAAGATAGCGGCTATGAGACTTTTATTGCGATTAGTCTTGAGAGTGTTCCCACAAGAACTGTGTCTCCCTCGGCTGATATGTAAATTGGGACTCCTTTAGTGCTGACTTCCTCAAGGGTTTCTCCATTAGGTCCCAAATGAATGATCTTTCCATTTCTGTCCTTTCCTGTGATCACTAGAACATCTCCTTTTGGTAAAATCTCTATACCTCTTACGTTCTGATTCATAGACACCCTCCATATGACCTCTAAGGACTCTCTATCGTAGCACATAATGGCTCTTTTCTCAGAGACACAGATAGCATTACGGGAGCAGGCGAGAGCTATGGGATCTGCAATAGGGACCTCTCCCACAACCTCAAGCTCAGGAACAGAAAGCATTACTAACTTATTATCTGTTATTGCACACATACCCTGGCTGTCAGCCCTAAAGGATCTTATTGGAGCCCCTAGTGACCTTGTTGACATCCACTCACCACTTGACGAGCTTAAAACTGCCACCCTATCGTAGAGAAGCCTAGTGGCTATTAATCCCTGCCCTACATCTACCATGCCACTAACAATTCCACGGACCTCTTTCCTCCACCTTATACTTAGATCCCTAGATATTGAGTACATAACACCGCGCAGCTTTTCCTTGAGCTCCTTCCACTTATCTCCTGCATGATACGGAGATATATAGACGTGTCTCGCCCCTTTTATGTCCGTTAGAAAGCCTGTCCCGGCAATGACAAAGGCGCCGAAATGTAGTACTGAGTTAACGGACCCCGTTGTTCTGTAAGTCCAGAGGAGATTCTTTCCATCAAGCCACATGATAGACCCCGGAAAAGAGAGGCCTATCACGTAACTGTCTCCGTAAACATCAGCCGATTGCACTCTCTTCCAGGTGTTTCTTGAAAGGACCTTCTTTCCCGACTTTATGTCTAAGACGCTAAGTCCAAATGTTGTTCCAACTAGTGCCCTTGAGTTCTTTGCCCTAACGAAGCTTATCGTATTTAAGAAGGATCTTGTCCATAGGATCCTCATGGACAGCACCACAAAAATCTAACACCAAGAAATGAGCTTGCACTATTTTAACATTTGCTAAAGAGAAATAATAAAAGAAGAGGCATTAGGAAGAGCCCTCTATCTTGTACTTAATTGCAAGCTCGTGTACGAAGTACAACGATGCTAGCATTGTTATGAATCCAAGAATCTCTGGGAGATATGATATCCCTGCCTTTGTTGCAGCGTATGCAAGGCCTCCTAGCACAAGGAATAGTGCCGTCATTATCGTTGGCATCTTCGCCTTCTTTACTGCAAATATTCCTATGAATAACACTGCTATTAGCACTCCCACTAAGAATATCCACTTAGTTGTTATTGCCGATATTACAAGTCCTGCTATCGCAATTCCTGCTAGAGCTTCTCCTGCTATAAGTCCTGCAGCTGAAACAACTCCTGGGTCTACCTCTGATACAACCTTCTTCCTCTTCTCCACAATGTACCTAACGATACCTCCAATGAGTATTGGCACTGCAAGTCCTATTGGCAGGTATATTCCAACTGCGACTGGCATGACTGGCGTCCTGAACCTTGACTTCCTCATCGCAAGGATCTCATCCATAACGATGAATATTATTGCAATGATTATTCCTATGGCGAACATCCTCATGTCAAGCGTTCCCTCGAATATTCCCTTTGATATGCTCGCCATGAGATTTGCCTGTGGTGCTGGGAGCTCCTTGCTTCCTATGCCATACGCTTGATGTAGCATGTTAAGAACTGGCGCCATAACAAAGGCTGCAGCAAACGTTCCTACGATCTCCATTGCCTGCTGTTTCCAGGGAGTAGCCCCGACTATGTGCCCTGTTGCTAAATCCTGCATTACGTCTCCAGCAATTGCGGCTGCACTACAGATCACCGCAGCCACGAGTATAGTCGCAGCTGCTCCTTCTATGCCACTGAGACCAACCGCGTACTTGAGGAGGAGTGCCGTCAAGATTAGGGTCATTATTGTTATTCCTGAGACAGGGTTGTTAGAGGATCCAACTATACCTGCAAGATACGCTGCTATAGATGATGCTAGGAATCCTACTATGAGCATCACTATTGCTGCTACGACAGTAGATCCAACGCTTGTCCCTCCAGTCACTCCGATGTACTTGTCGAGGATGTACCAGTAGAATACCGCAAGTGGGATCACGAAGGCCATTGTGAGAGCAAGTGTATAGGTCATGGGCATATCGTGCTCCGTTCTAAGGATCTCCTCTCCAGCGGCCTTCATTTTAGCGGCTTTTATACCGCCCTTTATTCCAGATGCTATTGGCTTTCTGAGCTTTATTATGCTCCATAGACCTCCTACAAGCATAGTACCTGCGCCAACAAGTCTTATCTTAGCGCTCCAGACAGAGTACGCTAAGTCTATTGGATTATCAGTTCCGTACGTGCTAATTACGTTTGAGAGCCCCTGGTGTGCTATATAGGCGGGTATTAGTATAAACCAAGCTATAGCGCCTCCTATGAAGACTAGTACTGCTATGTTAAGGCCGACTATGTACCCAACAGCTCCAAGAGCTACGGAGAGGTCTGATCCAAAGAAGGCCAAGCTTCCTCCAACGAACTTTGCAGCCTCAAGGGATCCTGCCCAAGCACGCCCTGTGAAGAACTTGTAGACAGCTCCAAGAGCTCCTCCATACAGTATAGGAGCGGCATATACTCCTCCCTTATCACCGGCTATGAGCACATCTGCACAGGCAGTTCCCTCTGGGTATGGCAGCCTTTCCTCTACAATAAATGCTCTTCTCGTTATTATCGTGTACAGTGTTCCAAGGGATCCTCCAAGAGCGGCTATTATTGTTACTATTGCATATGGGAACTTAGTCCAGTACCCCATAAGAACTAGGGCTGGTATTGTGAATATCACTCCCGCAGCTAGGGCTTCACCGGAGGATGCAGCAGTCTGTACGATGTTATTTTCAAGGATATTTGCTCTTAGCCTCCCTCCTCTAAGTATTGCCATCGATATGACAGCTGCGGGGATACTAGCACTCACGGTCATTCCAACGTACAGTCCCAGATATACGTTTGCAGCTCCTAGGACTATTGCGAGGATTATTCCAAGAATTATTGCCTTTATGGTTATCTCTGGAAGGCTCTTCTCTGGAGGGATATAGGGCCTCATATCCCCTGCTGTCATTTAATAATCACCTAAAGCAATTTATATTATCAGGTGAATATCTATGTAAGCATCTTTATAAATATGTATGAAAATTTTTACAATAATCACCCATATTAATTATATATCTAAAGGTGTTAACTTTGTATTATTTGATAGGTAGTGATGAACACATATGCCCAGTATCCTACGTGTTCTCTCTGCTGGATACCACCTAAAAAATACTCCATACTGGCAAAAATTTTAGAAAATACCTCTAAAGACATGTTGTATGGCCCTGGCTTCTTTGTAATGGTGTGCAAAAATGCTAACATAAAACCTTTATCATTTCAAGTCCTTGTTGCAAATGTTAGTTCAGTAGATGAGTTTTATAACATGGGCAGAAGGTGACAGATGTGGTTGAGATAATAGATACGACGTTCAGAGATGCCCACCAGTCACTAATAGCGACAAGAATGAGCACAGAGGACATGATGCCAATAGCCGAGGACATGGATAAGATAGGGTTCTATTCCATGGAGGTTTGGGGAGGGGCAACCTTTGACGTTGCTCTAAGGTTCTTAAAGGAGGATCCATGGGAAAGACTCAGACTTTTAAGGGAGAGAATTAAAAGGACAAAGCTTCAGATGCTCCTTAGAGGGCAAAACCTCGTTGGATATAAGCACTATCCTGACGATGTCGTCAAGAGATTCGTTGAGCTAGCGTACAAGAATGGAATTGATATATTTAGGGTCTTCGATGCCCTTAACGATGTTCGCAACATGAGAGTATCAATAAAAAAGGCAAAGGAGGTTGGAGCAGAAGTCCAGGGCGCCATATGTTACACTACGGGCCCTGTGTTTACGGTTGACTACTACGTTGAGAAGGCAGAGGAGCTGTTGTCAGTGGGCGCGGACTACATAACGATAAAGGATATGGCTGGGCTTTTAGATCCATGGATGGCGTATGAGCTCGTGAAGGAGATAAAAAGTGAGCTTAAAACAAAGGTAAACGTTCACACTCATGCAACCAGTGGAATGGCGATAGCAACTTATCTAAAGGCTGTTGAGGCTGGCGCCGATTACATAGACACAGCTATAAGCCCTCTAGCATTCGGAACTGCACAGCCAGGAATTCAGACAACGTATCACGTGCTTCCCGAGAGGGATAGGCCCAAGGTTAACATGGAGATTATTCACAGAATATCAAAGTACCTAGAAAAGCTTCTTGAGGAAAAGTACAAAGATTTCCTTAGCATAAGAACAATGGGCGTCGATCCAAACGTGCTTATTCATCAGATACCTGGAGGAATGTACTCCAACCTTATAAAGCAGCTCAGGGATCTAAAGAAGCTAGACAAGCTCGATGAAGTTCTCGAGGAAGTTCCAAGGGTAAGGGAGGATCTGGGATATCCTCCGCTTGTTACCCCAACATCACAGATTGTAGGAATACAGGCGGTTTTTAATGTACTCTTCGGAAGGTATAAGAGGATAACAAAGGAGACAAAGGACTACGTCAAGGGAATGTATGGAAGACCTCCAGTCCCTATAAGGGATGAGATAGTAAAGCTAATATTAGGGGAGGAAAAGCCAATAGACGTTCGACCGGCGGATCTGTTAGAGCCCATGCTAGAAAGGGCAAAAAAGGAGCTTGAGGAAAAGGGATACTTGGAAAAGGAGGAGGACGTGCTTAGCTACTGCATATTTCCACAGGTAGCCCTGGAATTCTTTGAGCATAGACAAAAGCTCAGGAGAAAAAAGAGCCCCAAGAGGGCACCAACTTTCTACGATCTAAAGGGAAGAACAATAAAAGTAAAGGTAAACGGAAAGACGTACGAGGTCACGTTTAAGGACATAGAGATAATAAAGTAAGAAGGTAAGAACCTAGGTTAGCGTGTAATACCCAGTATATTTAGAACCTTCTGTGCACCCTCTTTTCCGCTATTTACGTAGTGGATTTCCGCAGTTTTCCTAGAATCTATGTACTTGCCAAAGCACTCGCCAATCTTATCAGTATCGTACCCTGACCTCACAATGACCACAGGTTTCCTGTAGTCATATGCCATAAGAACCTCTATCATGCTCCCTATTCTTCCTCCCATGGCTACTAACACGTCACTCGTTCTGCAGATTATTGTGCTCCTTGACACAAACCCTATATCTGTCTGCACGATTATGGAGTTTCTTCTCCTAGGTGGAAGCACATGAGGGCTTACTGGAAGGATAAATATTACAGTAAATCCCATGTCAAGGGCTCTATCAGCAATGTCCTTCATGAGACCCCAATACCCTCCAAGCACTAAAAAGACGTTATCCTTGAACTTGCTCAGCTCATCAAGAAACTCCATAGCATTTTCCATGACACTTTCAGTTGGCTGTTCACTAACTGCAGCAATCCCAACGTAGTAAACATCATCCATAAGAGCCATCCTCATGAGGACTAAAAAGACCTTAGATGCTATAGGCATATCGTCTGTCATAGAATGTTGATTCTCTAAAATAAAAAGAAGAAAAAGATCAGAGAAGGGTTATTTTCATGGTATCTGGAACCTCAACATTCACGTTCTCAGGCGTCTTAGTGTGTAGTTCTCCACTTGTACTGTTAATGAGTGTAACTAGCCCAACTAGTGGATCGTTGGGCAGGCTTGGGGTATCAGGTCCTAGGAAGAACTCACGAAGGAACCTTGGAAGCACAAAGTACACCTTTGGTATGACCTTGGCTCCTATGCTAAGGCTTAGTGTAGTGGCAACGCTGTTTCTGTTTGAGATCACTATCACGGCATCTCCTCCAAGCTTTAAGTTGCTAATGTCAAGCCCGTTAACGTTCTTGTAGACCGCTATTGCCTTGAACGGCTTGTTCTCTAGGAAGTTCTTGTACTCTTCTATAGGTATAACGTATACGTCAAACCTAACGCCGCTCTCAGGAAGCTCGTTCACCACTTTGTATCCGAAGAGATCATATAATATTGCTATCCACGTTGGAGCAACCTGGTACGCCTCGTTCACCTTTATCTTCATGTTCAGCAGTGCTGTATAGCTCTTTGGCTCTTCAACGCTGTATATCTGATCGAGATATGGAACCTCATTGTCAAGGACTACTGTGTACGTGTAGTTTCCTGCCTTTGGAAGATATATCTTGAACATCGTTGAGCCAAGCCTGCTTGTCACTACTATTGAGAAGTTCTGTGTTCTAGCAATTCCCACGTTTGGCAGGTATACATATCCATTCATGTCCGTGAGCTTTGGAATTGCTATGTATGGTGCTGAGTCATATCCAGACTCTATCGTCCAGTGGCTCCACAGCTCAACTCTTGCACCATCTACTGGGTTACCGTATTTATCCACAACGCGTATCGTTAGATTGGCCAGCTTGTCAGGGTAGTTATATGGCACTTCGCTCCTCCATGGCCAGTCGTATACTCCGTCCTCTGCCCACTCCATTGGATATGTTCCTTGATACCATCCTCCAACGTTAATACCTCTCGGTGGATCGAAGTCCTTTTCCCAATTGTCTGGAGAGGCAGATGGATCTACGTGATGCCATGAGCCATTATACCAGAAGTTGTTGAACATGTGATCCTCCGCTATATTACAGATCACTATAGAAGGTATTAGTGCTGCTCTGGCAGACGTGAGGAACAAGATAGAACACTCTCCACAGAGGATAGACCACTCTGGGTCTGCTGCATGCATGTAGATGTTGTACCAGCCTGGAGGTTTCCAGTATACTGTACCGATATGCCAGTAGAGACCTACATCCTGCTTAAGCCAGTACATGACCCACCAAGCAGCCTCGTACAAGGTCTCAGCGTTCTTTACCCTTTCATAGAGCGATGCCCCATAAGTCGTGTCGTTCATGATAAATGTCCTGTAGAAGTGTCCTTGATACCTGTCCGGCCATGCCCAAGCGGCCATAAGGTACCTGTCCCACATTACGACGTGCTTGTAATAGATGTCCTTAGGCACATAGTCCCATCCAGTTTCGGTCTTGTACTTCAATGTCGAGTAGTCTCCAAAGTCAACTACCTCTACATATGGCAGCTTCTCAGCCCAATAGTATATGGACGTAATGTCCTCCATGTATAGATACGTGGAATCCTTGTCCGCAAGTGTTATGAGGTTGTACGTTCTATCGGCTGCTATAAGGTATGCAAGCTCGTCTACGTACTTCTCATCAGCCTTAAGTATAAGATCAGAGTATATGTCCACGTACTTCGTAGTTACCTTGTCTAGGATTATATAATCAATATCGGGATAATATCCAGGTCCCCAGAACCAGTTTGCAAGCCTCATCTTGTCAGCATCTGACTTCCAGACCTTGAACTCCGGGAACACTCCTGAGCCACGGTTCATTAGGTAGTATACCTTTCCGTCAGAAGATCCCACTAAAAGATCTGGAAGGCCATCTCCGTTCAAGTCTGCTAAGGCTGGTGCGGCATCTGATATCTCAACCTCTGGAAGGGCTCCTAGCTTTGCCCATGCAGGATGATAAGTTCCCATTCCCGTCTTCATGTACACGTAGATGCTGTTCTCATATCCCACTAACAGGTAGAGGTTGTCTCCAATGTACCCAAGTGTGATCGTTATGTTCGGGCCTTCATAGATGCCCTCCCAGTGCCATCCTCTGCCATCCCACCAGTCCTCCTTCCAAGCTGCGAAGTACTCCTGATCTACTGTCCATCCATCCTCCTCCTGTATTAATGCCTTAACAAGGCCCTCTCCGGTTCCCACAATAACATCGAGCTTTCCATCGTTGTCTATGTCAAAGAGGGATACGCTATATGGGCCTGCTCCTAGGTCTATATCGCTAAAGTAGTTCTCCACAAGCGTCCAGCTCGGGTTTTCAGCAGACCCTGTGTTCTTGTAGAAGAGCAGCGTTCCGTTCTCAGTACCAACTACTAGGTCTACGAGACCATCTCCATCAAGGTCTCCTAGGGCAGGATACACCTGAACGTCTGTCACGTTAAGGACGCTGTATGGCGTGAACTTTGCTTGAAGCTCTGTGCCAACGTTCTCATACAGGTACACCTTTCCATCTCCTGCTCCAACGGCGAGGTCAGGTAGCCCATCACCATTGAGGTCACAAACAGATACTACGCTCCTTCCAGGAACGCTAAGTGGCTCCTGCATGAGCCACTGGAACTGCCTCACAAGAAGCGGCTTTATCCAGTCTGGGACTCTCTCAAGCGCTTGCATGGCCTTTTCCGTTAAGAAGTACTTTGTGGTCTCCATGGGCTTTAGGGCCTTTATCTTAGAGTCGTAGAAAATGGCATAATATCCGCCAGCTGGAATCTCCACGTTTATTGAAACGGATCTAGTATACGCGCCTCTCTGTGCAAAAATTGTTGTTGATAGAACGGCGCTGTTTAGCAGTATGGCAATCACTAAAACCGCCAAAAGAAATCTCTTCATGGAATATTTCATGCGGTTCAACACCTCTACTTTCGAACATCTATTCCTAGATTATATCTTATGTTAGGAGGCAGAAACTAATTAAATGTTTCCAAAGAAGTTCAGGATAAAATTTAGAATATTTGAACAATTGATCAATAGACTTATATATTTGCACCTGTCCCAAGTATATGTCTTTTGGTTTAGTATTTTAACCATTAGTCTATGTAGAACATGCGATTATAGAAGAAGGCATGGATTCTAGCTTAAAACATGGACAGTTTTCGGCTGGGTTTTCATGGGCGATTAACAAGCATATATTTTTCAAGCGTTCATATTTTAATAGGTGATATCCTTTGACCGTGTACGTGGTAGACACCTCAGCGATCCTTGCAAACTTTGTTGGGGAAGAGATGGTGGCTCCAGTTAGGGTATATGACGAGCTACTTAAGTACAAGGACGAGATACCTGATTACTTATATACGTTCTATGAGGAAAGGCTGAGGTTCTTTGAGCCAAGTGAGGAAAGCCTAGGAAAGGTTATTGAGGCTGCAAAGCGTACAGGAGATTACCATAGACTATCAGAGACCGATTTACATCTAATAGCGCTGGCCATGGATTTCAATGGCGTTGTCGTGACAAATGATCTATCCGTTCAGAACGTCTGTAAAGTACTTAATGTGAGGTACATGAGCTATCTGAGCAAGGAGATATCAAAAGTATTTGAGTGGGAGATCGTGTGTAAGTCCTGCGGTAAGGTTCTTGACAAGAAGTATGACGTGTGCCCTTACTGTGGAGGAGAGGTTGGATATAGAATAAAAAGGTCTCAAAAAATTTAGAGGAGGTGTGCTTATTATGCTCATAGCGTTTTCTGTCGTGCCTTTAGGAATGGGCACAAGCGTCGGAAAATACGTTCAGAGAGTTATAGATGAACTCAGGAAAAGAGGATTTAAGTTCCAAGTAGGGCCCATGTTTACAACAGTGGAGCTTGATCCCAAGGATATGATGAAGTTCTTTGAGTTCTTAAAGGACGTGCATGAGATGTTTGCGTCTGAGGGCATAGGCAGAATAGAGACTCTGATTAAAATTGACGATAGAAGAGATAAGCCTGAGACCATAGAATATAAGGTAAAAAGAGCACTGGGTGAAATATAGTCAGCCCCTCTTAAGACCTGTTTTCTCCTTTATTCCCGCCTTTTTTAGATACTCCTCAGACATCTTCAGTGTTCTTTCAAGGAGCTCTATAGCAAGATCTTTTTGCTCATTCTCCAGAAGTCTTCTTACTCTTCTAGCGAATATTTGAATTACTTCCTTCTCCATCTTAACGATCTCCTTGTACTTCTTTGGCACATTCTCCGGCACTAATATATACGCTATCTCCTTAATGTCCTCCTCCCCTATGATACTTGCAAGGACGTTTATGAGTGCGGAGATTTTCTCCCTTAACTCCTTTTCCACCTTTTTGAACTCCTCAATCTTCACCTTTCCAAGGTTCGTTATCTTGTATACTTTCCTGCCCTCCTCACCACAGCACTCTATTAGTCCCTGCTCCTCAAGCGATGAGAGAAGAGGATACACGCCTCCAGGACTTGGCCTCCAGAAACCGCCAGCTATGCGCTCTATTTCTTTTACTAGCTCATAGCCAGTTTTAGGACCCTTCTTAAGGAGTATTTTCAGTATAATTAGCTTTGTAATTCCGCTCCTCAAACATCGCACCTCGATTATGTACGGACTTCAGGCACGTTATCAAAAAGCACTAATCCCATAAATAAGAATTTGCGTACAACCCGCCCACTATGTCAACTATATTATGTAAAAGTTATGATTATTAATTACAAAAATTTAACAATATATTGGTGAAAGAAATGGACATAACCATAGGCACAATAGGCAGTCATTCTGCCCTCCAGATACTCCACGGGGCAAAGCTTGAGGGATTTAAAACGCTTCTCATAACGACCCCCAACAGGGTAAAAGTTTATAAATCCTTTAAGGTCGCTGATGAAATAATAGTCGTCGAGTCCTTTAAAGAAATACTGGACATAGAGGACGATCTTATTGAGAGAAATGTAATATTAATTCCCCATGGATCCTTTGTTGAGTATATAGGAGAAGAAAACATCAAAAGACTAAAAGTCCCAATTTTTGGGTCAAAGGAGGTTTTGGAGTGGGAAGGGTCAAGGGAGAAAATGAATAAATGGCTAAAGGAGGCAGGGCTGAGAGC
>Ga0190313_1000713_pt1 | contig 19167 bp, 23 predicted proteins | sample 4870071011_MG_FD_169989 | JGI IMG/M metagenome (GOLD analysis project Ga0190313, IMG submission 169989) | Hydrothermal vent sediment bacterial communities from Southern Trench, Guaymas Basin, Mexico - 4870-07-10-11_MG | ecosystem: Environmental > Aquatic > Marine > Hydrothermal vents > Sediment ...
AGGCACCCTGTACAGTCCTCTCATAGCGTACCATTAGATGGCAGGTTATCATAATATTTAAATGTTCTTATGGTCGCTGAAAATACCGACATGCTTATTTAACAGAATAGTCCTCAAGGATTTTAAGAAGTTCATATAAACTTTCAATTGTGATGTTTGCCTCTGGTATTTCTTTATTAGATCTCTTTATGTGAACAGCAATAGCATTAGCCCTTCTTGCGGCTAAAATGTCTAACATACTGTCCCCTACTACCATGACCTCCTCAGGCCTTACACCCAGCATCCTAGAGACCTTAAGTATTAAATAAGGGCTAGGCTTACAACCATCTATGTTCCTGTAGTCCTTTCCTTGGATCACCTTGAAGTACTTTTTCAGCCCTGTGAGCTTTAAAACGAACTCTGTGGCTTCTGTTGATGCGTTTGATATCGCAGCTAGGGGCATATCTATTAACTTAAGGACTTCAGTATCCGCATAAGCCTTTATAAGACCCTTCTTAGCAAGGTCTCTCCTAAAGGACATTATTGCCTCATCAATTTTCCTCCAAAACTTAATAGGATCTACTCCAAACTCCTTTACATAGGTTCTAGGTACCTCAAGCCTGACCATCTTCTCAAAATCACTGTACTTCATGTCTAAATTAAGACGTTTAATTACTCCCTCTATTAGTTCTCTAAGCTTCTCATGTAAGTTAGCCACGTCATAGTAGACTAAGGTCTCGTCAACATCGAAAAATATCGCTCTTATGTGCATAGTAACCCTCTCCTCTTAGATTACTACACCTTAAACAACTATGTTTAAAAATATTTTAAGGGATATGAGATTTGCATATATAACAGTGTTACATTCTGTGTGATGGAGAATGATGTTTGCAATAACTGGAGGAAAAGGAGGGACTGGAAAGAGCACTATAGCTACAAACCTTGCAGTACTTCTTGCAGAAGAATACAAAACAGTACTTTTAGATGCTGATGTTGAGGAGCCAAATGACTTTATACTCCTCAATACAAGACTATTAGATGAAAAACCCGTGGAAACTATTTATCCCGAAATTATTTCTGAGAAATGCACTTATTGTATGAAATGTTCGAGCATATGCCCAGAGAACGCCATAGTTATAGTAAAGGGTAGAAGACCTATCGTATTCGATAGAATATGTAGTGGCTGTGGTCTCTGCTTCTATGAATGTCCTGAAGAAGGGGCTATGATAAAAAGAAGAAGGATTATAGGGCATACTTATGTGAGCACGCCCATAAGGAACTTAACGCTAGTTACTGGAAAGCTTGTTGAGGGCGAGGAGAGAGCATATCCTGTAGTACTATCAGCGAAGGATCGCGCTATTAGCGAATACAAGTCCATTAACGCTAGGTTCTTAATTGTTGACACATCTGCTGGAACTAGCAATTCTGTAGCAGCCTCCCTTAAGGGATGTGAGTTTGCCATAGCTGTAACTGAGCCCACCCCTCTAGGAGCCCATGATCTAGATCTTATACTTACCCTTCTCGAGAGGCTATCTATTAGGAGATATGTCATAGTGAATCGCTCTGGAATAGGTCCTGAGGATGATATAAATAAAATAGCGAGAGAACATGACGCTGAGATCGTAGGGAAAATACCGTACAGTGAAAGGGTTATAGAGTCCTATGTGAATGGTGTTCCCTTTACAGTAATGTACAAGGACTCCGAGGAATCTAAGACAATAATGAAAATAGCGGAGCTCATCATGGAGGGGTCCTTGTGACCCTTCATGTCACTTTTGCTGGCGGTAAAGGTGGCGTTGGAAAGAGCACAGTAGCCTCTTCAGTAATGTATTACCTTAGAAATGTTATAGGGTTTGTTGCTGTTGATGCTGATGCTGATGCGCCCAATCTTCATCTAATATTTGACGTAAGAAAGCCTGTCAGAGTTAGGACACTAGAGGACTCAAAAATAGCGATAATAGACCAAGAGAAATGCATTAAATGCGGTCTATGCTACCAGAAATGTCCCTATAAGTCCATAGAGATAAAAAATGGCGAGTACCTCATAGACCCTATGACCTGCGAAGGCTGTGGAGTATGTTCATACTTTTGCCCTAATAATGCTATTAAGCTTAAGAAGACGAAGACTGGAGATATCATTCTCTATGAGACAAAATATGGCTTTAAGCTTATTTCAGCCCAACTAGATGTTGGTAGACCGAACTCAGGAAAACTAGTCACTATAGAGAGACTATGGGCCAACGAGATTGCAAACGAAGAAGGTCATAGATATGTAATCGTTGATGCGGCTGCAGGAATAGGATGCCAAGTGATAGCTTCAATAACTGGTGCAAGACACGTCTTTTTAGTTGCTGAGGAGACCCCAACGAGTCTTCATGACGTTATTAGAGCATATAAAGTAGCAGAGCACTTTGGAATAAAATCGTCTCTTATAATTAATAAGGTAGGAATGACTAAAACGCGCTTAATTAAGAGGTGGGCGTATGATTATGGGATAGAGGTTATAGGGGAGATACCTTATGACAGCTCTGTCCCAAGAGCTCTGTCCATGATGAAACCTCTACCTGAGGCGTTTCCTAAGTCAAAGGCGTCAAAAGCTTTAAGAGAGGTCTCAGAGTCTGTTTTAGATATACTAAAAGGACTATAGCGCTTTTTATAGATTCAAAATTAGGAAGAAAAAGGCTAAGAATAAACTCATTAGTATCGTTTCTTCTTTGTTTTCATACATATAACATTTACTGCAACTATAGTCCCTATTATTCCTACAAATAATCCTATAAGCTTTATTTTTTCTATGATATTATTTAGTGAGGATCTCTGAAGGTCTTTTATGTTAAAGATTTCACCTTTGCTTAGAAGCTCAATAGGAGCCACAGGACCATAGAAAGTGAGCTCTCCAACTATTATAGGCTCATTTCTTACTAGATCATAGAAAGTTAACCATGTTTTTGAGTTAACATCGTAAGGATCTCCCTTTGAGAGGAGTATGCGGGCATACCTTCCAAATTCAATGCCAGTTATAGAAGCATATTGGATTTTTGATGTGTCCACGCCTTCCTCTGAGAATTTTTCTAGGATCTTATCCATTATCAGCTTAAGGTCAAACACTTTGGAATTTGTACATTCTCTAAGGGTATTAAGATATTCTGGAGTAACCAAGCTATAACTACAGAACAGTATGAAATTGTACCCCCACTCAGTACTGACATCTACATAGAACAATTGCAAGCTACTGTTCATAGTAAACGTTTTGCTTCCTGCTTTAAACTTATAGTTTATAGGTACACTTAGCCTTGCAGAGGGAGTATTGTTTGACAACTTCAGTTTATATTCTAAGGGCTCCTTAGTATATGTGCCCTTGCAAAGATTGAGTGCTAGTTCAAACCAATTGTAATTAGCTCTCTCAAACATCTTCTTCCCAAGTTTTATGAGGTCTAGAGTTTTAGGTATAAGTTCCTTGTCAATTAGACTCTTACCCTCGAGACCTGCGTTCAGGAGCTCTTCATAAAGAGGGTCGTCGTGGGGAATCTCATTAAAATTATACTCTGCATTAAGATGAAGGGATAATTCCTCAAACGCATGTTTTTTTATAGGTAAAAGAGTGGACTCGCTAACTCGTACAATTTTAATATTGAGCTCCTTGTACCCTTCATCGTATTGGAAGTATATGGTAGGATGAGGATTATAGCTTTTTAGCTTTATAGTATCATCGTTATTAATCTTAATAGTGACAATTCCCGAGCACGTTTTGAACTCAGGCTTAACAATATCTCCGTACATAAGGGTGAAAATTTCCTGTATCTTAGGATCAGAAAGCAATGCGTTAATCATTTGTGGTATGTTCTTGCCAATGTAATGGCTTTCATCGAAGATATCATCATATGGAACCCCAGGAGTTGTTATATCAAATGAAATAGTATAAGTGTTATCTCCTTCAGCCCTCATCAAAGACACGTTAATTTTGCACACATCCTTTATGGTCTCTGGCTTTATCCCAAACAGAGAGTAAGCTATTTCAAGCACTTGATCCTTTGTAAGATTAAATTCTGCATCAGCATGTATAACTGTAGTTATAGGGCTTAAGATTACTAAAAGGGTCGTAAGAATGGCTCCTAACAGGACAACCCCACTAACATTCATTACTAAACCACCCCCCAGTGTAGGCCAAGTGTCGTGTCAAGCTAAATCAATGCACTCTGTGTAATCATTCTCTAAATAAGCTTATATATTTTTATTATTAAAATTAGCACTATTGATGCATGTTTTTAACAAAGGGCTCTAAACTAATGTTTGACATGTAATCTCCCTTTCAGAAGGGTCTGTTAAAGAAAAGAATAAATAAAAAGATTAAAAGGAAATATTCTCGTTAGCGTTTAGTACCAGAATAGTGGATACCAGTAGTATTGGGGATAATAGTAGGGATAGTAGTACCAGTAGTAATACCACCAGTAGTATGGATACCACCAGTAGCTATAGTATGGCCATACAGGCCAATACCATGGGCTATACCATCGATAGGGCCAATAGTATGGGTAATACATCCATCCAAGTGGTCCTAGGCCAAATGGCATAGTCACCACCATGGGCCGCGATACCACCATCTCCATCCTCTTGGGAGTCCAGTCCATGGACAGAATCCTAATCTTGCACCCCATCCGCGGCCACGGCCGAACCAGCCAAAGCCATACGGGCCTGGACCAAACCAGCCCCAACCTCTACCTCTTCCTCTCCAACCAAATCCTCCCCATGGTCCCCAAGGTCCTGGCATAGGATTCACCTCCCTCTAAATTCCCTTTAGACTTCTAATTTTCCTTTCTATTTCTTCAAGCACTCTTTTCAGAAAGTTTATCTGTTCCTCTATCATCCTTTTCTGGAATTCTAAATACTGAATTTCAATGTCCCTTTCTGGGCCTATAGGCCCCATCCACGGTGACGGCGCCCACGGCCCTTGCCACGGCCATGTCTGAAAAAAGCCACGTCCTTGCCCCCAACCCCCTCCAGGCCTAGGACCAAATCCTGGGCCACCTACAGGAGCCCCTGGGCCCGGTACTGGTTGTATCTCAAACTTCTGATATTCTCCACTCTTGATTTTCTCTACAGCATCTTTAATTTTAATGCCCTCCATTCTGATCATTTCTATTCCCATTTGAGCAAGAATCATGCTAGAGTTAGGTCCAAAATTGCCTGCAACAACATGAGTAACTCCCTGCTCTGCTATGAACTGTGCTGTCTGTATCCCTGCACCTCCGGGTAGTTGTGCTGCAGGATTCTCAATAGTAGTCACATTTTTTATTTCCCCGTTTTCGAGCTCAACTATAGTGAATGTCCTAGCTCTTCCAAAGACTGGCGATACTGTGTCCTCTAGCCCGCCCGAGCTTGAGGATGCAAATGCTATTTTCATGTTCATATATACCACCACGTTGTATGTATAACGTTGTTATCTATTATAGAATGAAATATAAGCATTTTGGTACAGAAGTGAGCACAACCTTCGTTCACACTTCTCACAGCGGTCTCGAGAAACTTTTAAATTGTAGGTCTGGATAAATACTAGCTGAGAAAAGCTTTAAAAAGAGAGTCTGTATGAGATCTCTAACATTAAGTAATTGAACATTGGCCTATTATACACAAGTGTCAGTTAATATCAGAGACCTCTATGTGTGTTTATTTAGGAGCAAGCAATAGACTATAATTAGGAGATGGTGCGTTAAATGACGAGTGCTAGAAGAAGGAGATCTCAGATACCGAAGCTCATGAAAAGGATCTTGTTTGGTGTTTCAAACATCCCTTTAGGAGCTCAGATAAGAAATATTGAGAACATAGAAAGGATCCTTACAGAATGCGCCTCCAGAATGAGTGATTTCTCACTTAAAGTTCTAGAGCTCCCATTTAATGAGGTGTATATGGACCCTGGAAGAATCCTTGAAAGGCTTAAGGTTGACGCCAAGGAAAAGTCTCCACAGGAGCTTCTTGAGATAATTAGGGAATATCTCGAGAACATTTACAAGGAGGTTATTAAAAAATCAAAAATTCACCTGTGGGTATATGGGCCAAAGTATGTTGATTTTATATCCTCTGAGGCTGCAGAAAAGTTTACCATGGAAGCTCTTGAAATGGCAGCTGCTTTTGCTAGCATGATCAAAGCAGATGGCCTTGTTACACTACTGGGATATGCAGGGGATAATCGAAAGGAATCTCTCAAAAAGAGTATCAAGATGCTGAGAGAAATTAGGGATCTACTATTACCTTCTCAATATATCGGTATTGAAATACCTGGAAAAAAAGAGCTTTTAGGTGCAACTCTTTCTGAAATAAAGGACGCACTGAGTAGCATTGATAGGTCTGTCCCTGTCATAAACTTGGCTCATTATTATGCCTTAGCTGGCGGTATTTTAAGACGTGCTGAGCAATTCTTAGAACCCATTAGGTACCTATATAGGGAATCTCACACGAAGGACTTCATATATATAAAAATCTCTGGAATTGAGGTATCAGACAATGGTGAGAGGCTTCATATGCCTCTAATCACAAATCAACCTCCTCTTAATGTCGTTATAGATGCTATTTACAAGTTCTTAGTCGAAAATGATGGTGTTAAGGCATACGTGATAGTGGAGTCTCCCCTCCTAGAGTATGATGCTGAGTACTTCATGACAAAACTTAAGGAGCACTTTGAAGGTGTATCACGTAGGGCTAGCAGAGGTAGCTCCTCAGGGAGATAAGTATGGAGAATGATCATGGCGAGGATGTGACTTCCTTCCTTAAGGAAATATGTGATTACCTTATTACTAGAATTAGGGAGCAAATTCACTGGGCAATAGATAAAAATGCGTCTATATCCAATTTAGTCCAGATAATACTTAAAGCTAAGAGGATACATCTCTACGGAATGGGAAGAAGCGGGCTTATGGCAAAAGCATTTGCAATGAGGCTCGTGCACCTTGGTCTTGATGTAGTCGTGTTAGATGAGACAATAACTTATCCTCTCTCTAGGGAGGACGTCCTTATACTTATCTCAGGAAGTGGAATGACAAGTTCTGTTGTTAGACTTGCACAAATAGCAAAGAAAATAGGTGCTCATCTTGTAGCAATAACCTCAAATGAAAATTCAGCACTTGCAAAGATATCAGATACAAAGATTATACTTCCTGTGAAGAAAGATAATCTTAAGGGCAAATACGCTCCTATGGGAACTCTTTTTGAGGACAGCCTTTTAATATTCTTTGACACGCTTATAGCATACCTTATGGATATTCTAGGAGAGACAGAAGCAAGCATGAGGAAAAGGCACGCATCTCTGGAGTGAACGCCCATGGGACTTCTTCATGAGATTCTAGTAACCCTCTGGATAATGCTTCCTCCTTATGTGGCAAATGGATCTGCGGTTGTTGTTGGCGGCGGTATGCCCATTGATTTCAGAAAAAATTTCATTGATGGCAGGAGAATCCTTGGAGACGGAAAAACTTGGAGGGGATTTCTCGGCGCGTCACTAATTGCAGGTGCTGTCCTGACAGTTCAGTCCTTGATCGAATCCTGTCTCAAAGTTCATGGACCATACTCTACTAGTCCTTACATAGCGTTCTTCCTTGGAGTCTCATTTGGGGTATTTGCTCTCCTAGGGGATCTTAGTGAGTCATTCATAAAAAGAAGACTTAATATTGAGCGTGGAAGAAGCGTCCCTGTTGCAGATCAGCTGGATTTCGTGCTCTCATTTATCCTCCTAACTTACATATTTTATAGAGAGTGGGCTATAACCTGGCTTACTCCAGAAAGAGTTCTTATAGCATATTTAATAACGCCTCCTCTTCACATCATTACGAACTTCCTTGCCTACATCTTAGGTAAAAAGGAGGTGCCATGGTAATGTCCAAAAAAGAGATCCTCGCAAAGAAGTTGCTTGAAATTGGCGCTATAAAATTCGGTAGGTTTATTCTTAAGTCTGGGAGGGTAAGTAATTATTACGTTGACATAAAATATGCCTCTACTATCCCTGACATTCTCAAGATCATTGCGGAAATTCTCTCAGAAAAAATCAAGGGATATGACACAATGGCAGGAATAGAGCTTGGAGCAGTCCCCCTAATGGCGGCAACGTCGGTGATATCAGGAATTCCTTACATTATAATTAGAAAAAAACAAAAGGAGCATGGAATAAGGGATAGAATCATCGGTGACATTAGAAGTGGGTCTAAAGTTGTGATTGTAGAGGATGTTACAACAACAGGAGGGTCAGCTTTGGAAGTTGCAGAGATCATAAGCTCCATGGGGGCCCTTGTAGATAAAGTAGTATGCGTTGTTGATAGAGAAGAAGGCGCTGAGAAGAACCTAGGAGACCGTGGTCTCAAGCTTGATCCTGTTCTTAGGATAAGCGATATAAAGGTCTCAGGCTTAACTTCTGGTGAAGAAACATGACAAATCCACGAGTATTAATATATTTCTTAGGCCCTGCAGGTGCTGGTAAGAGCACTCTGACGAGCTCATTTAGCGAATGGTGTGAAGAAAGAGACATAGCAACTGCTGTTGTTAACCTTGATCCTGGAGCTGAGGATTTACCATATGTTCCTGATGTTGATGTTAGAGATTACGTCACGACAAGTGATGTTATGAGAAAATATGGTCTTGGTCCTAACGGAGCACAGGTCGTAGCTGCAGACTTAATGATTAACTATATTGCAGAAATAAGGGAGCTTATTGACGAGCTTAAAGTTGACTATGTACTTGTAGATACTCCCGGCCAAGTTGAGCTATTTGCATATAGGCCCTGGGGTCCTACTATAGTGAATTACCTTGAGCCAACGTACTCTCACCTAATATTCATTATGGACCCATTTTTAGCACCCTCAGCAGCAAATTTTGTGTCCCAAGTCTTACTGGCGCTGTCTGTACATTTTAGAATACAGTATCCCATAACATTTGTAATGAACAAGATGGATCTCCTGAGGGAGCATGAAAAAGAACGAATACTTAACTATATCAATAACTGGGATCTTGTATATGATGAAATAAGAGAAGAAGCACGAACTCCATATATGCTCTTTGGTCTTGAAGTCTATAGAGCGATATCTGAGTTAGGAGAAAGTATTAAGATCATTCCGACATCTGCCATGACTCAAGAGGGATTTCATGAGATATACTTTGAAATACAGAGTGTGGCTATGGGAGGAGAGGATGTAGTAACAGGAAAAAGAAATTATGATTTTGAGATTTAAGCGGGCTAAACGTCAATTAGCTTTTTACTATCTAGATCATCTAAATTTATTTAGAGCTCATGAAATGTCACAACCCTTATGAGGGCTGTCAGATTTATAGTCTTCACAGGTGGACATCGTGATGAAGGAAAGAAGAATTGAAAATGTTGAGGTTCTTGGAGTTGAAATGCCCTATCTTATTCCTGTAAGGCCAAAAGTAAGCACATATAGAGCTTCCTTTACTAAAATTAAGATAGGAAGCCTTGTTGGTTGGGGAGAGTTTTTAGTATTCGGAGAAAGATTTTGGCCAATACATCCTGATTTTCACAGGTACCTTAAGGAGTCCCTAGTAGGAAAAGACTTATTTAATATGTTTGATGCAATATATGACTCGAGGATAGATTTTGGTGTAGGCTTAGAGGTAGCATATTTAGATCTTATAGGAAAAATCATGGGCACTTCATGGAGCAACATATATGGAAGAAAGAGGGATTCTTCACACGTAGTTTATGCATATGCTCCTGGAATGCCGCCCACATATGACTTCCATAATTTTGACTACATAATGTTTATATCTAGTGGATCATGGGAAAGAGATGAGGATCTCCTTCAAACAATGGACATTACTACAGGAATTTACTGGCCCACTCCAGAGACCATGGAGCTTGCAGATGAATTTGGGCTTTTAATACTATCTGAGAATCCTATAGCAAGATATACAGACATACCACTTCTTAATAAGTACAATTATCTTACATTTCTCTCCCAGAGAGCGTTTTGGGACTATGACTATGTTATGATAGATGTAAGCACGTTTGGTATAACTAAGTCTATGAGAATAGCTGACATCCTTGAGTCATATGGCATTGTTCCAATACTGTTTCCTGGTTTCTCTTCATCTCTTCTGAACTCAGTAGCGTTTCATATCTCACTTCTATATGCCGATGCTCTTCTCGTTCTTACATCTCACTTTCTACATGAAGACATAGGATCTCCAAGCTTTACTGTAGAAGACGGAGAAGCCCACGATATCAGAAGACCTGGAAATGGTTGTTGGATAAATCATGGTATTATAGCGAAGTACTCTATAGATCTTAGTTCTTAGTAATCCATACGTGACAATAATACAAAGTTTATATAGAAGCTTTCGATATGGAATAACAAAGAGCTCCTGGCACATGTTTTTCCCTTTTATAGAGGGTGGTTTCAGTGAGAGGCTATAGAGGCATCATTACAGGCATACTTGTGCTACTATTAGTTGTTGAGCTGGTAATAACGCCTATTGAGCAGCTTATTATCATTAAAGCTGAAAGTTATAGTAGCCCCATAGTAATTATTGACAATAACTATAACATACCATACATAAAGGGAGGAAATGGTACAAAGGAGAGCCCATATATAATAGAGAATGTAACGATATCTGTCTCTGGAGAGCCTGCACTCATGATAGAAAACTCAAATAAACATATACTTATAAGAAATGTCACGCTTATATCTAGGAATTATAAAGCAGTAGTGCAATTTTACAATACAAGTAATGTAATCTTAAGGAATGTCAGAATATGTGGAGAGATGAGCGATTATGGAATACTACTTAATAACGTCAGTCAAGCATCTTTTTTGAACCTTACCATAAATGGTACCCTAGCTCCTCTATTATTTACCAGTCCCAACGATCTAAGGAATGCATTCAAGAATGTCTTATTCTATGGAAAGAAAGTTCTAATCATTACGGACAGGAGTAACATCATATTATCAGGAACGTATGCCCAAATATTTCTATACAACGTTGAAAACGCAACATTGGATGGGGTTTCAATTGCAGCTGGGGGAATAGAATTCATAAATTTTGGGCTGTGGGTAAGTAGGGCTATAGGGCTTGTTATTGAAAACTCCGCTATTAAAGCAGCACGTGCAGTTACCATTGAATCCTCTAAGAACGTGACAATAAAGAACTCAACGCTTGTATTTACAAATTATGGGATTTCCATTAAAAACTCGAGCTATATTATAATATCAAATGTAGCACACGTTGCAAGTATGAAGAACGTTGCACTAAGGATTCAGGGATCATCTAAGGTTTTCATTAAAAAACTGCAGCTGAACTCTATTGGGCTTTCAGTTGTAAACTCAAAAGACGTTATCATAAGTGAGGTAAAGATTTCTGAAAATGCCCTAAACGTTGAAAGATCTAAAGATATTAGACTTATAAACGTAGAAATAACAAATAACAAGGTCACCTCGCTGGAGATATTATCATCAGAGAGCATATACATAAAGGGCCTTGTGATGAAAAACATAAGGTTCGTCTATGGAGTTGACGTCGAAAAGGAAGAACGTGTAAACGCCTTTGTCATGAAATTTGTGAAGGATATCACTGTAGAATCATCGATAATTCAGAACGTCTACGCTGGAATCGTGATCATTAGTGGGAATGGAATAACCTTGAGAAATACAACTATATATGACGCTGTTATAGGGCTTGAGGGCTATTACATGAATAACTTAACAGTTCTTGACAGCTATGTTGCAAAAATTGTCTCTGTTGGTCTTAGGATCATGTACTCAAACAACGTAGTAATATCAGCCTCAAAGTTTTCTAAAATAAGCGTGACTGGAATTGAATTTTTCTCCGTTAAAAATGCAAAAGTGGAACATAACGTCTTTGAGAACATCAAGAACTATGTGGTGGAAGACTCACAACACTATTATTTACACAATTACTGGGATAAGTACACCGGGGAAGACAAGAATGGAGATGGGTATGGAGATGAAAAGTTCCAGGTAACGTCTTTCTCATGGGATCCAGCACCCTCTATAGAGAAGACTACAAACCCTCCAGCGCCAGCGCCTGAGATCCCAAGATCATGGCTGAGTGGAGAAAACATAATTCTTATTGGAATAATAGTAATATTTGCCGTTATCATCATATTTAACGTCATATATTACATAAAGACCAGACGTGAACGGCTATAAGGTGCTCTAAAGGATGAAAGAGAACATACTAAGTCTTGTTGATACTATAAAAGACCTAAAGAAGTGTAGCATATCTGAAGCCCTCGAAATGCTAATGTGCATTAAAATATTCATGGAAAAGGGACTTATAACGCATTTAGAGGACGTTCCAGAGTACGTCTTAATAAAGATTTCAGATCATACTCTAAAGGCTCTTGAAGAAGTTGATTATCACGATATTCTAAGTGTATATAAGTGGGAGCTTGCAAAGACACTTAAAAAGTTTGAAACTGAGGAACTTTTATTTGAACACACGTGGATTAAGGTACTTGAGGCTTTGTTGAGTGGAGGTATAAAAAGGATAGTAATGTACGTGGACTCTCCGCTTGTTGCTATAGTTTCCAGCAGGGTTCTTGCTGAGAAAATTAGCATAGACTTGTGCCCAATAAGACCTAGTAGCCATGAAATCGTAAAAAGAACTCTAAAAGTGCTGTCTAACAGTTGTAAACGGAAACATAGGACAAAAACGCTTTTAATAGTGCCAACAAAATTTTCCAAAAGGGACATTAATGAAATCATTAGTCTTATAAAGAGGGCATCTTACGTAGGATCTTTAGTAGTCTTACTGATTCCAAGGAAAATATTCCTTGCGAGAAAGGGTATTCTCTCATATCTTACTTTAGGGGACTGCACGTTCCTCTCAATACTATCATCTATGTTTTTAGGAGAAAGGCTGTCTATGATCATCATGGTACGAAGTTATCAAAAAACAGAGCCGTTCCCTGTAGGAGATCACATAGGGGTTGTACGGTATAGCACTCCACTTATTGTTAACCCTAAAAATGTCACTTCTATTGACAACTTTTGGGGTGTAAATCCGTATAACGTACAAGAGGGACTAATAACAGGTAAGGACGAGGCTTATGTTGTCATAACTCTTGAGGATGATCGCACTGTTGGCCTTTCATATGTTTCAACTGTAGGAAAGCGTTCTTTAGGGTTTAGAAATGCAGGATTCGTTGAAAGAGATGTATTATATCCTGTAGTTAGATTTTCCGACTTAAGATGGCCAAAAACTATAACAGAATACTGTATAGTACTTCCCATAAAGGATGGCAAAATTTTAGAGGAAGAAGAGCTTAAAAGGATGTATCCTAATGCACATGCCTTTTTCCTTAGGGAAAAGGATAAGCTCCTTTCTAGGAGGGTTAGGTATTACCAAGTGTCTCAAGGGGTTCCATTTTATTACGTTAACGTAAGTAGTCACATGTTAGCCCCCTATAAAGTTGCCTGGAAGAGCATCATCAAGGACTTCTATGCTTCCTTAATAGAGCCTCAAAAAGAGAAACCAGTCATTCTTCTCTCAGGAATTCAGTATATACCAATTTATGATAGAAATGAAGCACTTTATTTATTTGCTCTTTTGAACTCTAGCATAATTAAAGAGATTTTGGCCGGAAATGAGTATAACACAAAGATATCAATAAAACTAATTAAGAGCATCAAGATCCCAAAGTATAATAGGGAAGATGAGCTTCACAGAGAACTTGTGAGAGTATCATCAAAGGCTATAAAGAGCTGGAACAAGACAAAAAATATTCCAGAGGACATTTTAGAGGAAATGGATAATATCGCAAAGAATATTATTAATAAGAGTATCCTGAGGGCAAAATAAGCAAATATACGTAAAAGTACTAATCCTCTTGATATACTTTTATGAAATAAGCTGTTAGATCTTACTAAGAGATTTCTGCTTCAAGGCAAATGTATTAGCCCTGTTTTCTAGTTTTAAACTCCGTGTACCCGCACTTTCCGCAAGTCCATCTATCCTTGTGCTCTGCAAGGAATGTTCCAGGACCACACTTTGGACAGAACCTCCTTTTCCTGATGACCTTTCCATCCTTTATTTCATAGTATTTATAAATGCTCTCAGCTCCCTTTGCCATGATCAAGCACCTTCCTTAGCTTCCTCAATAAGTCCATGTTTCCTCAGCATATGCTTTGGCTCTATTCTCCTTAAGTCCTCAATGGAGTCGTATATCTTAGCGTATGCCTTACTGACAGTCCATCCAAAACCTGTTCTTATATAGTGTATTATTACAAGGTTCTTGTTTACTCCAAACTCTGACGCTATTAGATTTCTAACGTCTTCTCTTGAGGGCGTTGCTGATTTCTTATGCACTATTCTTGCATGGATTTCTGTCCTCTTGAGCAATGGGTTATACCTTTTAGACTCTATCTGAAGCTCCATGCCAGGTCACCACCATTCTTTTGAGGATATCTTGAGCTTTCATCTTTAACGTCCTGTCAACTTTTATAAATACCGTCCCCTGATCAGGTTGTCCATATGCTATATGAGTTCCATCAGGTGCGTAAATTATTGTAGGTATCACGGAAAGATCTTCCTCTCCCTCAACCACGATAAGCGTGTTCTGCATTTCACTAAATGCTTTCGAAATTACCTCCATAAGCTCCTCAGATATAGTCCCAGGGCTGTTCTTTACTTTAACTCTTCTATATTCTTCAGGAAGCCTCTTAAGTATGGTCTCATGCCTAGGAAGGAACTCTCTTTTTGTCTTAAAATCAACAATTGCTATTAAAGGTTTTTTACCACACTCAAGTGCCTTTGAAGTACATATGTCACCAACAGTTACCAGTATGCCATTTATATTTTTATATCTTTTACATATCTCGCAATCATCAGTTATAAGCTCTCCTATTGGCTTTTTAAGCTCTAGTCTGAGATCATCAGGGAGTACGTACACCCTTTTCATCATTGCTTCACTCCATCTCTACTGCAAACATTCCCTCAATATCTTCATCGATATCTCTGTAATCCTTTAATATCTTCCATGCCTCAGACTTAGCAGAGTTTATTATAATTAATCTTCCAGCCCAATACGTTGTCTTAGGTTCTTCTGAGCCACAGACCGGACATACCTGTGAGTTAACAATATCCTCAGGAAAGAACGTTATGTCAAATATAAACCCACAATTGGGACATGCCTCATATCTTGCCTCTCTTTTTGGCATATCTGCTCACCTACTTAGAAGACCTCCACTCCTCTTTCCCTAATCCAGGTGTGCGCATTGAGAGACCAATTCTCCATGGTCTTAAGCTTCTCATGTCCTTTATTCCCAGAGGAGGTATTGTAAAGCTTTGATTTTTTGATATTGAGACTATTCTGACCCTTACTTTATCTCCAATTCTTACGTAATACTTAGTTTTTTCACCCTTAACCTCAGTTTTAGAAAACAGAAACCTATCGTCGTAGATCTGACTGACATGAAGAAGGCCGTCAACAACACCTAAGTTCACGATTAGTCCAACCCTATCTATTATATGTGTTACAAACCCATCTATTACCTCCTTGTTCTCAGGACTATATACTAAGGCCTTTATGCGAACCCTTTGGTAAACATTCGGATCACCAAAGGTAATTTTTCCATCCCCAATTGGCTCAACGTCTAATGGTAGTATTATAATCCCTACGTTTTCACTATATGGTTTTTTTGAAAGGTTCTCTAGAATAATCTCCCAACATACCTTCTTTACGTCTTCCATCATTCTTGTTGGCGGAATTGCTACAGTGTCCTCAATTGTTACAAGTTTATACACACGTGAACACCTCCACCTTTAAGCGTGAGCTATGCGTGAGCATGTAACTATGTCAGTAAAAAGATTAGCACTTGAATTAGAGAGCATTGAGTTATTAAGAGTTTTGATTATACTAGGATCGTCTAAGGTAGTACTTGCAGAACCACTTTAGTTAAATTTAGCTAATTTTTATAAGAATAATTTCCCTTAAAGGTCATCAGCCCAGTTAATGAGCCTTAGAGGGATCTTTATGAGTGCAAAGGTCCGAGGAGAGCTCTTCATAGTAACAGCAGCAGTCCTTTGGGGAACTCTTGGAGTTGCTGGAAGGATCGCGTATCAGTACGGATGCACACCAGGGCAGCTTATGTTCTATAGGATGCTTTTCGTCCTTCCATTTATAGTTTATGCCCTTGTGAGAACACCAAAGAGATACATAGGCCTCTTACTTTTCTTTGGTGCAATCATTGTCACTCCCTTTTACTTAATTTACTTCTATGCTGTTAGATATGTTGGAGCGTCAACAGCTGCTTTGATATTGTATACAGCCCCGGTATATGTTGCAGTTATATCTGTAGCATTTCTAGGAGAGAGACTCAATTGGGTTATACTTCTAGCACTTTTTATGGCGTTACTTGGGGCTATTTTTGTAAATATGGGAGCTGGAATGAAGATAAGCGCTATTGGTGTGCTTATGGCATTTTTAGCAGCTCTCTTATATGCACTTTACATAGTTGGTGCAAAAAAGCTAGTTTCAATGAAAATACCATCTGAAAGTGTTGCTTTAGTGCCATACTCCATATCCATACCAATACTGTTCCTTTACTCACTTATCATAGAAAAGCATGTGCTATTAGATAATATACATCAGCTTATAGCAGCATTATATCTTTCACTATTTCCTACTGGACTTGCATATGTTCTCTACAATATTGGTCTAAGAACTGTTCAAGCAAGCACAGCAAGCATTTTATCAACTGTAGAGCCTGTAAGTGCCACAGTACTTGCCTGGATATTACTAGGAGAGACAATAACTGTGTTTAAGTTAGCAGGGGCTGCTTTAATAGTATCATCCGCAATAATAGTAATAAAATTTGGCAGAAGCGAATAGGGGGTTCAGCGGACATAGACATATGCCCGTCTTGGGGCACATTAGCCTCAACCCCCTCTGGTTCATCGGGAGCAAGTCATTGGTCTCGCCCCCTTTCAGGGTAACCCCACTCCCCTCTCGGGGGAGGAAAACCCAACATTCTTAGGATGGGCTTATGGAGGCCGTCCCTTTTGGCGCTTCATCCTCCCGCCACATTCGGGACGGGTATGGCCTCCTTTATCATGTAAAGTCATTCCATATTTACCCACCAAATATTTAACAGTCTCGCAAGGCTTATTCTAAGTTATTGATGTTCTTCTTAATCTCCAAGAGCTTTTGCCTAGCCTTAAGCACGACTTTAGCATTATCTCTAATTTTTCTAAGATATCCAAGAGGAGGAAATAGTATTGCATCTTTAGGACACATTTTTGCACATGTGTCGCAACCTATCATACAGTTATACGGCCTGGCAACAATCGGCTTCATGTTCTTAAAATCCCAATCATAAACTGTTCTCCCACAGGTGATAAGACACACGCCACATCCTATACACCTTTCATAATCTATTTGTGGATACCACTTTATCTCTCTTCTAGGAATCCCCCACCACTCTTGCCTTGAAAGATCCTTTATAGGCCTTCCAAGAACATCCTTCATGAAGGCACCTCCTAGGTAACTAATTATATGAAATATATTTCATATGAAAATTTTTAAATATTTATAAACATAACCCTAAATTTGTATGGCTAAGATAAAAATAAGAGAGATCCTCGAGAAATTAAAACGCTCAAAGTGTGGAAAAGATCTTATCAAAATCCTTAATGAAAGTTATCTAAATGAAATCCTAGAAATGCCTGATGAAAATGACATAAAATCTTTAAATAAACTTCTGATGGCCCTTCAAAACCCTATAAGGATTAAAATACTGTATCTGTTATCTCAAGCTGAGCTACCTGTATGTATTATCACAGAAGCTCTAGGCATAGATCAGACATTAGTATCACATCATTTGAGTATTCTTCGTAATGCTGGACTCGTTAACGTTAAGATTTGTGGCAAATACAGACTTTACTCCATAGAGGATAAAAATACCGTAAACATTCTTATGAAGATTCTAAGGTACGTTCAACAAAACGCATAAGTATAAAAGCACGTTTAAATGTTTTTAAACAACATGTCCAAGAGATCTCCTAAGTCATTTAATCACTACTGAAATAAACGTGTAATATTAGCGGTGATGGATGTGTCGCATGACCTTGAGGAATTATACAGCGTGTATAGGTGGATAGAAGATCCGTTCTCAGAGGAAGGTAGAAAGAGGTTTAAGAGTGCGTGCAACGCGTTTAATAAAATCCTATCACATGAGTGGGTAAGGAATATAGTCAACGCTAGGGATGAGATCACGATAATAGATGTTTGTGGAGGAACTGGCATTGCCAGTATTGCCTTAGCAAAGACAATTTTAGATGTAGATGAGACTAAAAAAGTCAGAATTGTGATTATTGATCTTAGAAAGAGTGTATTAGACATTGCAAAGCAGTTTTCAAGGCATGAGCTCGGTATTGAAGCTGAAACTTATATAAAAGACGTTAGGAAGCTTTATGAGTTAGATGATATAAATGCTGATATAGCATTACTATGGGGTAGATCTACGCCTCACTTTTCACCATGGGATCTCACTAAGCTTTATGCCAATGTAGCGATGTGCCTTAATGAGAAAGGTATATTTATTGTCGAAGAGTACGATAGGGTTTATAGCGTGTTTTTAACTAGAGGATATAAGGAGTTCCTGTTTAAAGGAGATCTTGAGGAGAATCCTGTAATTACAATACACGCAGATCACGATTACATAACTGGGTACATTAAGAGAATTGCATATGACCTGTCCACGGGCAAGAGAGTTACTATGAATGTATATTTTTGGGATATTGCTTCATCAGCAGCCTTCTTATGGATGTTCTTTAAGGATATAGATTTTATTCCAAGAAAAGAGTCCAAAGTTTGGGGTTTCATTGTAGCAAGACATCCTAGGAAGGAATTAAGGTCTGAAGATATTGCTTTTGGTATCCCACAGATTATACAAACAGACTAACATCCTCTACAATAGTCTATGAAGAACACCATCTTTAGTATCATCGTCAATTATAGAGTAAAAATATTTCCAACGTTTGTGCAAGTATTAGATATTCAATAGTCTCCTTGCATTATCATAGAATATTTTCCTCAGAGCACTCTCAGGAAGTCCACTAGCTATTACCTTAGTTATCTCGACAGCTGGATGATGACAGGGTATATCCGTTCCAAAAAGTACCTTATCGGGAACTACTTCATACGCCTCAGCTATTTTAGAGGACATAGGC
>Ga0190313_1000714_pt1 | contig 19158 bp, 17 predicted proteins | sample 4870071011_MG_FD_169989 | JGI IMG/M metagenome (GOLD analysis project Ga0190313, IMG submission 169989) | Hydrothermal vent sediment bacterial communities from Southern Trench, Guaymas Basin, Mexico - 4870-07-10-11_MG | ecosystem: Environmental > Aquatic > Marine > Hydrothermal vents > Sediment ...
CCTCCTCTTCCTGAAAAACCTTCTTTTATTCTTGGAAATAATTTATATATAGATGAAAAAGACAATCTAATTAAAGCTAAAGAAAATGGAGTTGTAATAGTTGAAAAAGATAAAATCGAAATATATCCAGAATATATTCTTAAAAGTGATGTAGACTTCTCAACAGGAAATATATATTTTAAAGGTAAAAAACTTACTATCCAAGGAGATATTAAATTTGGCTTTAAGGTAATATGCCAAGGTGAACTCGAACTACAAGGTGCTACAGAAAATAAAGTTTATATTGAAGTCATAGGACCCTTTTTTTGTCAAGGAATTATAAGAGGCGAAAATACTAATTTAAAAGTAAAAGGTGATGCAGAAATAAAGGCTGTTGAATTTGCTAAACTTGAGATAGAAGGCAATCTTACTATTACAAATTATCTTATATTTTCCGATAGTATTGTTTATGGAGATATTACTGTTACTTCAGGAAAAGGGACTATTTATGGAGGTGAAGTAAAATGTAGTGGTAATATTTCTGCTAAAATTTTAGGTAATGAAACTCACACTTCTACTATAATATTTGCAGGTTATAATCCTGCACTTATGGAACCTTACAAAAAAGCTTTAGAAGAAGAAATGTCAATAAAAGATACTTTAGAAAAACTTGATCAAGGTATAAAATTGGGAGAAAAATTAAAAAAATATGGAAAATTGACTGAAGAAAAGGAAGAAATTTTATTAAAATTACGAGAAGAAGCTGAGAAATGTTATAAAACTTTAGAAAAAATAAAAGAGAATATTGCTAATTTAAAAAAAATTATTGCTGAATATAAATCAAGAACTATTAAAGTTTTAGATAAAATTTATCCGGGTGTCACTCTCGGAATTACTGATATTACTTATACCTTAAATGAAGAAAAAAATGGTCCTATTACTTTTTATTTAGAATCTGACATGTTTAAATTCAGAAATTAAAGGTTATGGAAAAAAATTGGGAAGAGCTATCAGAAAGTTTAGCTTTAGAAATCAAAAGAGAAATTATAGAAAATTATCTTTCAGAGAAACTTTTTTTAGAAAATGAATGGAAGAACTATTATACTCTTTTAAACAATTTCAGAAAAAATCAAAAGAAAGTATTTAATAATACTTGGAGAATATATTTTATTCTTAATAAAGATGATGCTCTAATTGAAAAGTTCGAAAAACTTACTTCTTTTCCATTAAAAGAAACTTGCAAGCAAAGTATAGAACTATATGAAAACATTTACGGAATTTCTGAAGAAGAATTAAAACAAAAATTATTTGATAATGTAGTTTCTCCTTTTGGATTTACTTCTAAAGGAAAATTTGTAAAACTTTTTTATAATATATATAAACGTTTTTATAATGTTTTAAATAATTATTTAAAAGAATATCAAAAGCTTGAGAAATATTATAAATTATTAAAAGATGAGACCAAAAAATTTCATAAGGCTTTTGATCTTTCTTATATTTTAAGTTTTTTTGAAAAACTTAAAATTTCAGAAGCAGAAATTGGCGGAATTGAAAATAAAGGAAAAATTATAGAAGAACTTGTTGAAAAACTTAAAATCCCTATTCCCGAACCTTTAGAATCTATTTTTATAAAATATTCTCCTGTTCCTATCCCCTTTAAAATTTATTCTAAACTTTCACATCTTGCTAAATTATCTTATAAAAAGAATCCGGAAAATGCAAAAAAAATTTTAAAGCTTCTTTTCTAAAAAAATGTTTATTAATACAATAAGAAAATATATAGAAAAATTTCAATTATTTCAAAAAGGAGATAGGGTTTTACTTGGAATTTCAGGAGGACTTGATTCAGTTGCTCTTCTTGAAGCCTTATATCTCTTAAAAGATGAGTATAAGCTTAAACTTTTTGTTTCTCATTATGACCATAAAATTCGGAAAAATTCTTACAAAGATGCTATTTTTGTATATAAGCTTTGTAAAAAAAAACAAATTCCTTTTTTTTATACAACTTCTTCAGTTCCAGCTTATGCTAAAAAGGAAGGTTTAAGTTTAGAAATGGCAGGAAGAGAATTGAGATATAATCTTTGGTATAATTTAGCTAAAAAGTATAATTTCCAAAAAATTGCTTTGGCTCATCATTTAGATGATCTTGCAGAAGAAATATTTATGAAACTAATTAAAGGAACAGGAAAAAGGGGCTTAGTAGGAATTCCTGTTAAACGGGAAGATTTAATTGTTAGACCCTTTTTGTTTGTCACAAAAGAAGAAATTAAAAAATTTGCTTTAGAGCGTGGATTAACTTGGAAAGAAGATATAACTAATCAAGATCTAAGATTTTTAAGAAATAAAATAAGACATCTCCTTATCCCTTTTTTAGAAAATAATTTTAATAAAAAAATTAAAGAAAGTATCAAAAAAACAGCTCTTTTAATAGCTGAAGAAGAGGAACTCATTGAGGAACTTGCTAAAAAGAAATTAGAAGAAATGAAATTTTATTTAGAAGGTGATTTAGGTTTAAAACTAAATAAATTAAAGCAAATCCATCCTGTATTAAGAAGAAGGATTTATTTTCTTGCTTTTAAAGAGGCAAATATCCCTTTATTTAGAATAACTTATTCTCATTTAGAAAATTTAGAAAACTTGGTTACCAAAAAAACTAAAGGACCTGTATATCTTCCTCGAAATTTTTTAGTTTATAGAGGTCCTGATTATATAATCTTTACTAAAAAATTTTTTTCTTTTCCTTATTTTGAAATCACTGTCTCACAGGAAGGAGAATATATTTTGCCTAATAAACAAATACTTAAAGTATCCAAATTATCTTTCCAAAGTAATTTTATAAAACCATCTAATAGTATGATTTTTCCTGCAGAAAAATTAACTTTTCCTTTTATTATTAGAAAAAGAAGACCAGGAGATAAATTATATCAACCCTTTGTCGGACATAAGAAACTAAAAAAGTTTTTTTGGGAAAAGGCTATTCCTTCTTATTTGAGAGAAAATATTGTAGTGATAGAGCATAAAAAAGAAATTATAGGGATCTGGAATTTATATATCCATCCAGAGTATAAAATAACCAGTAATACAAAAGAGATTATAATTTTACAGATTAATTAAAAACTTTTTATTGTTGATTTTACAAAAACTTGTAATAAATTTAAATTTAGAGTAAATTAAAAGAGGTTAAACAATTTTATGAAAAATATTGGTAAAACTTTTATTATTTGGATAGTAATAAGTATTTTAGTTCTTTTACTTTATAACTTCCTTTTTACTGAAAGAGGTTTTTATTCTACTTTTCATATTAATAATATAAGTTATTCTGAATTTTTAGAAAAAGTTAATAATGATGAAATTAAGGAAGTAACTATAAAGGGTAAAAAAATCACAGCAAAACTTTCTTCAGGAAAAAATATAACTACTTATGCTCCAGAAGATAATGAATTAATACCTTTATTAAAAAGTAAAAATATAAAAATTATTGTTAAACCTGAAAATCAAAATAGTTGGATTACCTCTTTTCTTATTTCTTGGCTTCCTTTTCTTGTATTAATTGTTTTGTGGATTGTTTTTTTGAAACAATTACAACCAGGGAATAAACCTTTTTCTTTTGTAAGAAGCAGAGCTAAATTAATAAAAGAAGGAGATACTAAAATTACTTTCAATGATGTAGCAGGAATAGAGGAAGTTAAAGAAGAACTTCAAGATATAGTTGAATTTTTAAAAAATCCTCAAAAATTTACTAAATTAGGTGCTCGAATACCAAAAGGGATTTTACTGGTAGGACCTCCTGGAACAGGAAAAACACTTCTTGCAAAAGCTGTAGCAGGAGAAGCAGGGGTTCCTTTCTTTAGTATAAGTGGATCTGATTTTGTTGAAATGTTTGTAGGAGTGGGAGCTGCTCGTGTAAGAGATCTTTTTACTCAGGCAAAAACACATGCTCCTTGTATTGTATTCATTGATGAGATTGATGCAGTTGGAAGACAAAGAGGAGCTGGATTAGGAGGAGGACATGATGAAAGAGAACAGACTTTAAATCAACTATTGGTTGAAATGGATGGTTTTGATACTAATGAAGGTATTGTAGTGTTAGCTGCTACAAATAGACCAGATATTTTAGATCCTGCTCTTCTAAGACCAGGAAGATTTGATAAACAAGTAATAGTTCCTCCACCAGATCTTAACGGTAGGGAGGCTATTTTAAAACTTTATGCTAAAAAGTTCAAAATTGATGAATCCATTGATTTTAGAGCTTTAGCTAAAAGCACGCCAGGTTTTACAGGCGCAGATTTAGAAAATATGTTAAATGAGGCAGCTTTAATTGCTGCTAAAAAAGGAAAAGAGAAAGTGGAAATCGATGATTTAGAAGAAGCTAAAGATAAAATTATTATGGGTAAAGAAAGAAAGGGATTAGTGCTAAATGAGGAAGAAAGAAAAATCATAGCTTACCATGAAGCAGGACATGCCTTAGTAGCTTATTATTTACCTGATCCTGATCCAGTTCATAAAATAAGTATTATTCCAAGAGGACAAGCTTTAGGAGTTACTCAACAATTACCCTTAGATGATAGACATATTTATACAGAAGATTATATATTAAAGAAAATTACTGTTCTTCTTGGAGGAAGAGTAAGTGAAGAAATAGTTTTTAATAAAGTAAGTAGTGGTGCTCAGGATGATCTTAAAAAAGCTACTCAAATTGCAAGAAAAATGGTCTGCACGTGGGGAATGAGTAAAAGATTAGGTCCGCTTACTTTTGGAAGAAGCGAAGAACATGTTTTCTTAGGTAAAGAACTGTTTCAGATTAAAGACTTTTCAGAAGAAACTGCACGAATAATAGATGAAGAAATAAAAAATATAATATTAAATTGTTATGAAAAAGCTAAAACTATAATAACTCAATACTTAAATAAACTTCATAAAGTTGCTCAAGCATTATTAGAGGAAGAAACTTTAGATGCTGAAAAATTTAGGTTACTTCTTGAAGGAAATTAATTTTCTATGCTTCCACCTTTAATTTTAGGTTCTAAAACTTTAAATTGGGATAATATACCCTATTTTATCGGAATATTAAATGTAACTCCTGATTCTTTTTCAGATGGAGGAAAATATCTAAATTTGAAATCAGCTTTAAATAAAGCAAAAGAACTTTTAGAAGAAGGAGCAGAAATCATTGATGTGGGAGGTGAATCTACTCGCCCTTTTTCAGATCCTGTCCCAGAAGAGGAGGAATTAAAAAGAGTTATTCCTGTAATTAAAACTATTAAAAAAGAATTTCCAGACTCTATTATTTCCGTAGATACTTACAAAAGCAAAGTAGCTGAAGAAGCCTTAAAAGCTGGTGCAAATATAGTAAACGATATTAGTGCTTTGAGATTTGATTCAAATATGGTTGAAGTTATAAAAGATTTCAATTGTCCTATTATAATTATGCACATGCAAGGAAATCCTAAAACTATGCAAATAAATCCAACTTATAAGGATGTAGTTAAAGAAGTTAAAGAATTTTTACAAAAAAGGATAGAATTTTTAGTAGAAAAGGGAATCCCTTTCGAAAACATTATAATAGATCCTGGAATAGGATTTGGTAAAACATTTAAACATAATCTTCAGATCCTTAAAAACCTTGAATCTTTTCAAGAATTAAATCGTCCTATTTTAATAGGTCATTCAAGAAAAAGTTTTATAGGGGAAATTATAAATAAACCCCCTTTTCAAAGAGATGGAGGAACCATAGGTATTTCTCTTTTTGCTTATTTAAAGGGTGTTCACTTTTTAAGGGTTCATAAAGTGGATCTTAATAAAGATGCACTTCTTACTTTTAAATTTTTAACAAAAAATTAAGGGGTTTAGATTGGATTTTTATTTTGTAAAATTTTTCGAAAAATTCTTAAAGATTTTAAAAGCTTTAACCTTAAAAGATCTTTTAGACATAGCTATTGTTACTTTCATAATATATAGAATACTTCTTTTAATTCAAGGAAGTAGAGCTTTTCAAATGGTTGGAGGGTTGATTATAATAGTTTTTATGTATCTTATCTCAGATGTATTTCAGCTTTTAACTTTAAATTGGATTTTGAATACTTTTATGTCTTCTATTTTTATTCTAATTATTATTGTATTTCAGGATGATATAAGAAAAGCCTTAGCTCAAATTGGTAAACCTTCTTTTCTAAAAATTCAAACTGAATTTTCTTATGGTTTTGAAGAAGTTGTAAAAGCAGTTACAACTTTAGCAGAAAAAAAAATAGGTGCACTTATTGTTTTTGAAAGAGAAATAAGCTTAAAAGACTTTTTAGAAAGCGCTACCATATTAGATTCCAAAGTAACTAAAGAGCTTTTAGTAAGTATCTTTAATCCCAAAAGTCCTTTACATGATGGAGCAGTAATAATTAGTAAAGGTAAGGTTCTTGCTGCAGGAGTAATTTTGCCACTTTCTACTAATCCAGATATAGGTAAAGATTTAGGAACAAGACATAGAGCAGCTATAGGAATTACAGAAATTACAGATGCAGTATCTATAGTAGTTTCTGAAGAAACTGGATATATTTCCTTAGCAGTAAGTGGTAAAATAACAAGAGATATCACTCCTGCTACTTTAAGAAAAATGTTGTCTCAGCTTTTAGGATTCGAGTCCAAAGCTCCTTGGTGGATAAGAATAGGATATGAGATTCAAAAGGGAGCATAAATTAAAAATCATTTCTTTCTTTTTAGCTATTACTTTATGGTATTTTGTTGTCTTAGGAAAACCTATTGAAAAAGACATAAAAATTCCTATAGTTTATAAAACATTTAATTCTAATTATTTAGTAGAAATCAATCCTTCTAATGTTCTTCTAAAAATAGAAGCCACAAGAAGAGTGTTAAGAACCTTTCCAAATGATAACTTAAAATTAGAAATAAATGTTTTTCAATATTCTCCAGGTATTCATCGAATTAGAGTGCCTGTAGAAAAATTAAATCTTCCTTCAGGTGTGAAAATAAAAGAAATTGATCCAAATTTAATAACTTTAGTCATAAAAAAGGTAGGCACAAAAAAGGTTCCAGTAAAGCCTACTTATGAAACAGAAGAAAAAATTTCTTTTAAAAAATTTACTCTTTTAATAAAACCTTCTTATGTTACTATTAAAGCACCAATGGAAGTATTAGTTCATACTCACTATATACCCACTCAGCCTTTAAACCTTCTAAAATTAAAAATAAAAAAAGAAATTGAAGTAAATTTAGTTCCTCCTCTTGGAATTCTTTCAATCACTCCTAAAAAAGTAAAAGTAATTTATCATGAAAAGGGAGGGAAGTGAAAATTATGGATAAAAAGTTGTTTGGTACTGATGGAATAAGAGGAGAGGCTAATGTTTTCCCTATGCTTCCTGAAATAGCTTTGCAGGTAGGAAGAGCAATTGGTTATTTATTTAAAAATCATAATACTCATTTTAGTAAAGTTCTTATTGGAAAAGATACGAGACTTTCGGGATATATATTCGAATCTGCTTTAGTTGCAGGACTTTGTTCTATGGGTGTCTCAACATGGTTAATAGGTCCCCTGCCTACCCCTGCTGTAGCTTTTTTAACTAAAGATATGAGAGCTGATGCAGGAGTAATGATTTCTGCTTCACATAATCCTTACTATGATAATGGGATAAAAATTTTTGATAAAAATGGATATAAACTTTCAGATGAATTAGAAGAAAAGATAGAAAAACTTGTTTTTAATGAAAATTTTTTCACTAAAAGATGTTTTAAAGATAAGCTTGGTAGAGCTTATAGAATTAAAGATGCTATTGGAAGGTATGCAGTGCATTTAAAATCAATAGTGCCTTCTTATATAAATTTTGAGGGAATAAAGGTAGTTATAGACTGTGCCCATGGTGCTGCTTATCAAATAGGCCCTCAGGTTTTGGAAGAACTTGGTGCAGAGGTTATTTCTATAGGATGTTCTCCTAATGGTATTAATATAAATGAAGGGTGTGGAGCTTTACATCCTGAAAAAATGAAAAATTTAGTCCTTGAAACCCAAGCCCACTTGGGTATAGCCCTTGATGGAGACGGAGACAGAATTGTAGTAGTAGATGAAAAAGGAAACTTGATAGACGGAGATGATATTTTAGCATTTTTTGCACTTAATTTTAAAGAAAAAGAAAGACTTATTAATAATACTGTGGTAGGAACTATCATGAGTAATTTAGGATTAGAAGAATTTTTAAAAAAGATGGGTATATCTTTTATTAGAACACCTGTTGGTGATAGATATGTGCTTTTGAAGATGAAAGAAATTGGAGCTATTTTAGGAGGTGAGACCTCTGGACATATAATTTTTTTAGATAAAGCTACTACAGGGGATGGACTTCTTACAGGAATAAGATTGATTTCTTTAATCAAAGAAAAAGAAAAACCACTTTCTGAATTAATACATCTTTTCGAAAAACTACCTCAAATAATAAAAAGTGTAAAAGTAAAAGAAAAAAAACCCTTGAAAGAAATAAAAGGACTTGAAGAAAAAATTCAATTAGCTAAATCTAAACTTGGAAACAAAGGAAGGGTTATAGTAAGACCATCTGGAACTGAACCTAAGTATAGAGTAATGGTAGAAGGAGAAAAAAGAGAGCTTATTGAAGAAATAGCTAATGAGCTTTCTTATTATATAAAAGAAAAATTAAGTTAATAAAAATGAAAAAAATCATTCTTTTTTTGTGGATTCTTATCCTGATTGGTTTTTCCTTGGGGGAAGTTCTAAAAGGATATAAGTTTATACATAGTCGAGCTTCAACTCTTTGTCTTTCTTGTATGGGATTAGAGAAATGAAAAGAAGATGGTTCCAGTTTTTTTCAACTCTCCTTCATAATAGTTATTCAGGTTTTTTGATAACTCATAATATTTACACAGGATTTTTAAAAAATTTCTGTGCTCCTGGTTTAAATTGTTATTCATGTCCTGCAAGTTCTTTTGCCTGCCCTTTAGGAATTTTACAAAATTTTTTTGCTTCTGTAAGGATCCTTTCAGGGCAAGTTTTAGTTGGTTCTTTTTTTTATATTCTCAGCTTTTTTTTACTCTTTAGTCTTTTTTTAGGAAGATTTATATGTGGATGGTTATGTCCTTTTGGTTTTTTTCAAGATCTTATTTATAAAATACCCTTTTTTAAAAAACAAATTAATCTTCCTTTCCAAATTCAGCGTTATTTTAAATTTTTCTTTTTATTCTTTTTCGTGATTATTTTACCACTTTCTATAGTTAACGAATTAGGCTATGGCATACTGTGGTTTTGCAAATATATATGCCCTGCTGGAACACTTGAAGCAGGCTATTTTAATCTCATCCTTCAACATTCTTTATTTTCTCTTATAGGATTTGTCTTTTATTTAAAAAGCTTTATCTTCTTTTTATTTTTCTTCTTATGCTTAATGGATTTGCGTTTTTTTTGTAAAAATATTTGCCCCCTTGGACTTATATATGGAAGTTTTAATAACATGAGTTTCTTTAGACTTTCCTTCAATCCAAACAATTGCAATTTATGTAAGATGTGCGAAAAAGTTTGTCCTTCTAATCTTTCTATTCCTAAGGAGCTGAATTCCATAAATTGTATAAGATGTTTAAATTGTCTAAAAATTTGCCCTACTAAGGCTATAAAATTAGAAATACAAAAACCTTATGAATTGTTCTCTGATCAACTTAAAAAGTAAATATACTTTTTAAAAACTTTATAAAAGTAATAAAAAATGGCTCATGTTTTAAAAATTGAAAAAATGATCTGTAAAGTATGTAAAAAAGAAAAACCTATTATTTCTCAAGTTTTAGAAGTTTGCATAGATTGCTTAAGAAATTTTCCAGAAAAAACAAAACCTTTTATAGAAAAAGCTCACAAAATTAGTAGAAGTCCTTTTAAACTACCACCATTTCCCCCATCTAACCCAGATGGGATAAAATGTATGATTTGTGCTAATGAATGCAAAATCCCTGAGAATGAATTTGGTTTTTGTGGTTTAAGAAAAAATGTAAAAAAAAGTCTTTTAGGATTATCTTATAAAGAAGCCAAGGTTTCTTGGTATTTGGATCCTTTACCAACCAATTGTGTAGCAGACTGGGTGTGCCCTGCTGGAACAGGGTGTGGTTACCCTAAATATGCATATAAACCTGAAGCTGAATATGGTTATTATAATTTAGCAGTTTTTTTTCACGCTTGCAGTCTTGATTGTTTATATTGTCAAAACTGGCATTTTAGAAATCTTACTTTAAAACCTGAAACTAAATCTATAGAAGATTTTTTAAATGCTTTAACCCCTGAAGTTGCTTGTATTTGCTATTTTGGAGGGGATCCTTCTCCTCAACTTCCTTTTGCTATTAAAGCCTCAGAATTAGCTTTAAAAAATAAAAAGAATAAAATCCTTAGAATATGCTGGGAAACAAATGGTCTTATGAATAAAAATATGCTTAAAAAGGTTGTTGAACTTTCATTAGTTTCAGGAGGCTGTATAAAATTTGATTTAAAAGCTTGGAATGAAAACTTACATATTGCTTTAACTGGAGTTTCAAATAAAAAAATTTTAAAAAATTTTTCTTGGGTTGCTCAGTATATAAAAGAAAGACCAGAAGTACCATTATTAATTGCAAGTACACTTCTTGTTCCAGGATATATAGATGAAAAAGAAATAGAAAATATTGCTAAATTTATAGCCAGTTTAAATCCAGAAATTCCTTATAGACTTCTTGCTTTTTATCCACATTTTTATATGAGTGATTTACCTTTAACTTCTAAAGATTTGGCTTATAAATGTTATGAAGTAGCTAAAAAAGCTGGTCTAAAGAAAGTTTCTATAGGAAATATTCATCTATTAAGCTAAAATTCTACAACTTCATTATTTAAAATTTTATTTAATCTTCCTTCTTTTTTCTCTGATTTAATAGTCTTATTCTCAAGAATATTTAAAATATCCTTTCCCTTTAATTCTTCATAGTTTATTATCTCTCCCTCTAAAAATACTTTTTGAAAATCTTCAGAAGTATAAAAAAATATATAAGAATTGGGTTTAATATCTAATTCTAAATAAATTAAACAATCTCTAATAAATGCTTCTTTACGAATAAAATTCTTAAACCCCTGCATCCCTTCTTTAAACTCTCTTTCTAATAAGATCCAAGGTTCCAAATATTCTCTTTTTATACAACCAATATATTTGTAATTTATAAATTTTCTATAATATTCTTCGTAACCATTTCTTTTTAAGATAAATTTTTCAAATAAAATAAGTTCTTTAAAAAACATTTGTTTTTTTATCTTTCTAAGATTGGAAAAATTCATATATGTCACAATATCAAAGATTTTGAGTTTTAAACCTTTACCTTCTTTAAATAAATTTTGTAAATATTCAAATCTATTTTCTAAATATTGCCAAAGTTTTTCTTTTAAAAGTTCAGTATAAAAATTAAGCTTTCGATTTTGAGCTTTTAATTCTTCTATTTCCTTTTGAAGGGTTTTTCTTGAAAGTCTTTCTATATATTTTTTTCGATAATTTCTAAAACTTTCTGGATTTTTTTCTAAATTCAGGCTTTCAAAAGCAAGATTTATTTCCAAAGCTTTTTTCGAATCACCTCCTTTATCAGGATGATATGTCAATTGAAACACTCTATAAATAGATTTTATTAATTTAAACAAAACTTCTTCATCAAGTTCTTTAACTATTTTGGGAGAAAGTCCAAAAATTTCAAATGGATTCTTTTTTCTTAATTTCATAATTATATTTTGTATTCTAAAAATTCTTTTAACAATTCAAAAATTCTTTCTCTTTTAATTTTAAGTCTTTCTGGTTTTTTTTGAAAAAATTTACCTACTTCATCAATTATAAAATGTAAAGCTATAACTTTTAATTGTAAAGATTCACTCACTGAAAAGAAAGCAGAGGTTTCCATATCAAGAGCTTCTACCCTCTTTTTCCATTTTTTTATATATTCTTTTTCTTTTTCAAAAACAAAAGGAGCATCAACAGAAAGGATATTTCCTTTTTTGATTTGCAATTTTTTTTCTTCTATCTTGATTTCTATTTTTTTCAAAAGATTTTTATCTGGAAAAAAAACTTTTTTCTTAGGAAAGTAAAATTTACTCACACCTTCCAAACTATAGGCTTTAATTGGTAAAAATAGATCTCCTAAATTTAATCTAAAATTTATTTTTCCAGCCCAACCTATTCCGATAATTTCTTTTATTCCCAAAGATTTTAAAATTTCTAAAATTATACTTAAAAATGGAGCTCCTATTAAAGGACCTAAAATAAGAGCCTTCTCATTATATTTAATTTGAAGATTTAAAAAATTAATATTTTTTTCCATAAAAATCTTTTCTTTTGCATAATTCCATTCAGGTAAAGTAAAAAATAAAACTGCTCTGGAACCTGTTTTAATTTTTAATTTAGGTAAAAACATAAGTTTTTAATCTAAATTTATTCTATTTATTCTATAATCTATAATCAGTTTTTGAAATTCCTTTTTTTCCAAAGGATTTTTAGAAAAATAAAAAAGATGAGATTTACATTTGCAGTCTGAGGCTCCAAAATTAATAATCATATAGTCAGAAATTAAAGCTAAGTCCTTAGCAATTTTACATTCCAATCTTTCGAAACTTCTTATAGAAATGGTTTTCAAATTTTGAGCTTTTGGAATTAAATAATCTATATGCCATCTCAATTTTTTATTTTTTCTAAGATGACGATTAATTCTTTTGGTTAAATTTTTCATACCAGATCCAACATAAACATAAAAACCTTTTTCAAAAACTCTTTCTCCTAAATTTCCAACTCTTATTTTTTCTTTATTTTGAAGTTTAAAAAGTAAGAGATAAGTTCCTTTGTCTTCTATTTTTTTTAAAAATTTAAAAGGTATTTGAAGTTCTTTTAAATCTTTTACATAAGTAAAGGTTTTATCCCATTTTAAGGCAATAGCTTTTATTTCTATCTTGTCCTTTGCTTCGACTAAGGCTTGAGTAAATTCATAATCAATATGATAAGCAGGAATAAAATATTCTATTTTAGGATTCATAACTACAAAAAGGATTCCGCTTTTAAGACCGTCTTTTTGGATATCAATTAATTGTAAAATATGTTTAGTTCCTCTTTTTGTTTCAGCATCAGGAAACATAGCTATTTTTTTACCAAAAAGTGTGCATGTTTTAACTTCAAGCACCATTTTTTCTAAAGTATATTTATTTTCCAACAAAAAATCAAACCTTGAAGAATTAAATTTAACTTCTTCTTTTAAAACACTATAATCTTTCCAAAATCCAAGCTTACCTTCTGTTATAAGTTTTTTTATTATCTTGTTAGTTAAATGTGTATGAAGCAAAACATAGTGGGATCCATTCTTACAAGCTAAAACAGTATAAGGAAGTTTAGAATTTTTATTGTTTTTAAAAAGTAAAAGTTCTTTTCCAGGCAGTAAAAGCTCCCAAAGTCTTCCTGGATTGGGTAAATAAGCAAATATTTTTTCATTCTTTATTTTAGCTTTTACAACAAAACGATTAACTCTTTCTAAAAAGATAGCTTCAATTTTAGTAAAATTGAAAGGATAATCTAACATGTTAAAATTATACCATCCTTTCATAAAATTTAATAAAATTTAACATGAGCAAACTCGAAGGAGAAGAAATTTTAAAAAAGTGGAGAAAAATTCGCCCTAAGGAAAGATTTCCTATTGTTGCAGTTTTAGATAATATAAGAAGTGCTTATAATGTTGGCTCGATGTTTCGCACTGCTGAGTGTGCTTATATTTCAGAACTTATTCTATGTGGAATCACTCCATACCCACCTCATCCTAAAATAGAAAAGACAGCTTTAGGAACCACAGAATTAGTTCCTTGGACTTATTTTAACAATACATTTGAAGCTATACAAATTTTAAAAAAGAAAGGTTTTAAAATTGCAATATTGGAAATTACTCAAAATAGTCTTCCTATTCAAATAATAAAATCTAAAGATTTCCCTTTAGCTTTAATAATAGGAAATGAGGTAACAGGTGTAGATGATAAAATTTTTTCTGAAGCTGATTTTATTTTAGAAATTCCTCTTTATGGTGAAAAAGAATCTTTAAATGTAGCTGTAGCTTTTGGAATAGCTATATTTTTTCTTATTGAAAAATTAAATCATATTTAAATACCACTTGTAATAAAATTTTTCTTCTTTATATTTAATAATTAAAAATAAAAAAATATTTTTAGTTTAGGAGGTAAATGGGTTATATTATTTTTGGAAATACTATAGGACTTAAACCGAGTGAACTCAGAAAATTGGAACGTCTTTATAGACGTAAAGTTCCTCCTGCATCTATTATTACTCATGAATTGGCAAAAGAACTTGCTCAAATTTCTGCTGAAATAAATCGTCAAGTAGGAATTCTTATAAATAGAAAGGGAGAAATTGATTATGTGATAGTAGGAACCTTTAATAGAATTGAAATCCCTGAACTTAAAGGTTATCGTGATCATATAGCGAGACTAAAAGGATTAAGATTTATTCATACACATCTTATAAATGACTCCAATAAAACAAAAAATTCTGGTCTTGATCAAGATGATCTCCTTGATTTAGCTTTATTAAGATTAGATTTAATTGGTGCTTTAGAAGCTAAAGCTGAAGGGGAACCTGGTAAAATTTATATTGCTCATATATTACCTGATCCAGAATTTTTTAAAAGTGCTATTTCTAATCAAGAAGAAAAACTTTTTTATTTTTTAAAACCTTGTTATGTTTGGGAACTTAAAGAAAATTTTTTAGATCTTATAAAAAATTTAGAAGATGAATTGGAAAGAATTAGACCACTTAAAGAAATTGATGAAAATAAAGATCGTGCACTTCTTATTTTTGTTAAAGAACCCAAAGATATATATTTAGAAGAAAGAATAGAAGAACTCAAAGAACTTGCAAGAACAGCAGGAGTTAATGTAGTAGGAAAGGTTGTTCAAAAAAGAACTTCTCCTGATCCAAGATATGTTATAGGAAAAGGTAAACTTGTAGAGGTTATGATTACTGCTATGAGAAACAGAGCTAATCTTCTTATATTTGATAGAGAACTTACTCCTTCTCAAGTAAGAGCTTTAACAGAGGTTACAGATTTAAGAGTTATAGATAGAACTCAGTTAATTCTTGATATTTTTGCTCAGAGAGCTCGTTCAAGAGAAGGAAAAATACAAGTTGAAATAGCTCAATTAAAATATACTTTACCCCGTTTAAGGGCAAAAGACGATGCTTTTTCTCGTCTAACAGGAGGAATAGGAGGTAGAGGACCTGGAGAAACTAAATTAGAAATAGATAGAAGAAGAATAAAAGATAAAATTGCAAAATTAGAAAAGGAATTGAAAAAAATTTCACAGGAAAGAGCTTTAAGAAGAAAAAGAAGAAAAAAACTTAATTTTAAAATTGTCTCTCTTATTGGTTATACTAATGCAGGAAAAACCACTTTGCTTAATACATTAGCTAAAACTAACTATTTAGCTGAAGATAAACTATTTGCTACCTTAGATCCTGTTACTAAATTAGTAAAAACTAAAAATGGAAAAATTTTTCTTCTTACAGATACTGTAGGATTTATAAGAGATCTTCCTGAAGATCTTAAAAAGGCTTTTAAAGCTACTTTGGAAGAACTTTATTCTGCAGATCTCCTTTTACATATAGTAGATATTTCTCATCCTGATTTTGAAAATCATATAGAAACTGTGGATCAAATTCTTGAAGAGATGGAACTTATTGGTCTTCCAAAAATTTTAGTATTTAACAAAATAGATCTTCTTGAAAATAAAGAAAATTTTTCACCTTTATGGTTAAAAAATTTAGTTTCTAAATATAACGCTATCCCTATTTCTGCTAAAAGAGGTATTAATTTAGATTTACTAATAGAAACTATTGAAAATAAGCTATTTATTCTTGAAAAGAAAAAATTTGCAAATCTTCATTCTTTTTTTGTTTCCCCTGAGAAGAAAGATCACCCCACAGTTCTTCAAGAGCATAAACTCTTCTAACTGGTTCATAAAATATATGAACTATTACTGTATCATAATCTATTACAATCCATTGCCCTAATTCCAAACCTTCTATACCAAGAGGTTTAATACTTAATTTTTCCATCTCAGAAATTATAAATTCACAAAGTCCTTGAGTATGTTTTGTAGAATGAGCACTACAAATTATAAAAAAATCTGCATAATCTATCTTCTTTCTTACATCAATTAATGTTATTTCTTCAGCTTTTTTTGATTCCAAAAGATTAATTATTTCTTCAGCTAAAATCTTGCTATCCACTTATACTTTACCTTCTTGAACTAATTTAGCAAAAAATTCAAAACTTCTATCATATGTTTTTTCATAATTTACCTCCTATTCTACTGTAACACTTTTTGCAAGATTGCGAGGTTTATCCACATCGCAACCTCTTAAAGTTGCCATTTCATAAGCAAAGAGCTGTAAAGGAATTACATAAAATATAGGTAAAAACTCATAAAAGGTCAAGGGAATCTCTATATAGTCTTCAGCAATTTTATTAAATTCTTCAGAAGCTTCTGAAACAAAAGCTATAATAGGACCTCTTCTTGATTTTACTTCTTCAGCATTTGAAAGAGTTTTTTCATAAATTATACCAGTCTCTTTGGCAGAAAGAACTACTGTAGGCATATTTTCTTCTATCAAAGCTATAGGACCATGTTTCATTTCTCCTGCTGCATAACCCTCAGCATGAATGTAAGCTATTTCTTTCAATTTTAATGCTCCTTCAAGTGCTATAGGATATAAAATATTTCTACCTAAATAAAGACAATTTTCAATATGATACCATTTTTGAGCTATTTTTTTTATTTCCGAATGAACTTTTTCTGTAAACTCTTTAAGAATATGAGGAAGTTTTATAAGAGCTTCTATCTTTTCTTTATTATCGTTTTTATTATAAAAAAGTTTTTTTAGATAAAAAGTAAGAAGTATAAAAATTAAAACCTGGCTTACAAAGGCTTTAGTTGAAGCAACACTTATTTCAGGACCAGCTTGAGTATAAAGCACTATATCACTCTCTCTGGCAATGGTGCTTCCCAAAACATTACAAATAGAAAGAATTTTAGCGCCCAATTTTTTAGCTAATCTTAATCCAGCTATTGTATCTGCAGTTTCTCCTGATTGAGAGACAGCTATAAATAAGGTTTTGGAATCAATTAAAGGAGATCTATAACGAAATTCAGATGCAAAATCAACTTCTACTGGAATTTTCAAATTTTTTTCTATTAAATATTTACCTACTAATCCTGCATGGTAAGATGTGCCACAAGCAACTATAAAAATTTTTTCTATATTTTCAAAAAATTTCTTTTCGAGTCCTTCCTTTAAAAAATCTATCTCTTGATTATCTAAATCTATTCTACCTAAGAGTGTATGTTTTATAGCATCTGGTTGATCATAAATTTCTTTTAACATAAAATGAGGAAAACCCCCTTTTTCTGCTGAAGCAAGATCCCAGGAAATTACTATAGGATTTCTTTCTATTTTATTTCCTTCCAAATCATAGATTTCAACTTTATCTTTATATAATATGGCAATCTCCCCATCATTTAAAAATAGAATATTTTTAGTAAATGGGAGTAAAGCAGGAATATCTGATGCTAAAAAATTTTCTTTTTCTCCTATTCCTATAACAACTGGACTTTGGTTCCTGGCAACCATTATGAACTCAGGATTTTCTTTAGAAATAAGACCTATTGCATAAGCTCCTTTTAATTTTTTTAAAGCAGAAAAAAAGGCTGATCTTAAATCTAAACCTTGATTTACATAATCCTCTACCAAATGAACAATTACTTCTGTATCAGTTGCAGAACTAAATTTATGTCCTTTTTTTAAAAGTTCTTTTTTTAATTCATAATAATTTTCAATAATTCCATTATGCACAACAGCAAGTTTTTCTTGACAGTCCAGATGAGGATGGGCATTTTCATCTGAAGGTTCTCCATGAGTAGCCCATCTGGTATGACCAAGACCCGGAGCTTTAGGATTTTGAGGAAGTTTATTAAAAACTTTTTCTGCTAAATTAAATACTCTTCCTTTTACTTTTATCACTTTTATTTTTTTATTTTCTAAAAATACTACCCCTGCAGAATCATATCCTCTATATTCTAATCTTCTTAAACCCTCTAAAAGAACAGGAAGAACTTGTCTTTCTCCTATATATCCTATTATCCCACACATAATCCTTTCCTCTATTTATTTTTCAAAGATTTTAAATACTCTTCCCATTCCCAAGGAAGTAAATATTTTTTTTTGTTATTACATTCTTTGCAGGCAGGAACTATGTTAATCCTATCTGAAGTCCCACCACGAGATAAAGGAATTTTATGATCCATAGTAAGCTCTTCAGGACCAACTTTCCTTCCACAATAATAACATATACCTCTTTCTACTTGCCTTCTCCACCATCTGGTATTTTTAAGTTTTCTTGCTTTAGCCTTTTCTCTTTTAATAAATTCTTCTATACTAAAAATATTTCTTTTCGTTTTTTTCATTTTTAGTTTCTTATTATTTTTAAAATTTTTTCTAAAACCTCCTCAGGAGTTAAATATGAAGTATCTATAATATAAGCTCCTTCAGGAATTATTAAAGGTGCTATTTCTCTCTGACTATCTAATTTATCTCTAAATTTAATATTATTCACCACTTCTTTATATAAAATCTCTTTTTTTATATTTTCTTTTTCTGCTTTTTCTTTAAATCTTCTTTGAGCTCTTATTTCTTCATTAGCAGTTAAAAAAATTTTTAAATCTGCATAAGGAAAAACCACACTCCCCATGTCTCTTCCTTCAGTAATTAAGTTATTCTTTTTTCCAAGGTTTCTCATAAATTCAGTTAAAAATTCTCTAATTTCTTTAATTGCAGAAACTTTAGATACCATATTTTCTACTTCTTCATTTCTTAATTCTTCTTTTAATAATTTTCCTTTCCAATAAATAAATGTTCCAGATGGAATAAGGTCTATTTTTATTTCTGCAAAGATTTTTTTTAAATATTGAATCAAAGCTTTTTTATTTTTTAAATAAATTTCTAAAGGTTTTTTTGAATTTAATAAAAGATAAGTTATTAATCTATATAAGCTACCAGATTCTAATAAAGGAAAGTTCAATTTCTGAGCAAGCATTTTAGCAATGGTTGTTTTACCAGAAGAAGCAGGACCATCTATAGT
>Ga0190313_1000715_pt1 | contig 19150 bp, 31 predicted proteins | sample 4870071011_MG_FD_169989 | JGI IMG/M metagenome (GOLD analysis project Ga0190313, IMG submission 169989) | Hydrothermal vent sediment bacterial communities from Southern Trench, Guaymas Basin, Mexico - 4870-07-10-11_MG | ecosystem: Environmental > Aquatic > Marine > Hydrothermal vents > Sediment ...
TGATAGGATGGTAAAAAGTTTTAGTATCAGAACCAGAAAGAGAAGTTGAATAATAATACTGAACCATAACAGTATCAAACATATCAGGATTAGTAATATTGAAATCGAAATCGAAAACCTCACCAATGCTCTGAGTACCAGAATAGTCAGAGAAACCACCAGGATAAGAAACATTCAACCAATAAGAAGAAAGTAAACCCAGAGGGGAGTTAATAGTAAAAGAGAAGTTGTTAGAACCATTAGTGAAAGGGCTATGAAAATAGTAAGCAGACACTCCATCACCAATAAAGACCTCAGAAGCGGACGACTCCATCTTAACAATGTAAAGCTCTGACTCGATAGGGTCAAGAACGAAACTCTTAACAGAGTAACCAGGTCTAGAACTTGAAATAGAATAGTAAACACCCTCAACGTATTTAGCCTTAACAGTACCAGTAATATCAGACAGCTTAGAAGAAACAACAGCCAGAGAACCATTAACGTACCTAGAAAGAGAGAAATAAACCCCCTCAATAGTTGTACCAGTGTTCTCATCTTGAAACAAGAAAGTAACATTAGAGTAGTCCTCAGCGAAGTAGATAGTCAAGTCTTGATGAGACCTATCAGCAACAGTAACAGAGTAGTACTTATCTAAACCATTAATCGAAGCCCTTACACTATAAATACCATCAATAATGTTATCCTTATAAGAAGTTCCATTACTAGTATTGAAAGAGTAAGATGCAGGTGTACCTGCAAGAGTTATGCTTGTAAGGTTAGTTACAAGAGAGTTATCACTTTCCCATCTTACTTCAAAATTAATACTATTGTTAGTGTATAAACTAAAAGCGTGATCAGAGTTACCACTAATAACCTTATTAATAGAGTTATTATATAAAGCGTAACCATCAGCGTCAATAGTAATATTATAAGTATTACCATTAATAACACCAAAAATTATGTCTCCATCAGTACAAGAATAAGAACCATAATGAGAAGAGTTAAGACTAGAATAAGTAACACTAAAATTCTGAATACTAACATCAGATAAAATGTTTTTAGCAGTAACACTCATCTCAGTAGGTAACAACTCATAATAAATAGTGTTCTCCTCTAACAATGAAACATTAAAACCATCAAGATTACGATCACTAAAAGCACCAACATTAGAATGAAGAACGAGACTAACAAACTCACCAGGATTAGGATAAAAAACGTCAATGTAAGAAGTTGTATTAATAAGAACTCTTGAACCATTATATAAAGCCCAATCGCTTATAGGATTACCACTAAAACGCTCAGTGATATTAACCCACATTATAGACTTGTAAAGTTCAGCCTCTAAATTGTTAGAAGTATTATGATCAAGGTAAACACGAGAAATATAATCACTACTAGCAATAGTAAGATTAGAAGGATTAACAGCAGTAACAATAGCTACACCAGAAGAGTTACTCTCAAAAAAGGTTCCACCACCATTAACAGTAACATTAAAATCAGTAATAGAAGTATTATCCCAAAGATTAGAAGCATTAACAAAGAATATATTAGGTATAGGCTCAATATTACCAGAAAGATAAGTAATAAGAGAACCACCAATTATAGAAGCCGAACTCTCAACCTTGTACTGTAACTCAACATCAAACAAACCAGTACCAATATCAGTAAATAAGTATTGTAAAACACTAACCCCTGCACCATCATTAACAATAGTTCTCTCATACCCAGGGCTATAAGCAGAACCATTATAATAAAGCCTATAAGTAACAATTTGTTCTCCACTAGTAGAAATAGTAGGAACAGAAGCCTTAACTATTAAGTCCCCTGTTACGTGTTCAGAATTATTAATCTTAAGAGTTTTAGCAGTAGCCCAAATTGTAGAAGTAAGACTTGTACCAGAAAGACCAGTAGAGTTAAACTCTCCAATAGAGCCTATCATTTCTTTCATAGTAAGCTTAACATTAACAGAACCATCACTAGAAGATGACTTACCATAAATTAAAATAGGAACACTTGTTTCATTACTAAGATTATAAGCAATATTAAAATTACCACCATTACCAGAAGAACCACTAGAACCATAACGATTAAATACAGAACTAGAAACACCATTAACAACACTATACAAACTAATAGTTCCATCACTAACATAATTATAACCAATCTCACCATCAAAAACTATCTGCCTAGACAAACCCTCAGCTGAAAGATTACTAGTATTAAAAGTAGTATTAGCAAGAAGAGTATAACTACTAGAAGTTAAACTAAAATCGTCATCAATAAAACGATTATTAATAGTATTACCATTAGCATCAACAAGTAAATGAATAATACTAATACCCTTATCAATAGTGAATTTACCATTAACACTAGTTCTACGACACCATATTCCAACACTAGTAGGAACATTTTGTTCAACCTCGAACTCAGAAGAAGTAATATACATATTACCAGTAGAAGCAAAATCGAAACTCCTATTACTCTCAGTACCATAATCAACACCATCAATCAATATCTTACACTGCATATCAAGAGCCTTAGTAGAAGTAACTTCCACAACACCACCAATAGTAGCATTACTAGAATTAACAGGAGTAAAAGAACCAGAACCAACCAACTGATAAGTATTAGAATTAACCTGAACAGGAACAGGCTGTTGAAGTAAAACATTAGTTTCTAAAGAATGATTACCAGAAGATTCATCAGAAGTAAAATCCCATTGTTGTAATCCTGTTGGAAAACCAAAATTATATAAATAATCAATTTCATCAATAGTTAAAATAGTATCAAAAATAGCTATCTCGTCTATTATACCATTAAACCATCTATCATTGGCACCTCTATACGTTCCTATTCTTATACCATCTAAATCAAAAGAAGAAACAGGAGCCGTATTATCACTATCAACAAGAACATTATTAATATAAAACTTTCCACCAGAAGAACTTCTTGTAAAAACTATGTGATACCAAGAATTTAATGTTATAGTAGGTGAATATTCCATAGTAACTGTTGTTGAACTACTTGAACGATAAAAACATTTTAATTGATTATCAGTGGAAGCTTCAATTGACAAAGCAAACCAATCATCATTACCATAACTTTCGATTATTCCTCTTCTCGTACCAACTCCCCCCGTTATATAAACCCAAATAGAAACAGATAATTCTGATTGTTCAATAAGTGAAGATGATGCAATCGTTAAATAATCATTTGTTCCATCAAAAGAATAAGCATCGTCAAGAATACCAGCAACAATACTAGGATCACCATTATTAGTTAAATCATAATTATTATCAGTAGAATCTAATAAATTTTCTAAAGTCCAATAAGCAATAGTACCAGCAGGATCAGGTGCAGTAGCAGTTGCCAAAACACTTGTTAAAACTAGTAAGAATATTACAGGAATTAAAAAAAGTTTTTTATTCAACCTCTACCCCCAAAGTTTGACACTCCAACAAACATTACAAGCAATAAAGCTACCCCTATAAACAAGTTTAGGTTTCCCCAAAGGAAAGCTTCAATACCAACCATGTGATTATTAGTAATAGCCCTTTGACCCCACTCAGAAAAGAACTGACCGAAAAAGATAGCCCAAACTATAACAAAAGTAATTATCCAAAAGAATAGCGTGTAAAGTTGCCCTTTCCTATCACTACTCATTAATCTCAATTATTCACTTCCATTTCTCAGGTGCGAAAGGAGAACTACTAATTTCTTTAGTATTCGCTCTAACCTTTCTAACAATTCTTGATGCACCACCACTACGCCTCTTAGTACTTCTTCTCTTAACACCTTTAGCAGCTTTAATAAAACCACCAAAACGTCTTTTAACACTAGCCTTTCTAATCTTAGCACTCCTAGCCTTAGACCTCTCACTAGCACCAAGTATCTTATTCCTCTTATCACGGATCTTAGTCTTAGCTTCAATAGATCTATACCTTTTTTCTGTTCTAGCTTCATGCTTACTCCTAGCACTTTTAACATACTCTTTCGTTTTACTAAAAAAACCCATTTTTATTTACCCCACATTCTCATCTTTCCCATAATACTTTTCTTTAAAGGAGTATTCTTTCTTGCTCTCTGACCCTTAAAAGTTATCTCTTCCAACTCCCCACGACTCTTAATTCTCCTACCACGCTTCTCAATAAACACATTACCCTTACTATAAAAATCTGAAAAAATACCCCTACCATAAAACCTCTTCTTCTTAGAACCAGGCTTAGCCTTAACAACCCTAACACTAGCAGAAGCAGAATGACCAGCAGAAAACAAACCCTTATGCAAAGCCTCACTCTCAGAATAACCAAAACCAGGATCAACAGTAACCCACCGACCACGCTTACGAACCTCAGCAGAAAAAAGGTTACCTAAAGAATACTTACTTTTCTTAGAATAGTAAGATGTAGGAGTAGAAACAATACTAGACTCACCACCAGGATAATAAGAAGGACGACTACCAGGAGTAGAAGAAGGAGAAGAAACAATACTAGAACCAATACCACTAAAACCAGAAGTACTAGTAATACTAACAGGAGTAGAAACACTTGAAGGAGAACTAACCGAACCACTAACAGAAGAAGAACCGGAAGAAGAACTTTTAGAACTTCTACCACTACGCTTACTCGCCGGACTAGAAGAAACAGAAGGAGAAGAAACAGAAACAATACTAGAAGAACTAATACTAGAAACCTCGCTTTTAGGAGAAACAAAACTAGTCTCAGGAGAAACATAAACAGAACTAACAGAAACACCAGAAGAAGCAGAAGAAACAATACTAGAAGAACCAGCAACAACACCAACACTAGAACCAAACAAACCAATACCAGAAGAAACAGGATCAACATAAATAGTAGAAGTAGAAGCAGACATAACAGACCTAGCACTCTCAGAAGCAATATCAGAAGAAGACATAACCCTAGTAGAAGAAGAAACAGATTCCTTAATAGGAGTAGAAACAATACTAGAAGAAACACTCCTGCCCTCAGACAACAGAATAGTCTGACCACCATAAGAAGTATAACCCTCAGCCTTCAGCAATTTCTGAGCAACATTAGTCTCCCCCTCACCAAACAAGAACCGACCAACCTTAATCAACTCAGACTCAGAAGTACCAGCCTCTCTAATAATATCCCCAGCCCTAACCATCTCACCCTTACTCAACTTTAACAAATTACCATCACGAGTAACAGTTAAAGATTTAGTAGGAACAACAAAATCATCAGTAGCAGAGAAAAACTGGCGAGTAATCTCGTTTTTACCAACCATCCCCCTTTTAGAAACATAAGCCATCTGATCATCAGCAGTACTAGCATAAAAATTAGCCAAATCATCACCAAAACCAGGAGTAGAAAGAACAGATCTAGGAACATAAGAACCACCCTTAACTTTCAAATTATATAATCTGCCCTGTTGAGAAGAACCTAAATCATCAAGCCAACTAAAAGGTTTAAAAGAGTAATCAGTTTCAACACCAAACCTAATAGGCGAAGCATCACCAGTAACAGTGAAGAAAGTACCAGGATCTTCTAAACCAAGACGGCCTTTCTCTCCAGGTGCAAAAGTACCAGTTCTACCAAGATTAGCAGAAGTACCATGAGTAATCTTAACATAAGAAGGAGTTTGAAAAGGAAGATTAGCCAAATCATCACCAGGAACATCAACCCACTTACCATTAACAAGCCTAGTAACTCTCTCAGAAGTCCTAGTCCCCTCTAAAGCTTCTAATATTTCCGCACTACTTTTAGCTTTAGGTAATTCACCAGTAGCAAGAGTCTTAGCACTAAAAACGTCAGTTGGAGAAACTTTCTTCAAACCAACTTTAGCAAGAATATTAGTAGCACCTTTAGAAACACCACCAATAATCTTAGACCAAACAGTAGGTCCAATAACAGAACCAACAATATTACCAGCAAACACAGCAGGACTATGTTGGAACGTACTAACTTGACTCTGAACAAAACTAGCAGAGCCAACAGCAATAGCAGGAACAAAAGTCTCACTAGCACCCTTAGTCTTCGACCTTTTTTCTCCAGGAGACAGAGAAGCAAAGCTTTTATGAGATTGAGGAATATCATAAACTAAACCTTTAACAGCAACACCAGCTAGTATAGGTAAATCAACAATAGCAGTCTTAGCCATAGCACCAAGAAAAGCACCAGTAGAACCAATAATTCTAACGAGAGGATTAGAAGAAGCTTTGCTTCTCTGTTCTAGTTTTAAGAGTGTTGTTGTTAAACTAGAACTAAAATCTTTCTTAGGAGTCCCAGTTATAGCCTCTCCACCATACTTATTAGGATCCTTAGGTTCTTTATCCTTTTCTATATTAATCAACGCAGAAACACGCTTACTGGCAGTTCTAAGCGATTTCTCAGTAATACTCTCATCCTTTTTTAACATAACACTCTTTTTTGAAAGAGTATCAGTATAACCAACAATCTTACCCTTAGAATCTCTAACAGGAACAAAATGTTCTTTAACAGGCATGTCTGGGTGTTCACGAGCATACCTATCAGCCATTTGCTCTTTAGGGTTCCAAGTCTTAACCTGCCTAGATTCTTGCTCTCTAAACTGCCTATCAGACAGTTCTTGTTGAATACTAGTCTTAGGTGGAGTAGCTTCTCTACTTGCAGAAGTTTTCTTCTTAGCATTCTCAATCCTTTCGGCTCTAGCTTGATTCTTAGCTTTAGCTTCTTTTAATTGAGACTCAACACGACTAATATTTCTATGACCTGGATGGTACTTCTTTAAGTCTTTAGCTCTTCTTGATAATACCCTTTCCCTAGCTGAATCAGCTTCGCTTCTAAAAGTCATTTTTATTTATGAATACTTCTTAAATATCTTTTTCATTCTTGTGTTAATATCTTTTGATGATCCTTTAATCTTATCAACTGGTCTGCCAAACTCATCCCATATCTTAACTTTAAAAGAAACTTGCTTAATCCTCATCTTTACTCTCCAAAACTTTACCATAAGCTTTAACATCAAACCAGAAAAGTATAGCACCAAGTAAACCAGTGATCATTAATAAGAATCCCCATAGGTGAGAGTTAGCAACTCTTGCTAAAGCACCTGTTCCCTCTTCGCTAAAAACAGTATAAGTATTAGTTTTTACCATACTAGACGTGTTAACTACTACATCAGTATAGTTAGTTCCATCAACAGAGTAATCATACTCCATATAAGAAAAAGAAGTAACCTCAGAGTAACCAGTTTGGTACTCAACAGCATTACTAACAAGAATCACACCAAGAGCAAACATGAAAGTCCAACCAACAACTATTAGAATATCACTAACCTGCGTTTGATAAAAGGTGTAACCAAAAACCAACATAGAAAAAGAGAGAATTAAGAATATTACCCATAGAGTTATTATCATATTTTATCACATCTAAATAATTTAAAGGTAATAAAAAAAAATTTGTAGGGAAAAGAGAGTGAACACTTTTCCTATATCGTTTTGGAAGATAATGTAAAAAGTATTACATCATCCCAAAAGCAGCACCGATACCATAGACTAACCCTATTACAGAAATAAGAGCAGCTAAAATCATCATACTAGCTTCAGCACTAGTATAATTATCAACGTTTACGTCCTTAATTGTAGGAATCAAAACAGTTGTAGTAACGATAACAGATACAGTTAAACCCATTATTGCTTTTATAAAACTCATTTTATCATTATCACCCTTTAATTCTAACTAATAAGGCTTAATCTTTATATATTTTATTAGAGTTTTTTGGTTAAATCTTAAAATCAATGGTTTTTTGTTAAAAATAGGTTTTAGCTTTGAAAAAACAACCCTATCAAGGAAAAACCCTAGTTTTGACCCTTAGGGCTAACTTCAACTTTTTCACTTACGGGGTGGAAAAGTGAGTTTTCCCTTGATACCCTTGTTAGTTGCAAATGAAACATCCCTAAAAATCTCTTAACTACTCAAAAGTAATATTGAGAGTACAAGGTTTGTACTAGTTGAATACTTAATACTCGACCTTTATTTCCTATGGAACTGACCGAAACCTTTATATACTTTGATTATAATTAAATTGTTAAAACTTTTGGTGATAATAAAAAAATGGAAATAAACGAAGAAAAAGATATATTCTACGATGAAATAAAAAGTTTAGCTGGTAGAAGCAAATACATAATAATACCTGATAAACTAGGAAAGATTAGAGGTTACGATATAGGTGATGAAGTAAAAGTGATCATATCAATAATAAAAAAGAATGATAGAACAAAACAATAATTCACAACTAGGGAAACTATACTACATCATAGGAAAACAAGCAACACCTATAAGAATATTCCATAACTATTTTATAGGTAAAGACCAAAGGTTTTCAAAATGGGTACACTACATAGATGCTAGTAGCAAAGACATAGAACAAGCAACCCATAGAACAATACTGAAAAACGAGATAGTACTAGATTTCGACCCAGAGATAAACCAAACAAAACAAGAATTAATACTTAAAGTGAAATTAGTCTGTAAAGACTTAAAGAAAAAGAAGATAGAGTACCAATGCTTTGATACAGGATCAAGAGGGTTTCACATTCACTTATTCATTGATGATATGATTAACATGTCAGTAGCAGAAAGAAAAGCTTATAGAACAAACATTATTAAGTTCTTTGGTGCTGAACTACAAAAATCTTCTGATAATTCACCTATCGCTTTAGAAGGTGTTACACACTGGAAAAGTGGGAAAGTAAAGAAGAGGTGTGATTGGTGAATAAAAACAACGAGTTTCTTAATGAAATGAAACCCGAAATAAATGATAATCCTATAAAAGTAGTTCTACAACTTTTAATAAAAGGTAAAAGGAGTGAAGCTTCTGAAATACTTGTTAGGATCATAGAAACTAATAACAAGATTTATTCTTTAAGAGATGACAAAAAAGAAGAGTTATGGATTTATAGAGAAGGGGTTTATATCCCAGAAGGCAAATCTTATATTAGAGAGTTTTGCAGGGAGAACTTAGGATTTATTTATTCTACTCAATTTGTTAATCTTATTATTGATAAGATCCTTGTTGATAACTATATTTCCCACGAGGAGTTCTTTGATAACAACTTGTTGGAAGAAGTACCTGTCCTTAATGGAATACTAAACCTTAAGACTAAAGAGTTAAGCGATTTCACGCCAGACAAAATCTTTTTTAATAAGATTAATGCTGAGTACGATGTTGATAAAGATTGTAAGAATATTAAAAGGTTTTTTCAAGATATATTAACAGAGGACGATATACCAGCTATGCAGGAATTGTTTGGTTACTGTTTGTGGAAAGACAATTTTACTGAGACAAGTTTTCTTTATAGGGGTGGTGGTTCTAATGGTAAATCTAAAACTATTGAGTTGATAAAACTATTCCTTAACCCTGCTAACTGTGTTAGTGTTCCTTTATCTCAACTAGAACAATCTGGAAGCTTTCAGATTTCAGAGTTACAGAACAAGTTTGTTAATGTTGCAGGAGAATTATCTAAGAACGCTTTGCAAGAAACTCAAATGTTTAAGTTTTTAACAGGCAGGGATTCTGTTACTGCTGATAGAAAGTTTCTTAGACCTATAACTTTTGTTAATTATTCTAAGATGATTTTTAGTTGTAATGATAGGCCACCAACTTATGATTTATCTGATGGCTTTTTTAGAAGATGGATAGTGTTTCATTTCAAAAAGAAGTTCGTTGATAAAACTGTTTATGATTCTTTAGATGATAAGAAAGGTTATGGTATAAAAAATGCTGATATAATAAGTAATCTTACTAGTAAAGACGAGTTTAGTGGTTTGCTTAATTGGGCTCTGATTGGTTTATCAAGAGTTCTTAAGAATAAGCGTTTTAGCAATACTAGATCAACAGAGGATACTAGGATGGAATGGTTAAAGGATTCTAATAACTTTATTGTATTCTTTGAAAAACATTTAGAAGTATCAAGAAAGCATTTAATAAGTAAAGACGATCTAAGACAATCGTATACTTCTTTTTGTGATGATAGAGATTTTGATACTGTTAGTGATAAAGCTATTGCTTGGTATTTTCGTAGTAAAGGTGTTGGTACTGCCAGAAGGACTAAATATTTTGGCAATAACTCTGAACAAGTAATGGCTTGGGTTGGTTGTAAGTTTAAGAAAGGATCAACAGATCTAAGGGGTTGGTCTATTGCAGGTGGTAATTTATGAATGGTTGTTTTATAGAGGGGGAGATTGCAGGTCTTAATGCTGTGATTAGTTTATTAAAACATGATCCTAGTATTAGTATTGATGATTTAGGTTTAAGGATTAGGTCAATGATTGATCAGTTCAGTACTGGTTTGTCTGATGATGTTAAAAGAAGTTATTTAATTATGTGAGGTAAAATAGAATGGAAGAATTAAAAGAAGTAAAGCAAGAAGTTAAAGAGTTTAAGAAACCTGTTAGGGTTGTTAAGGTTGGTAAAGTTGTGATTAGTATTTGGGAGAATACTAATAAAGATAATGAAAAGTTTTTGTCTTGTACTATTAAGAAGTCTTATAAGAATGGTAATGATGAGTGGAAGAATGTTACTAGTTTTAATAAGAATGATTTAGCGGATATTGGCTTTGCTTGTATTAAAGCTTTTAGTGATTGGGGCGTCTAGTTATGGTAAAGAGTAATAGTGAGGGTTCATTTAGTATTTGATACGTCCTAAATATTTAACACCTCTTTCCCTCGCTATTACTCGCCTATTAACTTTGTGAGGTAAACAAAAAATGGATAAACGGAAAGTGAAGTTTAAGGATTTGGATGGTTGGTTAAGACTGAGTATTATTATGGGATGGTTTTTTGCGATTGAAGTATTAATAGGGTTCTTATATGGTTTCTTTATAGGGATGGGGTTATAAAAAATGATAGATAAAGATTATGCAGATAGAATACTTAATAATACTAAAGAGATTCTTTTTGATGCTCACTACTTTAAGTGTACTAAGACAATGTGTAGAGATATAGAAAAGGTTAGAGAGGCTATTAAGAATGGGTTTGTTAAAAAAGATTAAACGGTTTGATAAAAGAATGAATCTCGGCAAAGGAAGATACAAGTTTAATAAAGTAGTGTTTAATGTTATGATACTATTAATGATACTAATAGTTTTCTTTATCTGGGCTGAGTACGACTTTGAAGATATAAGAAAGCCTCATATCTATTTGGAGTGTGAAAGTCCTAACAGTGTTTGCAGCAATAACTTTTACGATTTATGTAACCCTAATAGTTATGAATACTCTGGTGGGGTTGGGGTCTGTGAAGATTTGGAACCAGAACTATACGCTGATGAGTTCTTATATTCGGGCGAGAGTATTGGTCATAAACCTTCATTTCTTGCTAGTAACGCAGTATCTTTATTCGTAGTTCTTATAGTGGTTACTTTTATTATCAACCACTTAATTAACAATAGAAAAGTTAGAGGTAAAATAAAATGGTGAATGAGATTATTGGTTTTAGAATAGAAGGGCACACTGGTAGAGGTGTTAAGGGTATTAAGAAAAACTCTAATATACCTTTTATTATGAGAACGATTATTAGTAAAGCGGTTGTTAGTGAAGATCCTTTCATTGTTGAGATTAAACTTAAACCTAAATTTTTCAAGAAAGATAAGAATGATTCTGTTAAGAAGCTTGTTATTAGTAGTGCTAGTAATCTTGTTCTTGCTATTCAAAACGAGATGGTTAAGTTTGGTTGTGTTGAGGGTTTGGATTACTCTTTAGAGGTGTTGAAAGATGAGTGTTAGGAGAATTGTAGAAGTAACTTGGTTTGATGCTCAAAGTAGTATGCATTCTATGACTATTGACGATTTAAAAGAAATGAAGCCAGTAATGACTAAGAGTATTGGATATTTATTAATTGAGGCTAAAGAGTATATCATTCTTGGGTATATGGATTTTGGTGAAGGATTAATAAAACATCATACTTGCATACCAAAAGGAATGATAAATAAGATTAAGGTTATTAGGGAGGGGAAAAGATGAGTGATAAAACTAATGTTGATGATAACGATTACGTTCCTGAAAGTCAGTTAGAGCTTTCTATGCTTTACACTAACCCTGTTTGGGGTAGTGATAAAGAAATAAACGAATCTTTCAGGAATAAGACTACTAAGACTATACAATTTGTTAATAAAGAGAATGGAGAAGTTATTAAGACTACTAAAGAGCGTTTGTGGGAAGGATTGCAATTCTTTACTAGAGATCTTCGTCTTGGTAATCTTTCTAGTTCTGAGGTTAAGATTTGTGATTACTATTTGAATCTTGCTGGTGACTTGTTGAAAGAGAATTACTTGGACGTTTTTATTATTGCTTTGTCTAGGGTTGCTAGTACGATAGAGTTATCTCAGAGTAGAGGTGGGTTCTTAAGAAAAAGGTTAAACACTTTTACTAAAGAGAATAGAGATAGTTTTGAAACCACTAAGAAAAGTGGTTTGTTTCATCAAGGAACAAATAAAAAATACGGATGAGGTAAATAAAGAAAATGATACCATTATATTATTGGATTATGATTGCTTGTTTAGCACTAGTGCTACCACTATTTTTCAGTAACTGGCTTACTAAAGGTATGCTACTTAAATTAATGCAAGTGGTTGGTAGTAGAGGACAAAAGCTTTTGGTAGAGGTTATTCACCCTATACAAAACTATTATATCATAGGTGAAGTAAAGGAAGGTTATCTTGTTGTTAAAGACCGGGCTACTAAGGGTGCTAAGGAAGCTAAGATTAAAAGGATTAATGTTGATCCTGGTGATGTGTTTAGGAGTATGGGTGTTAATTGTCTTAGGTATGATGAGGCTGGTAACAGAATTGTAAGACCTGATTTTAGCACTGTTACTGGTTTTGATGCTATAAAGCAAGAGAACCTTTTGATTAGGGCTTTGTATGATCCTAGAACAGGTATTAGGGAGAAATGGCAGCTTTACATTTTAATAGGTGTAGGATTAATACTTTTAATAACTATTTTTACTGCTTATAATCAGGCTAATATGAATGATTTAGTTATAAATATGTCTAGGCAGGTGGCTGTTCTTACTGCTAATGTTCCGGTGGTGTAGGATGGTTGTTGTAGGTTACGTTATAGAAAAAAGTGAGAAGGCATTTTCTTATTTTAATCGTTTCGTAGAGGTCTTTAGTGATGTTAGGGCTTCGCCTTTTGGTAAGAAGAAGTTGTTTGATAGTTTTGAGTCTAAGATTAAGCTTTTTGATGATAGACTTGTTTTTGTTTACTCTGGTAAGATAACCGCTTTCAGGTTTATTAGGTGGTTGTTATGGTACGCTATTGGGCTGTTGGGGGTTGTTAGTATTGTATTGGTAGGAACACCTATATCTACTATGTTAAAAGAGTTGCTAGTAGTATTGTTTATCGTAGGATTACTAATTCAGTTGGCGTTTTATGTTAGTTATACTGATAGACATTTTTGGGTTCAGCATTTAAGAACTATGAAGAAGAAAAGGTTTGGTTTGAAGAATTATAAGAAAAAGCTTTTATCAAGCTCTGAATTGATTAATTGTTTTTTATGGAATGAGAAACCGTTATTTAAGAAAGAGTTGAGGGTTGAAAATTGAATGAGTGCGTAGTGCTAAAATGGTTTAGGGATCAACAAGTAAAAGGGTTTGCTAAAGGGTTTACTATTAGAGATGTTTATAAGGCTTTAAGTGTTACTAGTGACAAGAGATGTCTTGAAACTGTATGGTCACAAATGGTAAAGCTTAGGGAAAATGGTATACTGGTTACAACGTTTACCATTCCAGTAAGGTATAAGCTAAAGTAGTAGTTATGAGTGGCAACTAGTGTCAGACTTATCGCTACTAGTATAGTTTTGTCTTGATAGTTTAAAGATTGACTCATTACAGGCTTAGGAATGAGTAAGCAAAAAGAATAATCAAGGAGAAGATAAATAAAGATGGTAGTTCCAACAACAGAAAACACAACACAAAGTCCAGGATTAATACTTAAACTAAACATTTTACAAAAAAGAGATGATGTTATTACATCAATAGCATCTTATTATCGTAGTCAAGGAAGGAAACGTAGTGTTAAGGCAAAAGTTATGGCTAATGTTAAGGTATTATTATTAGAACTAAGACCCGTTCTTAAAAGGATTAAGGAGTGGGATCAGATTGATGGTGATGATATAAAGAGTTTTGAAGGTTTAAGACTACTTGCTAATAGTTCTGATATTGAGGATGTAATAAAAGCTTTTGAAGCAATAGATATAATACTTGATAAGAAAAAGCTTACTACTTGGGATAATAGAAAACCAATAGATACTTTTGATTTAGAAGCTGAGAATAGAGCAAATCATACTTAGGGGTATAATAATGGAAGAAGGAAATTATTGCATAAGTACGATGACTCCTTTTAGTAATCAAGTGATTATTAATAATCTTAAGAAGTTTCAGCAGAGGGTTACTAGAAAGAATCTTGCTAGTGTGTTCATAATTGATGGTGGTTTGGGTTTGGGTAAGACTACTACTGCTGTTCAGATGGCTTCTTTTATTCAGGGTTCGCCTATTGATTTTAAGAAGCAGTTGGCTCTTGGTGGTGGTGAGTTAATGGAGAAGCTTCTTATTTGTAAGAATGAGAAGTTGCCTGTACTTGTTTATGATGAGGCTTCTGATTTTAATAGGCGTGGTGCTTTAACTAAGTTTAATGCTGAGATGAATAGGGTGTTTGATGTTTGTAGGGCGTTTAAGGTTATTATTATAATGGTTCTTCCTTGTGTTGTGGTTCTTGATAAGGATATTTTTAATAAGGGTATTGTTAGGGCAGTGTTTCATGTTGCTGATAAGTCTACTAATTATAATCTTGTTTGGGCCTATTCTGCTTATCGTGCTTGTTATTTAGTTCGTGATCTTAAGGATTCTAAGAAGAACCCTGTTCTTGGTAAGGCTTATCAGAAGACTCATTTCAATTTTGATTTTAGGACTTATGATTTGACTAAGGCTAGAGCTAGGGAGTTGGAAAAGTTTTCTACTGCTGCTAAGCTTGAGATTGTTCGTAATAGTTCTATTAAGTTTGATGGTTTGATGAACATGGTTCAGTTGGCTGAGTCTTTGGGTATGTCTAAGGCTTGGGTTGGTAGGGCTATTCGTTCTCATAGTGTTCCTTGTAAGGTTGTTCATAATAAGACTAAGTATTTTGATAAGGATGCTCTTATTAGTTTGAAGGGTTATATTAGGAATCATCCTAAAGTTCTTAAGTAATGCTTAAAGGTTTTAGTTGTTTGGGGGAAAAGTTTATATATAACCTATGCTTAATAAGTAATACTAAGCATAACTTAGTAACGAGGTAAAAAGATGAAATTGGTAAAGCTAACAGACAAAACGCATAAAGACCTAACTCTACTAGGAGTTAAAGGAGAAACATATAACCAAATAATTATCAGGCTAATAGAGAGGTTCGACAAATGAATATACAAAACAATGAGCTAACACTAAACGAGTTATTAACTCTGCCAAGAGAAGCAATAACCAGAGTACTAAGCGATCAAGAAAACATAAGAATAGATTTTACATAAACACTAAAAAGTAAAGGAGATTAAATAAATGGTAAGTTCAACAGGAATATTTGCAATAATATTAGGATTTATAATTATTTTACTTGTAGTTTATAGTCAAGGCTATAATGTAGGTTATAGTAATTGTGAAAGTATCAATAGGTTAAATCCATTATATAATTTTGAATGTAATGAATATTCAAACCCTTATTTTAGTTGTAATAAATCTTTACAATTTCAAAATATAACTGGGCTTTATTGTGACGGAAAGTTAGTATGTCAAAATAATTTAAAATTAAGTTTAACTTAAGGGACAAAAAGTAAAGGAAAAATGGCAGGATGTGACGTTATAATGGGCAAATTTGAAGATTTGGACAATCGAGATTTAACAAAACCTAACAAGAAAGTAAAGGTTAAAGAAAGATTTGTTTTTAAGATTAATAAAACTAATGGTACTAAGTACTTACAGATTTGGGAGTTTGATGATTTAACAAACAAGTACGTTTTTATTAAAAGTTGTGGATCACCAGAGAAACTATATAATAAATTGGTCAAACTAGGTAAGTTACTAAACCAAACCAAAGAATAAGGATAATATCTGACCAAAAACATTAAGGTAGAAAAAGTGTTTTTGACCAAAAAGGTTATTAGTACAAAAAAGGGGAGTACAAAGGCAAAAAGGTGATGGTAATATTGATTACACGAACCTTTTAAGAGATTAAAAGAATAATCAGAATTGGTCAAATAAAATGAATAAAAAAATTAATTTTAAAGAATATATAGTTCCTAAAATCAGCCATAAAGATTTAACAAGACCTAACAAGAAAGTAAAGTTGTTTGAGATGTTTGCTGGTTATGGGGGTGCTAGTTTTGCATTGAAGAAAGCTGGTATTGATTTTGAGTGTGTTGGTTATTCAGAAGTATAAACTTGCTGGTAACGGTTGGGATATAAACTTAGTAAGCAAAATATTCAAGAGGTTACTAAAGTGAAGGTTGCTGTTTATGCTAGGGTTTCTAAAGATATGGCTAAGAATGATAATCGTTATCAGAACCCTAAAAACCAGTTAATTGCTCTTAGAAAGTATTGTGAAGTTAAAGGTTGGAGATGAATAAGGATGAAGTTTGAATATGAATATATTGAGAAAAAAGAAGACTTGATAAAACAAATAGATGAATGTGAAGGAAAACATGTACAACAAGCAGTGTATAGTACTTTTCACTCTGGACTAACACAGATTTGTTTTGGCTGTATGAAAATAAGAAGCACGATAAAAAGGTGAATAAGAATGAAAAAACAATATGCTTGGAAAGTATTAAAAAAAGGAATGGTTAGTGATTCAAGAAATAACTGTAAATGGAGAAAGGGACAATGGAAAACACATAAAAAGGATTTAGAACTTTGTAGGAAAGGATTTCACGCTAGTGAATCATTATTTGATGCAATTAATTATGTTACTCCAGGAATAATTTGTTTAGTAGAATATGATGGAAAAACGATTAAGAGTAATGATCAATTTGTTTGTGAAAGAATGAGAGTTATTAAAACTTTTAAGTTTACTAAGAGAAACGCTGTTGAGTGGAGCATTTATTGTGCGAAGCTTTGCCTTAAGAATTTTGAGAAAAAGTTTCCAAAAGATAAAAGACCAAGACTGGCTATTAAAGCAGCAGAAGCTTGGCTTAAGAATCCTACTAAGAAGAATAAATCTGCTGCTGAATCTGCTGCTGAATCTGCTAGGTTTGCTGCTGGGGCTGCTAAGTTTGCTGCTGAATCTGCTAGATCTGCTGAGTTTGCTGCTAGATCTGTTGGGTTTGCTGCTTGGTCTGCTAGGTTTGCTGCTTGGTCTGCTAGGTTTGCTGCTTGGTCTGCTAGGTTTGCTGCTGGGGCTGTTGAGTCTGCTACTAAGAAAAAGATGTCTAATAAGTTAATGAAAATAATAGGATACAAATAAAATGGGGGAAGAAAAGAAATGAAGATGGAACAATACATAAACACAATAAAACAAGAATGTGATCACTATAAATCACAAGAACACAAAGAAGCTATCAAAATAATGATAGAAGTAAAGAACCAAATAGATAAAATCAGAGATAGCTATAAGAATTGAAGAATTTACACCATTATTTACTCAAAAAGGCGGGGTAATTAGTGCAAATACCCAACAAAACTACCTTCTTTTTCCTCTGCCCTTACCAGAACCATTAAACTTTCTAGTTCCACCGCAAGAGCCTCTGCCTCTTCTTACCATCTTCAGTAAACCTTATCAGCAACTACTTTGCTAATCTTTTTAATCTTCTCTATTTTTGTTTTTTCTAACTTTTTCATTCTATTCTACCTCACAATCCAGTTCTTCGCTAATAAAACGCTAAGCATTAAAAGTATTACCCCACCAACAGCTAGGAAACCACCTGAACTCCAAGCCATGAAAACTATTAGTACAGGCACAAGAAGGATAAGTGTTACTTCAATAGGTATTCTAAACATTGTGAACAAGCCAATCAGCAAGATCATTATAGCAAGAAGAGTAAGAAAGGTTGTCCCAGAAACATTAGTAGTAAAACTAGCAAACACTTCCCCAATAAAACCTGTTGTGTTTAAAAATACCATCTTCTTTTACTTCACCTATTAAAAATTAAAAGTATTAATAAAAAAATTGTTAAGCCATACCACAAAGCACCAATACCAAATATGAACTCTTGCGGTGCTTTTATGTTCTTGAAATAGTGAACCGGGCCAGACAAGAAGCTAGTAAAATAGTTCCAACCAGTAACAAGACTACCAGTACTCTTAGATAACCAAGTCTTTATAGACCTAGCCGAATCAGTGAACAAGTTACCTGTCTCAGTACTAACACTATCAGAAGCCTCAGGAATGATACCAGAAGAGTTAGTTATAACAGAGTAGTTACCATCAGTACCAGCATTAAACTTTTGGATAAAAGACTTATCCATATCGAAAAGTTTATCCCCACCATCCAAATCGTAATCCATAACAACTTGGTTAATACTTACCTGACCAAAAAACATTATTACATCAACTACAAGAATGATTACAAGAGTTAAAACAAGCTTCTCATTAGCCAAGAATACCACCTCTAAAGATTAGTACACCACCGAAAAGCAAAGGAATAAGAATAGTCCACAAAGGAATAAAACCCGTAGCAGCAAAAAAGACGTACACCAACAAGCCCATAATAAGACTACCACCAAAACCAGCAATCAAGTAAGCAAAACCAGCAACCAATATGACTACTAGTACAACAAGTATTATTCTCTCAAAAATACCCAAACCAGAAAAGTCAGCATCCATATTACCCCAAGAACCATCACTAGCATTAACAAAGTTGATAGGATGGTAAAAAGTTTTAGTATCAGAACCAGAAAGAGAAGTTGAATAATAATACTGAACCATAACAGTATCAAACATATCAGGATTAGTAATATTGAAATCGAAATCGAAAACCTCACCAAGGCTCTGAGTACCAGAATAGTCAGAGAAACCACCAGGGTAAGAAACATTCAACCAATAAGAAGAAAGTAAACCCAGAGGGGAGTTAATAGTAAAAGAGAAGTTGTTAGAACCATTAGTGAAAGGGCTATGAAAATAGTAAGCAGACACTCCATTACCAATAAAGACCTCAGAAGCGGACGACTCCATCTTAACAATGTAAAGCTC
>Ga0190313_1000716_pt1 | contig 19114 bp, 19 predicted proteins | sample 4870071011_MG_FD_169989 | JGI IMG/M metagenome (GOLD analysis project Ga0190313, IMG submission 169989) | Hydrothermal vent sediment bacterial communities from Southern Trench, Guaymas Basin, Mexico - 4870-07-10-11_MG | ecosystem: Environmental > Aquatic > Marine > Hydrothermal vents > Sediment ...
CCTCATTTTTTAGTATACAATAGCATTATTCCCGAACTTTTTTATTTTTTCTCTCGTTTTTATGGGTGTTACAATGTATGATGATTTTCTAAGCAGGTTCATTAATTACATCAAGCAAGAATACAAAACTCAACCAATAATCGTCTCACTTGCACCGGGTCGAGCTGATTTCCTAAACACGCACCAAGATTACAAAGGATTACCGGTCGTTCCAGCTGCATTAAATTTATATGTAGGTATCGGAATTCTGCGTTTTTCTGATAAAATTATAGTGGAATCCCTAAATTTGAAAGAAAAGGGAGAAGAATTTCGTGATGAATTCTCAATAGAAAAATTGGAATTAGTAGAGAATAGATGGTTTGGAAATTATCTAAGATCTTGCGTAATTGAATTTACAAGACGCGGATTTCAATTAAAGAAAGGATTTCATGCCGTTATTTGGGCTACGATTCCTATCGGCGCAGGATTAGGAAGTAGTGGTGCATTAGAAGTAGCGTTTGTTAAACTCCTGGCTGAATTGACGAACATAACATTATCACCTATTGAAATTGCTGAAATTGCATACATAGCAGAACATGATATTATGAAAATTCCATGCGGACGTCTTGATCAGTATGCATCTAGTTTTGGTAATATAATAGTTCTCTATCCCAAACCGCCCGTAAAAGTCGAAAAAATATCGGCTGATCTTTCTTTAGCGGTAATTGATTCTGGAATTAAGCACGCTACTGCGCAAATACATCCAGTCAGGCAAAAAGAATTAGATTTGGCTTTGGAAATGTTGAGAAATCTTCCTAATTTGCCAGAGAAATTGAAGAGTAAACTTCGTGGACGATACTATGAAGTTGCTTGGGATCAAATTAAACTTGAGGAAATACAAAGATTTCTAGATCAAATAGAGGATACGTTAGCAAAGCGAATTGAATTCACCTTGCGCATGAATGACTTAACCATTGTTGCGATAAGAATTCTTAAGAGAGAACCCCTGACTAAGCGAGATATTGAAATTCTTCAACGTGAAAAAATAGAAATCACAAAGGATTACTTTAAAATACTCGCGGAAATAATAAACAAACAACATGAATTACTTCGAGATTTGTATGATGTAAGCTTACCTGAATTAGAGAAGATAAGAAATGCTGCTCTTGATGCAGGAGCACATGCAGTAAAAATATCTGGAGCAGGATTAGGGGGTTGTTTAATCGCTCTCGTTGATAAAGAAAAGTTCCCCAATGTAAAAGATGCATGCATTGATGCTGGAGCTAAAAGAGTTTGGTTTTGTCATGTATCGGATGGTGCAAAATTCATTTACTTATGATTATTCGTCGTATTCTAGCTGATAATCGCTAGATGCAAGGTTTTTAAAATTTGGGTTAAAAGTGACTTAATCAGTAATTAACAACCACGAGTAAAATAATATCTTATTTTTCAAAGCACTATTAATTATCACCAACGGTTTAAAATCTTAATCAATCCAGTACTCTGGTTGAACACTGTTTCTAATTTTTTCCTCTCCTCTGAATCTCCATTGACCCGTTTTAGGTTTAATAATTTCGATTCCTAAAGCTTCTATTGTTGCATCACTAAGCAGAACCTCATATTCTCCGGGAACCATAACAGCGCGTACTTCTATTTCTGGTGATTCTTTATCTTCAGTAATCACACTTATTTTTACGGTACCAAGAATATAAGCACTAACATCGCTTCCAACAACCCTATATCTTTCACTAACTACGCCTTCGAGCCCCAATCCCAATCTTCTTGCAAGTGCTAGTGGTACATGAATCTCAGGAATATCACTTTCGTAGCCGCTATTAACCAGTGCTGCTGTGATTATGGACTTATTATTACTACGTATTCTCAACTTTACTCTTACTCCCAATTTTCGTCCCCTTTTGTATTCTAATAAATTTTCCAAATCTCTTTTTGGCACGTCTTAGTAATTCTATTTTTAAAGGAACAAATTTTCCAAATCTTTTTGTAGTCATTTCTTTTACCCAAAGTATAAGAGAATCAAATCTACATTTATTTGCAATAATTCATTCAACCTGACAAATCCACATTACTTTGAAACCATTCGTATAAGATAACTCATTAATTCTAGGTAGGCTATTGTTTAAAATAATCCAATTTTTATTGCATCTTTCTTTGGTCACCATGGCACATTAATTGCGGAGACATCCATTATTCTTGATTTTACTTTTAAAACTTTTCTGCTTTAAAATAAAACTTGTGATTTATGATGAGACCAGTCATCATCAAAGGCAAAAGAGTTGCACTTGGATTACTTATTGAAGAAGATCTTGAAAGACTCTGGAAATGGGTTAATGACAAAGAAGTGACACAGTTCCTTGCAATGTTTCCTAGAGTCATTTCAAAAGAGGAAGAACAAAAATGGTTACAAAGAGTTTTACAGGGAGACTCAAACAACATAATCTTTGCGATTTTGTTGCTCCCTAATCTAGAGCACATTGGAAATCTTGGATTACACAAAATTGATCTAATTAATCGAAACGCCGAACTTGGGATTTTCATAGGAGAAAAGAAATACTGGGGACAAGGATTGGGCGAAGAAGCCATCATTTTGGCACTTGATTATGCGTTTAACGTGTTGAATCTAAAGAAAGTTTGGTTGAGAGTCTATGAATTTAATAAAAGAGCCATTAGGTGCTACGAAAAAGTCGGATTTAAGCTCGTTGGAAGACTCAGACAACACCTCTTTCGTGGAGGTCGATGGTGGGACGTTCTAATCATGGATATTCTTGATGAGGAATTTAGAAGAAAGCACAAAAGCATAATAGCTCAAATGTGCAAGGATGTATTTAAATCTTGAATTTCATACACAACTAATTAACATCCTCTGAAACTAGAAAACTTCTGCTAAATCCCCATGTAAATTTTGATCTCAAATTACCGGTCGTAAATAAATGTAAGCCTGTGTATTTTTATGGGGAACATAGCATGCGTGTGAGACGATCAGTAATTCTCAAATTCAAAGGAAAAGAAGCTAAAGTGGATGCGTTATTTGACACTGGCTCAAGTTTCACAGTAATGAGTACGAGAAGATTCGTTGAATTGTTTAAGTGCGAGGATTGGTTTACTCTTGCAAGGCCATATTATGCATATCTCTTAAATGGAAACAAAATAAAATTGGACAAGTATGTTATTATAAGCATTATTATTGACAATCATGAGATAGTAGATCTCGTACACTTGAGTGATGATATTGTTACTCACATCAGAAAAAATGGCAAGTTGGTCAAATTACCAGATATTATAATCGGCACAGGGACTATGGATAAATATGGTATAGAAATTTCCGCTGAAAAAGGAGTAATCTTTCGAGAGTTATTGCTAATTTAGGTAACTAACACTACTAGATTTAATAGATCGTAACAGAAAACTCCTTGTTTTTATGAGACATAAATTCAAGCTAAAAAAATAAGCCGTTAAAAGTGCGAGACACGTTCCAAATTTTGGATACTCTTGAATATAACAAAATTTCAAAATTGATGAAATTCAAAGAAAAATAATTCAAAAATACGAAATGATTCCAAAACTAAATGTCATTGGTTACTAAAGGTCTAAGCACTTCCTTTTAGCTTTTCGAGAAATCTTCCATATTGTCTAAGAATTGCCATTGCACGGACGGCTCTATAGGGCTCTGGATAACAAGGAATTCCATGTTCTTTTAACCATGCTGATGCTTTCTCACATTCGATTCCTCCAATAAAGGAAACTGTTAATGGTTTTCCAAGATGCTTATTACGCTTCCAAACTTCATATAACGCTTTTGCTACTTGCATCGGACTAGTAATCGCAGTATGACAATAAAGTACAACAACACCATCAACTTTAGGATGTTTGAGTGCCAATTCTGTTGCACGAGCATACCACTCGTCAGTTGCCATTCCGGTCATATCAATCGGGTTTTTCGTTGAAGCAAACCATGGTACGAATTCTCTTATTTTCTCTTGAAGATCCTGTGGAGTATCTTGGAGAGGAATACCATATTTCTCCGCAGCGTCTGTTGATAATACTCCAGCACCGCCACCGTTAGTTATTACGATTACATTATCACCCTTCATTGGTGGCATCAGAGATAGAGCTAATGCACCATCAAATAATTCGTCTAGGCTCTCTACTCTTATTACTCCTGCTTTCTTAAAGGCTGCATCATAGATTCTCGCGGATCCCGCCATTGATCCCGTGTGTGACATTGTAGCCAGTGCTCCACGTTTACTCATTCCTGCTTTGCATGCTATTATTGGCTTTATAGGTGTTGTTTTTCTGCAGGCTTCAACAAATTCGGGACCTGCATCGACGCCTTCGATATACATTGCGATACAATTCGTATTTGGATCGTCCTTGAAATATAGAATAAATTCTGAGAAATCTACATCTGCTTTATTACCAACAGAAACTATTGTTGACATTCCAATCTTGTGCTCATGCGTCCATCCAATGAGACCAATTATAAGAGCGCCAGATTGGGAAATGAATGCTATTTTTCCTGGATATGGAAGAGAAAATGCAAATGATGCATTCATTTTGTTTGGTGCATCGATAACACCGACAATGTTTGGTCCGATAAGTGGAATTCCTGCTTTTCTTACCATTGTTACGATTTCATCTTCTAGTTTTTTCCCTTCTGGACCTACTTCCGAGAATCCCGCTGTTATCATTGCTATTGCTCCTACTTTTTTCTCAATGCAGTCTTGAACAACTGGTTTCACTATTTGTGCTGGAACACATATTACCGCCAAATCAACCTCGTCTGGAATCTCTTTTACGCTTTTGTAGCATTTTAACGATACTTTTTTTCCGTCCACTTCAACATCAATTACATCTGCTTTTGGGTTTACTGGGTATATCTTTCCCTCATATCCGCCTTCAAGGAGACGCTTTACTACTTGATGACCAATCTTATTTGGATTTCGTGATGCACCAATGATTGCGACTGTTTTGGCTTTAAATGCACGATGTAATTTTTTAACATAGTCATAACGAATATGTGGAATTCTCATTCTTATCATCTACATTTATCCAATTATGTTAAAATTGAGAGAAAGATATTGATGTACATGAATTTTTTCGAATTCATTTTCATGAATCATTAATACATTCTTCTTTTTAGACTTACTCCAAAAATTAGTCGTGAAGCTTATCAGCAAGTTCTGTAAAACCTTGTCCATACGAAAAGCTAGTTAGTGCGGATAAGAGTAAGATGAGAAGAAAAATATGCTGAAGCATTTGGTATGAGTACACATTTAAGATGATGAATGTAAGATACAATATTGATAATACTAACAGACTCACCGTACATATGATTAATATGATGCTACCCGCAACTAACGATATTATGTTCTTCTTTCTGCCAATAACCAAAAATTCTTTAGCGAGTAAAAAGAAAGAGAAACTTAGTAAAATGAATAGTGCCAAAGAAACGATACTGTAATAGATAACTAGTTCATGCATATGAGGAATCATTAGCAGTACTACTAAAATGAAGAATATACTGAGTGATATTTCGTAGAATTTTATCGCTAAAGCGAACTTGGTATTTGGAAATATTTCAATTAATTTTCTTGCAACATAGATCAATAACACTCCGAGAAAAAATGCATATATGGTAATTGTTAGAAGGATCGATGGAATGTATTCGGAACTAACTGGTATATAAAGGATCTCTCTTGTAGAGATAGAGTCCAAGAAAGATAGAAATCGAAGATTGCTGATAAAATTAGAAATTTTCCGCAATATGAAATCTTTCTAACTACATTTTGTTTCATTCTTTTCACATGACTTTTTCTACATAAAATTAATGATAGAAACTTACTGTTAGGACATTAGAGTTTCCATTTAATATGATTATAGAAAATATCTGGTTCGGATTTGTCAAAGCTAGAAATCGATGTATGCAATCGTGAAATTTGAGCGTTATTTACTGGAGTTTGTCATCGCGTTGATTAAAAATAACGAATAATTGTCAATGGTTTATCAGCATTCAAACATGGGAACTCTTAAATGCTCCAAAAAATACTAAACTTCAAGTGTTTGTGGATTATGGGAAATCAATGCTCATAAGTATAAAACATCAGAAAGGGGATTACTCATCATGCCTCAGCTCATGGCTGTGTCATCATCAAAAATAAAAAGCGAAAATTTTTGTTTATTTTTCAGAATGATGACAACAGCGGTCGCTGAATAATGATGAAAGGGAGCTTCGCTGACTTAATTAAATATTATCCTAATCCTGGATACAATATTGAATTTGGGGATGTATTTTGAATTTTGAAAATGAAATTCCTAGAATGTTTTCTCGTTTAGTTTTAGCTGGAATTAACCCTGTGAAACTTCAGAATAAAACTGTTGCAATACTTGGTGTTGGTGGAATTGGCACGGTTATCGCAGAAACTCTAGCGCGTGTAGGTGTTGGAAAGTTAATTTTAGTTGATAAAGATTTAGTTGGCCCTGAAAATTTAAATCGGCTTGGGTTCTCACCGAGCGATATAGGTCTTCCCAAAGCGGAAGCTTTTGCTAAGAAACTTCTTGAATTTAACAAGACTAGAAAACACCTTAGATTAGATGTTGAATGGTATCATGTTAACGTAATCAATTGGCCGAAATTAGATGCAATAGTTAGATCTGCCGATGTCATTGTGACAAGTTTCGATAATTTAGATGCTAGATTAGAAGTAAATGAGCGGATTGTTAAAAATAGAAAAATACTCATTGATTGTGGAACAAGCTTAGATGGTTGGTCTGGACGTGTTAATGTTGTAATTCCTGGAAAAACTCCTTGTTTAGCTTGTTATTACGATCCAAACATAATTTACGGCGAAAGTGAAAGTTGGTGGACTGCACCATGTGGCGCGAGCCTTCCAACAACAATGACAATAGTGGCTTCTTTAGCTTCAGACCAGGTTTTGAGAATTCTTCTTAATTTAAAAGGCGTTTATTCTAGAATACTAGTCTCTCTTAGAAATGGAATTGTAGTTCACGCGAAAAACATGAAGAAACGACCGAATTGTGAGGTTTGTGGTGAGATAAATGAGTGAGGATAAAGAGGAGATAAAGCTTGTTGTAATTGAGACTCCGCGGGGACTAGTGCCTCTTGCGAATTCCGTTGAAAATATTTTGCGCGCGTTCAATAAAATTCTTCTTAGGACAAATGATAATCTAGAAAAATTAGCCGAAATTCTGAATAATTTTTGGACTAAGCTTCAAGATTTATTAAGAATACTGAAACACGTTGAAAGCACACAGGAAAAAATACTTGAACTCTTGCTAGAAATAAATGCAAAAATTGAGTCAGTGAAAGAAAAGAAAATAATTAGCGTAAAGAAGACAGAGGAAGAAAAAATACCTCTAACAGAAATAAAGAAGACGACGGATATATCCCCAACATTCTTGCTTAAATTATCAGAAATCCTCCGTGAAAATGGTTTTGCCGTAGTCGTTGGTGATATAGAAAAAGCCCGTGCACTTATTCGCACATATGCTGATAAGGTTGAACGAAAAGCAGTGGAAACCAATGGTACCAAAATCAAATTACTTAAAAATTACTTTGAAAAGCTTGAGGAAATCTTGTCAGAAAAGATTGTAGTTCTTATAAAAAATGCTGATAAAGTGTGGGGAAAAGACGCAAACATAAGTGAACTTTCACATTTAACACTATTTCTTAAGAACTCTATCAAAAGGATAGGTCTTTTGATACTCCATTATGACAAGAAAGAGAATGTACCAGAAGTAATAAGCAAAAAGACAATGATTACATTATCATGAATTTCGCGTAGGAGTTATAAGATTACATGAAGCAATAATATAAACAAGACAAACAAAAATGCGAAGAACAATGCCACCTTAGGCTCTAACTTGACGAATCCAGCTTCTTCTTCCTCACCAAAACGAAGAAGACCTGCTCCGCTTGGTGGTAGGTACAGTCCTTTTGGTTTTTTCTTCTTTTTCTTTTCTGATGACATCTTAGTCATCCCAATATAATAAAGTAGGATTCAAAAATGTTATTATGAAGATGAATTAAATGTAATACAAATGAAAGCACAGTTGATTTATTATGGCTCTAATGTGAGTGGATCTCGGGGATAAAGAATAACTTCTCTGATATTCTCTATTTTGAGAATACGTGCAACGAATCTATCGAGCCCGAGACCAAATCCTCCGTGTGGAGGCATTCCATATTTGAATGCTTCAAGATAATATCCAAATGCCTCGGGTCTTAATCCTTTTTCAATGATTTGTTGTTTTAGAACATCATACCTATGCTCACGTTGAGCTCCAGATGCAATTTCTAGTCCTCGATAAATTAAATCAAAGCTCTTGGTGAGAGTTTTTCCATTTTTCTCTAGTTTCATCGTGTAGAATGGGCGTATTTCGTATGGAAAATGAATTATGAAAAATGCGTCAGTGCCATATTTTTCTCTAACATACTTCCCTAGCCACTCCTCGCCTTTTCCGGGGAGTTCTTTTCCTTCTAATGGTATACCCGCTTGTTTCAGTAATTTGGCAGCATCTTCATATTCAATTCTCGGAAATGGTTTTAATGGGACATCTGGGGGTTCTATGCCAAGTATTTCAAAATATTCTTTTCCTTCTTTTCTTACTTTTTCAAGCGTGTAAATGATAAGGTCTTCGAGAACATCTAAAACATCATCAATTCCATTTATCCAAGCTATCTCAGCATCAACGGAAATAAATTCACATAAATGCCTAGTTGTCCAATGTGGTTCAGCTCTCCATGCCGGAGATATTTCGAATACTTTCTCTAGAGCCCCAACAAGTAATTGCTTATACAACTGTGGGCTTTGTCTTAAGTATGCTTTTTTATCGAAATATTTCACCTCAAAAACATTCGCACCGCCTTCTGCTGAATAAATTCCTATGGATGGTGTGTGTATTTCAACGAAATTGTTTTTAACGAAGAATTCCCTGATGGCTGCAGTCACGAGTGATCTAATCTTAAATATCGCTACCGCTTTTTGTCGTCTTAAATCAAGCGTTCGCCATTTAATTCTTTTCGATAACTCTGTTTCAGTTGTCCCAATAATATCCACTGGTAATGGTGTGGCTGAGAAATTCACTTCGATTTTTTCTGGAATTATTTCAAATCCAAATTTTGTTTTAGCTTTTCTAATGACTCCCTCTGCAATAATTGCTGATGCAGTCGTTAGTTTTTTCGCAATATTTAGAAGTTCATCACTGACTACGCCTTTCTTGAATGTTAACTGAAATTCTCCAGTACTGTCTCTAACGATCACGAACACTATTTTACCCAAATCTCTCGTACGAACAACCCAGCCAGCAACTCTGACTCGTTCACCATCCATATTTGGAGATAATTCTTTTGCGAACCATTTGATTTTTTTCATTATTCTTCACGCTCACTCAAAAGGATAAATCATTATTATGTTTTACAAAAAATCACATCAAAATCGTATATTTTAATGATGTTGTTTTTGTCTTCCTCATAAATTTCGCGAACAGTTAGTCCGTCCTCCTTTGGTTTAAGTGTGGGAATCCCTAATTGCAATGCTAAGGATTGTTCTTCTTTCTTGAGCAGAAATCTTTTAGTTATATTAGATGATGCCGCTAATAGGTACCATTTAATGCCCTTTTGAACTAAAGAAATCGAGTACATTAGCAAAAAGTCACGCCAGAAACCAGGGATTTCTGTCTTTTCTATTTTTCCTTCATCCAATACAAATGCTTTTCTGCCAACAGCAAAATAAGATTTTACCGGCGTTGATTCGGGATATATAGTTATTCGTTGAAACTGAAGTTCGTCTTTTATCGCACGAAAACTTATTAGATTTGGACTCGCTCTGATTATCGTTCTTGTTGAATGAATAAATATTGTATTAGTAAAAACGCCTTTCCTAATAATCCAAAATTTCTCTCCATTTATCACTACTTCTTCGAAATCGCCTAAAACCTCGAACCACTCTTCATTCAGGTTCTCTTGTAGTTTCTTCTCTACTTGATTAATTATTATGTAGGCAAACCTAAGAAGAAAAAACTCTGGATAATGAAGCCATAATCTTATTGGAAAATCTAATGGAATTCGTGGTTTGTAGTACTCAATAGGCTTCTTTTTCATAGGTCTTCTGAGCCAATATTCATTTTGATAGATTATAGCAACAATTTTATTTTGAGGAAGTAAAGTTCCATCAACATACATTTTGTCTTCTTCAAATTTCACAAAATTAGCTGGAATTCTTAGAAATCGATCTCGCAAATCAATAATTATTTCCGCATAGGCGGGATCTATTGTATAATCATAGAACAAACGCGAAATTGCTTCTTTAATTGTTACCATTTGAATTCACATTTCCAGAAGCTCTAGTCCCCGTTTGAATCTACTAAGAACAAATTCGCGTGATAGTGATGCAATTAATGGCGCAAATCTTGGACCCTCTGGTTTGCCAAGAAAGAGCATGTAAAGACCAGCAAAGAATTCGGAAACACTTTTTCCAAGCTTAGAAGTTACTTTTACCATAGCTTCTTTTATTGCATCTGGATTCCATTCACATTTTGAAATGCTCTCAACAAGCTCCTTGTAATGCTCTTTGAAATTCATGAGAATATTTCTGATCTTATCTTCTAATTCTTTGAGTTTCTCATCAGATACTATTTCAAAACGAAGACGAGATGGTGCATACTTTTTTACCCAATTCCTTGCTCTAACAAGTCGGCTTCTGGCTAATCGTAATTCAAAATCAGACAAAGATTTCGTTAACATCTTGCATGCCCTTAGTCTGCTAAGAGCTTCTCGAAGCAAAGAATCTACATTCTCCTCAAGTATCGCTTGAACCAGAATTACCGCGTGAAGATACGGGATCCTAAATGGTTTACTTTCAGGAGCTTTCCTAACCCAACAAAGTGAATATAATTTCTTTTCATCCCTCGTAGCCTCACCAGAGAAAACTTTGGATTCAAATCTATCAAATTCCTCCGTGTATTGCGGAACTAAATGTAATCCTAATGCAACAGCACGCATGGGTGCAACACGTAAATACAAATAACGTAAAACTTCCGGCTCTGCTACTTCTAGCCAATCACGAGGAGTAAAGCCTATGAAATCACTACTATGCATCACAATTCTATTCTTCTTCCTTTTCTTACCACCTTCAACCACTTCAATAGGACTCGGCAAAATAAGCGAAACCCACTCATAAGGTTGCCCCAATGGTGGTTTTATTCCATAAATTTCTGTAGCAATTTTCTTAGCAGCATCTCTTGATCCTCCCGGTGTTGCATGATCTTTGCCAAAAGGTTCAAAGGAAACATTTAATGCACCCCATACTGCCGCCCATTCAACACGCCAGGGCAACTTTCCATTTTCCAAAGTAGTTGTTCCTGAGTATCCGCAGAAATCACAATGATATTCGATTTTTTCTGTGTTTAAATCAAAATGCACAACTCTTGCTTTAATTTTTCCACAATTTTCACATCTGGCATAATAAGGAATGAAATCTTCAGGAAGCTTCTTTGCTCTGAACTCATTTAGTATGTTAATTACCTTTTCCCTCTTCTTTAATGCTTCAATTACAAAAGGTTTGAGGATTGTCTTATACATCTCCGTTGTAGTGATTACATTTACCTCCTTTGCAAATTCATCTAATACGGACCCAAATGGTTCCCAGAAATGCTCTATCCACGAAGAATGACATCCCTTTGGATCAGGCAATGCTGCTAAAGGCCAACCAATATACTTTTTAGCTTCCTCAGGATTAGGATATGCTTTCAATTGCGATGGCTTACCTTTCCACTCATCTTGCGTATAAAGTGTAAGATACTGCTTAACCTTTAATCCGTATTCCTCCTCTAAAATCCTTCTTACCGCATCACCTAAAATAATTTCACCTCGAAGCCTACCAACGTGTTGTAACCCCGAGACACTTAATCCTCCATTTATAACCACGGGTTCTCGGAGCTCATCACCCCAATACTTCACGATCTGGTTTGCTATTGCTTCAGCCCAATGTCTTTCGGGCTCGGACATAAACATCCTCTAATATGTTTCAAGAGTTTAAAAAAGAAAAAACCCAAAAGCTCAATGCAAATGCAAGAGAAAAATGAAAGTATAAATCAGAGCAAAAACTAAATTATTTACAAAATTATGGTGCAAACTTTGTCAAACGTTTTCATAGTTAGCACTGTTCGAACACCCATTGGCAAATACGGCCGATCTTTGAGGAATTTTTCAGCAGTTGAACTTGGCAGCATTGTAATAAAGGAAGTAATTAAGCGTGCAGGATTAGAGCCGCAAGATATTGAATTCTACATAATGGGACAGGTTATTCAAGCAGGTTGCGGTCAAAATCCCGCAAGATTAGCCGCGATAAAGGCTGGAATTCCTCCAGAAATTGGTGGATTTACAGTTAATCAAGTCTGTGCATCAGGTTTAGTTGCGGTAATTCTTGGTGCTGAACTCATTAAGTCTGGAAAATACGATATTGTGATTGCTGGAGGAATGGAATCAATGTCACGTGCACCCTTTTTGATTTCAGCGGATGCACGCTGGGGATTAAGATTTGTCCCAAAAGCACTGGGTGGTTATACTTTAATTGATTCAATGACATGCGACGGTCTGTGGGATCACATATACGACAAAGTTATGGGATGCTTGGCTGAAGAAACCGCTAAAAAGTATGGAATTACAAGACAAGATGCAGATTATTTTGCATACCATTCACACATGCGTGCTGCAAAAGCAACAAAGAATGGAGAATTCAAAAAGGAAATTGTTCCAATTAAAACATCTCCAACAACAATTCTTGATTATGATGAGGGAATAAGACCAGACACATCCCTTGAAAAGCTAGCTAAACTTAAACCTGTTTTTGCCCAAGGTGGAATAATAACTGCTGGTAATGCGTCACAATTGTCTGATGGTGCTGCGGCATTAATTTTGGCATCTGAGAAAGCAATAAAGGAACATGATTTAAAGCCACTTGCTAAAATTGTTGATTGGGAGCTTTATTTCAACGATCCAAAAGATTTCCTCGAGGCACCAGTCCATTCTATTAAACGACTTCTTGAGAGAAATCACTTGGAAATTAATGATATTGATTACTACGAAGTAAATGAGGCTTTCGCAATTACCAATGCACTAGTAACGAAATTGCTTAAAGTTCCTCACGAAAAATTGAATATTCGAGGCGGAGCCGTTGCATTAGGACATCCAATCGGTTGTAGTGGAGCCAGAATTCTCGTAACATTAATTAACATCCTTCACGATTATGATGGAAAAAGAGGAATTGCTTCAATTTGTCATGGCGGTGGAGGAGCAGCTTCATTAATTATTGAAACAATCAAATAACTTCGCTGATTTATTATTGATTTCAATGATTACAAAGCTTACTTTTTTCACTAATTTTACTTCATTCTAGTCAATGAGCAGCAATCAACTTAACCTAAATAATTTTGCTAATTCTAACAAGCTAAAACCAATTCCCGCTTCAATACGATCCTCTTCTTCCTCACTCTGTGCTTTAAGATAGAATTTCTCGGCTCTTTCAAGAAGAAGTCCAATTTCTAACTCATCAACAAGAACAAACTCATCTTTTCTTTGTGAAAATTTTTCCATGTACTCAGAAAGCGTTAAGGTGTATATGCGATCTTTATCAACCACCAAGACTTTATCATGCTCGAATAACTCATCAAAAGGAATTGCAATTGCAAAAGTGTTCTGAGAAAATTTTCGAATTTTTTCCAGATCTAATCGCTTTAGCACTACGAACAAATTCTCAGACTTAGGAAGTTCTGCATGTATTTCACCATCAATGATTATTGCTTTAAGTTGATTGTTCTCCTTTTGCGGATCTGATACAAGTTTAATCCACTTTACACCTTCGGCATGAATTTTTTCACGCGAAATAACATAAATTTCTGGAATATAGTCTCGAAGAAATGGAAGTATTTGGGCAAGCCAATTTTCGAACTGCTCAAATTCAAGTATTGCTATTCGCATGCAGGAATCTACTATCTCATCTAAAGATTCCTTTGAAATTTTAATTGGCACCAAAATGTTTATCAAAAGACCTAATCTGCCAAGGGATATTAAGTTCTCTTCATCATTGCTGTAAATGAATAAAATTGGTTTCATTTATTACACACTTCTAATACACACAACTACTTTTTCTCCAAAAGTGCAACGAGCTCCAAATGATGCGTCTGAGGCAGCATATCTATCGGGGTAAGCTCAATAAGCTTGTATCCATGCATTCGTAAAATTCGAATATCTCTAGCCATGCTAACAACATTGCAGCTTACGTAAACTATTCTTTTTGGCTCCGCAGAAATAAGTGCTTTCATCGCATGCTTTGATAAACCCGCTCGAGGCGGATCGACGAACGCAACATCAACATTACTGAATTTTCCTTTCGTATCTTCGACTTCGGCATGCATTATTTCAACGTTCTTTACCTGATTCTTCTCCAAGTTAATTTTTGCCGCATTAACACTATATTCATCTGCTTCTATAGCAACGATTTTTTCGAACAAGTCAGAACATATGATTGAAATCACTGCTGAGCCAGCATAATAATCAATAGCCAGTTTTCCTCCTTCTTCAGCGTATTTTCTAACTAATTCATAAAGTTTTGGTGCTTGATACGGATTAGTCTGATAGAAACTGTATGGAAGTATAGCGAATTCATATCCCAATGTTTTCTCAACGATATAATCTTTTCCGATCTTATCCTTGATTTCCCCAAAAGCCACATCTGCAACAGAATCTGATACTGACCAAAATGAGGATTCGGGCTTCGTAGAAAATGAATCATAAAGTTCCTTAAGAGGAAATTGTCCTTCGGATGATGTAATAATATTCATCATGTGTTCTCCAATTGTACTGTGTCTCAGAACCAAGTAACGCAGAAATCCCTTATGCCTCCATGGATTCCAAGCACTATAATCCTTTTCTCTAACGAATTCCTTAACCTCATGCATTAATTTGTTCATTCCTTCTTCCTGTATTAAACACTCTTCAAGATCGATTACCTTCCAGAATTTCCCTCGCTCTCTAAAACCAAGTTTTAATTCTTTTCCATCCAATCTGGAAAAAGCAAGTTCAGTTTTTCCTCGATAATTCCATTGCTTTACCGCCGGGATTATCTTGTTATAAGTTCCTTCCTCAATTCCAAAAAAAGCCTTTTCGACGAATTTCTCTTTGAATAACAATTGAGAAGAATAACGAATGTGTTGCCAATCGCAGCCGCCACATGCACCATAATAAGGACAAGGCGGTTTGATTCTATGCTCACTTTGCTCAAGAATTTCTTCTGCTACATAAATCCTTTTGCGTTTGTTAACTAGGCAGCAGCGAACTTTTTCTCCGGGGATCGCACCAATGACGTAAATTAATGATCCACTCCATTTTCCGTACGCATATCCTTTGAAATCAAAATCGGTGACCTCAATTTCGATTCTTCGTGGTAGTCTCATAATTCTCCCCAACGTATTCCCGCTTAAACATTTATGAAGTCCAAATATAGCTTGCTTGACAATTTATCTTCACTAATAATCATCAGAAAGCGAATCTTATAAATAAAGAAAATGCTACAGATATTCTCACTGCTTTTAATCACAGCAAGCATTTCTTTTTTGGAGTAGATGAGAGATAAAACATGACGTTTAAAATAATCGTTGTGACTGGTGGAGTAATGTCTGGTATTGGAAAAGGTCATGTTGCAGCTAGTATTGCTCGTATTCTCAAGTGGCATGGTTTAAAAGTGGCAATGATAAAGATTGATCCTTACCTCAACACAGATGCGGGGACAATGAGTCCATTTGAGCATGGTGAGAATTTCGTTTGTGAGGATGTCTGGGAGTTTGAGCCTGTGCCTGGTTGGAAATTTCGTATTGCGGAGACGGATCAAGATCTAGGAACGTATGAGCGATTTACAGGTGATTTTGTTCATCCGTCATTCAATATTACGTCTGGTCAGGTTTACTTAAGTGTGATCTTGAAAGAAAGACATGGAGAGTATCTTGGAAAAACTGTTCAAATGATACCACATGTTACCGATGAAATTAAAAGACGAATAATGGATGTTGCTAAGAGAACAAAGTGTGATGTTTTAATCATCGAAGTTGGAGGAACTGTTGGAGATATTGAGGGAATGATTTTCTTAGAAGCGTTAAGACAATTAAGACTAGAAATTGGGCCAGAGAACTTCATGCTTGTTCATGTGACATATTTGCCTTATTTGCCAACTACGGGTGAATTGAAAACAAAGCCTACTCAGCATTCTGTTCAGCGTTTACTTCAAGCGGGGCTTGTTCCTGATGTAATTATTTGTCGAGCTGAGAGAGATGTAGATGAAAAGACTAGAAAAAAGATTGCTCTTTACTCAAACGTCTCGCCTGATGCGGTGATTTCTAATCCTAATGTGGACTTTGTTTATGAAATACCGCTATTGTTTATGAAGCAGAAATTGAATGAATTAATATTGAAAAGATTGCAGTTTAAGGATCCTAAAATCGATCAAGAATCCATTAAGATGTGGACTGATTTAATTAATAAATATAAAAATGCAAAGGATGTAATCAAAATCGCATTAGTTGGAAAATATGTTGCTCACAAGGATGCATACATAAGTATACGCGAAGCATTATTGCATGCTGGCGTTCACTTGAGTGTAAAGGTTAAAACAGAGCTTGTTGATGCAGAAAATTTAAATGAAGAAGAACTTCTTTCATTTGACGGGATCTTGCTAACACCGGGATTTGGAGAAAGAGCTGCGGAGGGAATGATTAGAGCGGCAGAAATAGCACTAGAAAAGAAAATTCCATTCCTTGGAATCTGTTTCGGCTGTCAATTAGGCACTGTGGCTTTTGCACGAAGGATTATGGGATGGAAAAAAGCGAATACAACAGAAGTTGATCCAAGTACGCCGTATCCAGTCGTTGATTTACTACCGGAACAAAAGAAAATCAAAGAAAAAGGAGGAACTATGAGATTGGGTGCGTTAGACATCATGGTTGTAGAAGGAACAAAACTCTGGCAAGCGTATAAAAGAAAAATAATTCGTGAAAGATTTCGCCATAGATATCACATAATTGAAAAATATGTCAAAGATATGGAGAAGAAAGGATACATTGTTAACTCATACACGAGAGATCGGAAAATTGCTGGGTTTGAAATCTCATGGCATCCCTTCTTCGTTGGCGTCCAATTCCATCCAGAATTCAAGAGCAGATTATGGCAACCATCGCCAATTTATTTAGCTTTCCTCGAGGCAGCTTTAGAATTCAGGAAAAGCAAAATCTTGTAAAAAACTATGCTAAAATTCGTCATGTCTTAAATTGTCATTACTTTGAAGTCTCATCCTTAGTTAAGGAAATTCTAATTGGTTCTAGTAGTTTGCTTAATGATGAGTTTATGTTTTGATATAATTTCATTAATTCTACGTTCTTCGCAATTATCTCTCGCTTTAGCTTTATGACTTCGTCATAGTCTTTTAAAACATTTGAAATATTCACACCGCGAACCTTGTTAATGAGAACTTCCATGTTCTTAATCCATGAAGCTGTATCTACTCTTATTGAATGAATTAGATCCTCAATTGGTGTTATGTTCTCATAAAATCCCATTGCATGCAACTTAAAGTAAAGAAATTCGTAGTTTCTTAATAACTCTCTTAAACCTAGTGCTCTTAATAGTCTGTTAAAGAGTGGTAAGCTATAACTAATGCTCTTTGTTTTTTCACATGGAACACCAACAGCAACGAGAAAAGCTTTCCTCAGAGTTTCAATTGCAAGCCATGCTTTTTCAGCGGCATCATAAATATCCCCTGAATCTAAGAGTTTTAATGCATGCATGTAGTGTTCTTTGGCTTTTTTCACGAGATCATCAACATTCAAAATGTGCACCAATAGATAATAAAGCTCTAAACCCTTAAATGGTTCCGAATCGATGATTTAGAATAAGAATATGTATCAACCTCACTAATTTATCTGGCTTTCTTTGAGACAATTAGAATTAAAACTCAGAAACCCGCAAAAACCTACGCTTAAATTCTTCACTCCCTATTAATTCCCAATCAGTTGTGTATGCTCGCGTTGGTATCAGTTTATAATGTTTAAGTGATTTCACAACATGCGGATAAAGAACAATGTATTCAATTTCTAGCTCCCTTGCAAGTTTTGGATCTATCTTGGATAATCTTTCCTCAAGTTTTCGAATATTTTCCGTTGAAGAAAAGCTTGCAACGACTGCGGGATGAAACGAAACATCAAAGTTAAGAAGATTTTTTAGAGCTTGTAATTGATAGGAAAAGAACTTAGGATTAGCCATTGTTAGATTTGCAAATTCATTTTCATTCGTTCCTTTTAAAGAAACACGAACATGTATGTTTGGATATTGAGAAAGCTCTTCTACAAATTCTTTATTGGCACCAATGAGGATGCCATTTGTCTCAAGGATGAAAATAAATTTTTCACATTTGACATTGTCTAGAACTTGCAAAAGATGCTCCCAATAAATAGCAGGTTCTCCTCCGCTAATCCTAATAAAACGATAACCTCGCTTCCGTGCGATTTCAATAAGGATCTTAGCAACTTCTCGGGATGATTTATACTTATAACGTTTCCTCTTGGAAAGCATAAATAATCGTGGTCCACAGAACTTACAACAAATGTTGCAACCGATGATATCCGCTGTAGCGATTCCTCCGTACCATTTTCCTCCCCGAAATCTCCAGTATGGTGCTAGGAAATCATTTCCAACTTTCTTCATAAACTTTTTCCTAATGACTTCAGTAAGTTTCATTGGGTCAATCATTCCAGTACACTTTAACCAAAGTATTTATAAGTCCAAAAATTTGATGCTTTCTTAAAGGTATAATGGGCATTAATTTTTATTTCCTAATCATTTTACCTAAATGAGATATACGGTTGCAAGAGAAGGTGTTTTAGGATGACATTATCTGTAACCGCCAATCTTTAGAAAGTTAAGAAACACTCTCTAAATTCAAAATTTCCGCAACTTCCTCAAAAAGCGAATTTAATGTTTGCTGTTTTAAGTTTTGATTACAAGTTTTGGAAAAATATCATCGCATTTGGTGTATTTTGTGCTTACTAAGATGTT
>Ga0190313_1000717_pt1 | contig 19073 bp, 18 predicted proteins | sample 4870071011_MG_FD_169989 | JGI IMG/M metagenome (GOLD analysis project Ga0190313, IMG submission 169989) | Hydrothermal vent sediment bacterial communities from Southern Trench, Guaymas Basin, Mexico - 4870-07-10-11_MG | ecosystem: Environmental > Aquatic > Marine > Hydrothermal vents > Sediment ...
CCCTGAAGTTTGACAGTAATTTATTTAAAGAATTTTTACCTTAACATTTCGAATTTGAGGATACTTTGTCTAAAAGTTTTCTTAACCCTTTTGATGGTGCTTATATTTACACATCTGTAGGCCTAGATTTCAGTACAATCTAAAAATGTGCTAACATGAAGGAAAGGAACTTATTACATAAGTAAAATAAACTGATCACAGCTTGATAAGACTAACATGAGTATGTAAGTATGTACGTCTAAGAAGAGAGCAATTATCGAAAGCATTGGGGGTGTAATTAAATTGCGGGTTAAGGACATCATGACGGAAAACCCAATATATGTGGAAGTTCCAGGATCTAGGGACGACGTAATTAAGATCATGCTTAAGTACCAGTACTCAGGATACCCAGTTGTCGATAGACACACTAAGAAACTTGTTGGAATAATAACGAGAAAGGATCTACTGAATAAACCAAATGAGGATCAAGTAGCACTTTTAATGACTCCAAACCCAATAGTCGCCGTTCCAAAGGAGAGCATAAAGAGTGCTGCAAGAAAAATGCTAAAGCACAATATACACAGGCTACCAGTTGTGGACTCTTTAGGAAATCTCATTGGAATAGTCACTGATAGGGACCTTATAAGGTACATTGTAGTAAAGAAGATTGAGGATCCAGTGATAAACTACATGAAAGGACCCTGCATTCCTATTTACTTTGAAACTCCTGCAAATGTTCTCATGGAGATAATAAGGGTCTCAAGGATGTACGCATTTCCCGTAATTGATGAAAATGCAAATCTTGTTGGAATAATCACGGACAGGGATCTCCTCTCAGAAGCTGAAATAAGAGACATAATTATAGATGTACAGGAGATTGAGAGTGAAGATGAGTACTCGTGGGAAGGAATAAGAAACATACTTCCATACTACTACATAAGGGAGGAGCTCACAATACCCAAGAAGCCCATTAAGGACTTCATGGTGAAGAACGTTAGGACAATATATCAAAAGGCCCCCGTGTGGGAAGCAGCTGATCAGATGATTAAATATGATATTGACCAGCTTCCTGTAATAGACCATCATAATAAGCTTGTGGGGATGATAACCATTCACGACATCCTCGCTGCAATTCTAAAACACTAGTCAGATCGGTGATATTCAATGAACGATATTTACGATGAGATCATGGCGATCGCCAAGAGAAGGGGCATTGTTTATCCGTCATTTGACATATATGGAGGACTCTCAGGGTTCTATAGCTATGGGCCGATAGGAACTTTGCTGAAGGATAACATAATAGAGGTCTGGAAGAAGTTTTACGTTGTGAGAGAAGGGTGTCTTCTAATAGATACCCCCAACGTAGTTCCGTATAGGATCCTTAAGGCTTCAGGCCATGTAGACAGATTTACAGATGTACTTGTTGAATGTGAGAGATGTAAGTCAAAATATAGAGCAGATAAGATCATAGAGGACGAGTTAAAGATTGATCCCTCAAAGATCTCTCGTGAGGAAATGTTTCAAATATTAAAGAAAAGTGACCTTAAGTGCCCTTCCTGTGGAGGTAAATTAGTAAATCCAAGGGAAGTAAACCTAATGTTCAGAACTGAAATTGGATTTGGAGACGTTATAAAGGCCTTTTTAAGACCCGAAACAGCTCAAGGGATATTCGTTGAGTTCAATATTTTATACAATGTTGCCAAAAAGAAACTTCCTATGGGAGTCGCACAGATAGGAAGAGGATTTAGGAACGAAATATCTCCACGACAGGGTGTTATAAGACTAAGAGAGTTCAACATGGCAGAGGTAGAAGTGTTCTTTGATCCCCAAAAAGATGATCATCCTTTTTTCGATGAGATTAAAGATGAGAAGGTAAGGGTTCTAACAAGAGATAACGTGGAGCTTGAGGATACTGTTGGAAATCTTTACAGGAGGGGGATCATCAAAGGAAAGCTTTTGGCCTACTATATAGGCCTTACTAAGAGGCTTCTTGTAGCTCTAGGAATAGACGAGAGAAAGCTCAGATTTAGACAACATAAGGTTCATGAGCTTGCCCATTATGCAAAGGATTGTTGGGATGCAGAGATATATCTTGAAAGATTTGGCTGGACTGAGGTTGTGGGCATCGCAAATAGAAGCTCTTATGACTTGACAGCACACTCAAGGGAATCCGGTGTTGAGCTTGTAGCCTATAGGAACTTGGAGAGACCTAAAAAGGTCATAGAGAAGGTCCTTATACCAAAGTACAACATACTTGGCCCAACGCTTAAAGATAAGCTTAAACCCGTCGAAAAGGCACTAAAAGAGGGAAACTATGAAGAGGTTAACGATAAAATAGTAGTAAAAATAGGTGAGAATGAGAAAGTGGAGATACCAAAATCTGCTGTAGAGGTAAAAGAAGAAGAGAAAACTATAATGGTAGAAAAATTTGTCCCATGGGTTGTGGAGCCATCATATGGCATAGACAGAATTCTCTATGGGGTGCTTGAGCATAGTTTTACTAAGGATGATAGAGGATATGCCTACTTTAGATTTAAGCCATATATTGCGCCAATAAAGGTCGGCGTGTTTCCAATAGTTAGCAAGGAGCCCTTCACAAGCATTGCAAGGGATATTTATTTAAGATTCATCCGTGAAGGGATTTTAGCATACTACGACGCTAGTGACTCAATTGGTAGAAGATATGCAAGAATGGATGAAATAGGAACTCCATACTGTATAACTGTTGATGGACAGACTGTGGATGACAGTACTGTAACAGTGAGAGACAGAGATACGAGAAAGCAAGTAAGGATGAAAGTAGATGAGGCAATTAAATATGTAAAGGAAAGGACTACGTTCAGGTTCTATTAGACCGTTCTGGTTAGCCGTAACTTGCGTAACGGCTGACCTTCCAGCCTCCCATCTTCATTGGCTGGCTTTCGGGAGCACGCGAGCCCCACATCCTCGGAGGCTCAGCGATCCCATTCGGTCTTAGAACCCCACATATCGGGGATCGCCACATTATAATGAGAATTACCCCAGCAATATTTAAAGATTGAGGAAAACAGAAGATATCAAACTTTACGCTTTTTACCATCTACGAAACAGCCCTCAGACCTAAACTTGCTATATCTTATAAGCGCTGCCATTGCGTCTACAGCATCTTCAGGGGTTTCGTATGTTGGTATCTCGTTTTCCTCGAGTTTTCTAGCAATCCTCTTTGCAAAGGATCCTCCTGGAATGACCACTGCTATTGGCTTACCAAAGACCTTCATTGACGATATTTTCTCTACAATGTCTTCTCTTATTGCAGGAGACTGAGCTATTATTATAACAATAAGGGCGTCCACGTTCTCATCCTCTAAGACATATCTCATAGCAACTTCGTACCTCTCTGGAGGTGCATCTCCTAAAATATCTATGGGATTCGCATAAGACATGTGCTCTGAGAATACTCCTTTTTCTATAGCTTCTCTGAACTTTTTCTTCGTCTCATCAGTAAACTCTGCCATCTTCAGCCCATTCACTTCAACGGCGTCAGTGGCCATAACACCAGCTCCCCCACCATTTGTCACTATTGCTACTCTGTCTCCCCTAGCAAGAGGCTGCATTGATAACATCTTCGCATAGTTAAACAACTGCTCCATACTATAGGCTCTTATAATCCCTGCCTGCTTAAAAGCTCCATCATAGACCTCATCTGATCCAGCAAGCGATCCTGTGTGAAGTGACGCTGCTCTTGCACCTCTAGAACTCCTTCCAGATTTTAAAACCACTATGGGCTTTTTCATGCTTACTCTCTTGGCAACTTCAAGAAATCTCTTGCCGTGAGATACTCCCTCAATGTACATAGTTATGACCCTGGTGGCTGAGTCTTCAGCTAGATATTCTAGAAAATCCTCTTCGTATACGTTACACTTGTTTCCATAGCTAACAAACTTTGACATTCCAATCCTATTCTCAGCAAGCCAGTCAAGTACTGCTGCTCCAAAGGCCCCACTTTGTGAAAGAAATGCTATTGACCCTCTCTTTGGAAATCCCTGCCTATCTGGTGGGTTAAATATTGTTGCAAGCTTGTTCTCAGAATTATATACTCCCAAACAATTTGGGCCTATCACAGGAATCCCATTGTCATTTGCTATTTTTCTAATTTCCTCCTCTAACTTTGCTCCTTCCTCACCAGTCTCACTGAACCCTGCTGAAATTATTATTACTCCTTTAACACCCTTTTCTGCACATTCCTTTACAACGTTCGGTACTATTCTGGCTGGAACTGCTATTACTGCTAAGTCTATTTCATCCGGCACATCTTTAACGCTTTTATAAGCTTTAATGCCAAGTATTTCAGGTTTACGAGGGTTTATAGGATATATCCTCTCTCCAGACCATAGATCCCTTAAATTTATAACTATTGCAGTCCCTACTTTCCCAGGGACATCACTTGCTCCAATAACGGCAACACTCTTAGGATAAAATATAGGATCTAAGTTCCAGCTTTTGGACATACTGCTACCACCCATTCCCTGCTAACTTGATTTGAGAAGGGTTCCTAAAAGTTCTACTTTGGCTAGAGTAGATGAATAAACCCTAATGACTCTTAACTATTAGGAAATATTAAAACATGACGTAATTGAAGTACACTTTGTTCATTAGGACATTTACAAAGCAGATTAAATAAAGGATAAAAGGAATTTAAAGGAGTAAATTGCATAATGCAATATAAGAATAAACAACAAAAAGTACCAATTATACTGGTACCTTCTTTCCTATTTCATCTATTAGCCTCTTAATGTAGTCCTTTGCATTCTTTTCACAGAGTTCTATGCGTTCCTCGAACGTCTTTGGATGTACATTTAGCATCTCTGCTATATGCCTTGGAGCTTCATAATAGCTTTCTAATCCCCTTATTGGCATTAATGGTTCCCTTTCTGCAAGGATTTTTGCGTACTTAAGCTTCATAGATGCAAACCACTCTCTTACATCCTCAAAGTTATCAAATGCATATTCTACGACTTCCTGAGGGGCAACCTTGTGATGATAGAATAACCTAATAGTTGCTACAAGGCCTCTCCATGCGTTCGGCTTCTTCTTCTTTAGATCAGATTTAAAGAGCTCCATCATAAAGTAGTATACATTGTCGTAAAGATACTCTCCCTCAAAGATCCAAGGCGCATAATCTCCCTTAAGAGCAGGTACGGGAATATATATTGATACCTCTTCTGGCTTCCTGAACCAGTATTGTATGATATAGTCTCTCACTACAGTATCTGTTTTTTCATCATAGCGCATAGTAGCCAATACGTCAGGAGTCCATAAAAACTTGAGATCGTACTCCACCGATATAAGATTTATAGTAGCAACCTTCCACTCAGAGTACTGATCTAAGGATTGTATTGTTAACTTTCTATTCCTATGTTCCTTTGCAACACTTAGTATTTCCTCACGCATCTCCAGTGCTTTATCTAAGGACTCTAGATATATTGTAGCAAGCTTTTCTTGTATTTCTTTAGGAACTTCTAGAAGTCTACGAACTCCTGAATAGAGCTCATTCTCAAAGAGCTCCTTTAATGTTTTATTTACTGGACTCATGACGCTACAACTCCTGTCTAGCAACTTCTTTGAATTTCTTAGAGACTTTTTGTATCTCAGATAATAAGCTAACACCATGGAAGTTATATTAAACTCACATGCTCTAGTCTGATATATGAAAGGATGCTTAAAACCTTTTCTTTTGATGGTATGCACCTCAAATCCGAGCTTTTACTAAGTTTAATGTCCATATAACAACCCAAGTGAGCCCTCTACAAAACTCAACGTTAGGACATCATTTCTAATACTTTTAGCTTATTTCTCTATCTCTAAGATAATTCATGTGTGTAAATGCGCTCGATAAGCCATGTAGCGCCTATGATCAAATAATTATTTCAACCCTCCTGGGAATATTACGTGTGCTTCATCCACTAATTCCTAATAACTGTTAAAAAATAAACATAAAGTCATGTGTTAATTGTACTCAATTAGCTTGTTTATTAGTTACACGGATGTCAGCCTATATCTTTCAACAATAGTGCCCAATACGTTGTAAATATTGCTCTAATACAAATTAAATGCTCTCCTAATGTGCTTTTCCCTCTAAAATTTTGTGAATAATTATTGTGAGAATCCCCAGACTAGAGCCTTAAGTAAAAGATTTACTTAACTAGGCACATGAAATCAATAGGTATAGCACTAACACTCAAACACAAATATGTATACATTATTCACATGGATGGTGAACTTGATGGGCTCCTCAAGACAGAGTGCCCATAAAAAACTCATAATTTGCGACTGTATGCTAGGAAAGCTTGCTAAAATTTTGAGAGTTTTAGGATACAACGTATATTATAATCCAAAGGCAGCAGATGACTATTTAATTAGTCTCTCAAGAAGACACGATGCAATTCTCCTTACAAGAGATAAAGAGCTCTCAAAGCTCTATGAAAGATCTATCTATGTAAGAGATCATGAAGTTAATAAGCAAGTGATATTCGTTTTGAGAGCATTGAAGGATATTGGTGTAGAACCATTAACAGGAATTCTAGAGATATGTCCAGAGTGTGGGACACCTATAGTGGAGTGTGATAGAGAGTACATAAAAGGAAATTACCACGAAAGCACTTATTGCGCTTATGATGTGTTTTATTACTGTCCAAACTGTGGAAAAGTATACTGGGAGGGATACCAGTACAAGAGCCTAAGAAAAACAATAGAAGAGATAAAAGACAATGTTAACGGTTTAAATGCTTAGTATTTTATAAATGACATCATAGAACACTTTTTTAGCATTCTTCTCATCCCTTAATCCTGTGAACTCACAGCCAGCTGCAAACTTATGACCTCCTCCTTCCCCTCCCATCTCTCTTGCAATCTCTTTAATAATCTCTCCTATAGTACCCTTAATGAGATCCTCAGATGATATCCTAATAGATATCTTCAATATGTCCCTCTTTCTTTCGTAAGTTCCCACGACATAAATGTCCCTTAGTCCTTTATCAACGCTCATAAGAAAGTTCGTGACAGACCCTGTTATTGATGGGGGCATAGGAGTCTCGCTAGTGTCCATAAACGTTAACACTTTAACATCGTTAATAACTAGCTGGGTTGCATGCTCCTTGGCCCTCTTGTAGTACTCCCTTTTCTTCTTATTGGCCTCTTTAAGATACTGCTCCACTTGCCTTAAGATGCTGGGATCCTCTCTAAGATGCTTGTACTTTAATATGCTAAGCGCAAGACTTCTTGCGCCTTTTCCAAGATTTAGTCTTACTAGGTTATTTATAAGCGTGGAGAACTCCTTAGCCTCATGAAAATGCGCAAACTTCTCGTAAGGGAAGATGTAATCATATATAAACAGCTCAGATAATATCTCCTTTTTAACCAGATCCATTCTTGATATTCTCTCAATGATCTTCATTATTATACTAGCCTTTTCATCCACCTTAAGATCATGCCAAGACTTCATAGAGTACCGTTCAGGTACAATATCGCTAAAGAGCTTAGAGCATAGCCCATACTTGTTTATAGCCTCTCTTACTGTCTGTTGATACTTTCCATAAACGTTTGGTGCTATTTCCTCAACTACGAGCCCACGTGACTTTAACTCTTCTAACACAAGCCTGTTATACCCAACAAGAGCTCTCACAACAGTCTCTGAATCCTCGTAATCATACTGAACGTCTCCTACAGCTCCCACTATTGAGGGTGCATACATGCTCTTGGGAGAGAGCCCTAAGGACTTCGCTATTGAATAGCTCAATGTAGATGAACAAGCAAAACTGTCAGTCTCAACCCCTAGCATTCTCGGATTTAGTACGTACTCCTTATATTCCTCTGGATAGGAGACATGATGATCTATCACAAAAACTCTCTCTCCAAGAATTTCAAAGAGAGCTCTTAGCTCATCCTCTGATCCAAAATCTACAACTATAATACTGTCATACATTTTAACATTAAAATTATTTAAAGATCGAAACAGCTCAGTAGGAGAGTCAAATGACATCCAATGTATGCTTTCCTTTCTAAAAATTTTCTCAACAAGTAAGGCCATTATTGCCATTGATGAATATCCATCTGCATCATTATGTCCCATTATGAGTATTCTATGTGCCTTTTCCATAATGTCTCGTAAAATTTCAGAGAATCTCTCTACAGCCTTACTTAAGATTCTTACGTAGTCTTCTTCCATTTTACAAGCACCACTATTGCTTAAATATAAACATAATCGTTAAAATAATTATTATAACTCCCAAAATTATGCCAATGGTCTTTAGAAGCTCCTTATACCTTTTTCCACGAAAAGCTCCAAACGCTATTGGGAAAGGTCCTATAAAGATCACTCCACCCCAAGCGGACTCCTCCCTCTTGTCTATCTCCTCGTAATTTATATCCCTTTTAGTTTCTACATATCTAAGTATGTCCTCGTCTGTTAGATGTTTTTCAGCATGCCTTGCTCTAAGAAATGGTTCTAAAAACAATAAAAGCATGCCAATAAAGATCAATATTACTCCAATTAGAGATAAAAAGGATCCCCTTCCAATAATCACCGGAAAGATCACAAATAACATTACTTGGTGAGAGCTCATAAGTACATCAATTAATATTAATGTAAATCCCAAGAAAATGAGGAAAAATCCCGTAATCATATCTTTCACCTTTAAGAGATTGCATGATTGGTGGACCCGCCGGGATTTGAACCCGGGACCTCCGCCTTGCGAGGGCGGCGATCTTCCAGACTGATCTACGGGCCCACATGTACACTCGATGTAAAAATAAACTAGATATATAAGTTCTCCCTAGGCCTGGCTAAGATTCATTAAAGCACTACTAGATAATTTAGACTCTATGAACTAATATAAACAAAGTATAAGGTGATTGGTGTGATAAGTCCCGCGGATAATGACCATCATATGGTAGTTCTTGGCATCACAGGAGCCTCGGGTGCGATATATGGTGTAAGAACAGCAGAGATCCTTAAGGAACTTGGATTTGAGCTCTACATAATTATAACTGATGAAGGTATGAGAGTTCTCTCAATGGAAGTACCTGACTGGGAGAAGAGACTTAAAAGTGTAACCAATGATGTACACTCCATAAAAAATGCTAACAGATACATCTCAGGAAGCACTTCCCCTTATATGCTCCTAGTAGCTCCCTGTACAATAAACACTCTTATAAAAGTCGCATTGGGGATCTCAGATAATAATCTCCTCAGAACTATACAAGTATGCATAAAGGAAGGCGTGCCCATAGGACTTCTCGTTCGAGAAATGCCATGGCCTCCTCAAGCATTTAAAGCAGCACATGATTTATCAATTATTGGTGTTAAGGTCGTACCCGCATCTCCACCACTATATGGAAACGTAGAAAGCATACATTCGCTTATAGATAACGTTGTAGGTAGGTTCCTGAAAGTTATGGGAATAGAAAATGATTTGTATAAGAAATGGAGATAACCTAAAGGAGGAATCTCTCATGGCAATCATTGAGCACTTAGTAGAGAGTCCAATAGTCGTAAGGGAAGAAGTTAGAAGCAGCTTTGATGTCACAAGGAAGATAATACTTGCCAAAGACAAGCCAATAATTTTTGAAAACTTTAACGGAAGAAGGGTAATTTCAAATATTTATTCCAGACGTGATTTTTTTATTAAATACTTTAGCTTAAAAGACTCCAGAGAGCTATTTAAGTTCATTATAAGAGCCGCAAGTTCTAGAGAGGAGCTTATAAGAACTGATAAAAGGTCATGGAGACATAAGCTTTCGTCTGTTGAGGAAATTCCCTTTTTTAAGTACTTTCCAGAGGATGGTGGTTCTTATATAACATCCTCGATAATAATTGCAAATCTCAGAGGAGTCCTTAACGCGTCGTATCACAGGCTAATGTACTTAGGAGAAGAGAGGTTTGCAGTAAGACTTGTTCCAAGGCATCTCTATAGAATGTGGAGGGAGAGTATTGAATACGGAGAGGAGCTCCAAGTGGCTATCGTAATAGGATCACTGCCAGAAGTCGCGCTTTCTGGAGCTATATCTGTAGAATATGGAAAAAACGAGTTAGAAATAGCATCCTTTATGCATAAAGCTAGAGAGGGAAAACCCCTTGAAGTATATGAGATCTCAGGAATACCTATACCAGCAGAGGCAGAGTACGTGTTAGTGGGGAGATTTACGGGGAACCTTGTGGATGAAGGGCCATTTATTGACATAACTAGAACCCCAGATATCGTTAGAAAACAACCAGAACTAGTTATCGATGCAGTATACTCCTCAGAGAATCCGATATATCATGCAATACTCCCGGGAGGATATGAACACAGGGTGTTAATGGGTCTACCAAGGGAGGCGTCTATATATGCCTCTGTTTCTCGGGTGGTGCCAGAAGTAAAGGACGTTGTCCTTACTCAGGGAGGGTGTTCATGGCTTCACGCAGTTATTTCTATAAGGAAGCAACATGATGGTGATGGAAAAAACGCAATACTTGCAGCTTTTGCAGGACACCCTTCTCTTAAGCACGTAGTTGTTGTAGATGATGACATAAACATTGAGGATCTTGAGGATGTAGAGTGGGCAATTGCAACAAGGTTTCAGGGAGATAAAGATCTTGTTATTATAAAAAATGCAAGAGGATCTACACTAGATCCTAGCAGCGAAAATGGTATCATGACAAAGCTCGGTATAGATGCTACTAAGCCTTTAGGAAGTAAGGAGAGTTTTAAGAACATGTATAAGGATGTTCTCCGATAATAATCACTAAAAATATTTCTTTTAGCTCGGGAGATATGTGGAGGACAGCAATATGTACCTAACTAATGAAGAAGAAAAAGCTTTAGAGGGAGAATTTGGAGAAGCCCTTGAAAAAGCTATGAGAATTCTTGTAGCAATAGGAGATGTCTATGGAGCGGAGAGGCTTATTAAAATATCCTCAGCGCACATCTCTGGAGTCTCTTATAAGACAATCGGGGATGCTGGCTTAGATTTTCTACAGGATCTTGCGAGCTTAGGAGCTAAAGTTTTAGTTAAAACTACGCTAAATCCATGTGGAATGGATCCTATAAAATGGAGATCTTTAGGAATTATTGATGAGGACTTTGCAAAAAAGCAGATGAAGATAATAGAAAGCTACACACGCATGGGAGTTGAGCCAACGCTTACATGTACTCCCTACTATATCTCAAATGTGCCAAAATACGGTGAAGATATAGCCTGGGCAGAGTCCTCGGCAGTAATATACGCTAACTCAGTAATTGGTGCAAAAACTAATAGGGAGGGAGCACCATCAGCACTGGCTGCAGCAATTGTTGGAAAAACGCCGATGTATGGATATCACCTTGAGGAGAACAGAATAGGAACTGAAAAAATCATCGTAAAGATGGACCTAGAGGATCCTGCAGACTATGGCGCTTTAGGAATATATGTCGCTAGAATGAATGTTAAGGTTCCATATTTCGTTTTAGATGGCAAGGCACTTAACTTAAGCATATATGTAAAGTACTTAGGTGCTGCTCTTGCGGCAGAAGGATCTGTTGCTATGATGCACATAGAGGGATTTACTCCAGAGTGGAATAAGTATAAGCATGAGTTCTCTGACAAGATTATTGTTGAAAAAGATGATATAAAGGAAATATTTGAAGAAAAGAGCTGTGAAGATGAAGAGGACCTGATTGCGCTTGGGTGCCCTCATCTCTCCGTTGAGGAGTTAAGAGACCTTTTAAAGTATAGGCCCAAAAGGACTACTTGGATCTCAATAGGGATGGACATGTACAAAGCGCACAGGGATCTCGTAAACGAGCTGGAGAGAAGAGGATACATCATTGCTAAGGGCACTTGTTTCGTAGTGTCCCCCATAGAGAAAAAGTTTAAGGTCACTGCTACAAACTCTGGAAAAGCCTCAAAGTACCTCCCTAGTTTTTGTAAACAATGTGTAATTTTAAGAAGAACAAAAGATCTCTTGGTGATCTCTGATGAAAATTCTTGCTAGACCTGTGTCAAGAGGTGTAGGTGAGGGACCACTTCTAATATCTGAGAAGCCCATATCATTTCTTGGAGATGTGGATCCTAAGACAGGAATCATTATTAACAAAGAAAACCCCCTCTACAAAAAGAGCATAGCAAATAAGGTTTTAGCATTTCCGTATGGAGTGGGCAGTACTGTAGGAAGTTATGTAATATATCAGCTTAAGAAAAATGGTGTGGCTCCAGCAGCAATTATAAATGAAAACGCTGAGACAATTATAATTGTTGGAGCGATAATATCGGACATTCCCCTTGTTGATGGGGTAAGGATAAACTCGCTAAAGGGATATACTTATGCCATTGTAAATGCATATGAAGGATGGATTCACGTAAGGTAGTACTCTCTGTGGTGGTTAGAGATGTTAGCCGAGGAGCTTGCTAAGAAAATTGATCATACACAGTTAAGGCCTAATGCCACTGTGGATGACATAAGGAAGCTGTGTGATGAGGCAAAGAAGTACGGCTTTTATGGAGTTTGTGTCAGCCCGTCCTATGTAAGGACTGCAAAGAAGTTTCTAGAGAACACTGATATAAAAGTAATCTCAGTAGTAGGATTCCCCCTTGGTAACACATATATTGAGGTCAAGGTCTTGGAGGCAGAAAAGCTCGTTGATGATGGTGTAGATGAAATAGACATGGTAATGAATATATCAGCATTTAAGTCAGGGATGTATGATCTGGTTAAAGATGACATAAGAGCTGTCGTTAACGCGGTAAAGCCTATACCCGTTAAGGTGATAATAGAGACGTGTTATCTATCAGATGATGAGAAGATAAAGGCTACAGAGATAGCAATAGAGGCGGGTGCAGCTTTTGTTAAAACATCAACAGGATTTGGCCCAGAAGGAGCTAAAGTAGAGGACATAGCGCTTATAAAAAGGACATTTGGAGATAAAATAAAAATAAAAGCTTCAGGAGGAATAAAAGATGCCAAAACAGCTATAGAAATGATCAAAGCAGGAGCAGATAGAATAGGCGCTAGCAGAGGAGTGCAAATAATAGAATCCCTCAAGGAGCTGCAAGAGCCATGAGATTTGGAACCGCTGGAATAAGAAAAATAGTTTCTGAGGAATTTAATGAAAGCACTATGGATTTTATAGCTACAGTACTATCTAGGATATCAAACACCGTTGTAGTAGGGCACGATGGCAGGATTCACAGCGACTCTCTCTCAAGAGCCTTTATATCAGGTCTTAAGAGGGAGGGCGTTGATGTTATGTTCTTAGGACTCGCTCCTACACCAGTAATTTCATTTGCAGTGAAGTACTTTGGTGCAGACCTTGGAGTTGCGATAACAGCTTCCCATAATCCTGCAGAGTATAATGGAATAAAGATTATAGGAAAAGATGGGCGTGACCTAAGAAGAGATGAAGAGATAGAGCTTGAAGAGCTCTTCCAGAAAAAACTGCAAAGGAAATACCTTTACACAGGTCGCATTATAAATGCCTCCGAGATTATACGGGAGGAATACATCGAGTATGTGTTAAGATTTGTCGAGAAAGCGTTCACAGTAGAGCCCTGTAGGGTGCTCTTTGATCCAGCTAATGGTGTAACTGCCTTATACACTCCCAAAATTCTATCTGAGCTAGGTCATACAGTTATTACCGTGAACTCACATATTGATGGACGTTTTCCTGGAAGAACCCCAGAACCAAGCGAACATAATATCATGAAGTATATCAGACTTATGAAGCCCACAGGTACAGCTTTATACATAGGCCAAGATGGGGATGGGGACAGAGTTGCCGTTGGAATTATGGGAAGACATATTATAGAGGACTATGTTACAGCAGCCTTTATAAAAATATGTTCAGAGAAGTTTAGTGGATCTAAAGTCATAATGTCTCCAAACATATCTCCACACGTGTATGAATATGCAGAGTCCTTAGGCCTAAGAACTGAGATGAGACCTCTAGGATACCTTCATGAGGGACTTTCTGGAGATACTCTTATGGCATCAGAACCATGGAAGATCATGATAAAGGACTTTGGCCTATGGTTTGATGGCATTATGTCTGCTGCTGTTTTGTCTGTAAATATTAGTGCCATTGAAAGTGTTATTAATCATTTGCCTAAGCTATACAAGACAACTATAAACATAAAGCTGAAAGACATGAGCCTTGCAGGAAAGATTATAGAAAACGTAGTGAATACCCTTAAATGTTCGATAAAAAGTTATGTGAAAAAAGAGCCTTGGGGAATTAGGGTGTTTTCGGAAAATTGGTGGGTGCTTATGAGACCCTCAGGAACTGAGCCAAAAGTCAGGATATACATTGAAAGCACGTCTAAAGAGCTCTTTGAAAGACTTACTAAAATTATAAGAGGTGTTATTAACAAATGGAGTACAATATAGAGATCTTTTTGTCATATACAAGATCCTCTAACATATACATAATTCTCGAGGGTAAAGAAGCCCTTGTAGTGGATGCGGGGTTACCAGAATTCGCTAGCACTGTGGTAACCCACATAAAAGATCTTAAAAATGTTCAAAGAGTTCATCTGGTGTTCACACATTGTCACTATGATCACGTCTTTGGATATACTGTCTTCAGGAAGTCATTCAAGAAAGTAGAGACATATGCTCATGAGCTTGATGCAAATGACATAAAAAATGCAACTATAAAAACTTATTCCATGTTCTTCGGTGCTAGAGAGGGAGTCCCTGTTGATCACTTATTGAAAGAGGGTGACTCGCTGTCTGTTGGTTCATTAGACGTCAAAGTGCTTCACACTCCAGGACATACTGAAGGAAGTATAACCCTCCTACTAGACGAGTGTGCATTTGTAGGGGATTTAATATTCAATAGATCCTTTGGACGTTACGATCTACTCAGCGGAAATCCAAAGGATCTTAAAAAATCCATTCTGAGATTATCCAAGATGAAAGAGCTAAAAGTGATATACCCTGGGCATGGTTCGATAATAAGCTCTCCAAGAGAAAATTTCAAGATAGTTCTCTCCCTCTTAGATGATATATAAACACAAAATTCCTTAATTAGATTAAATTGCTATAATCAGCTCATAAGGTGATCCCTAATGAACATAGAAGATGTTGCTAGTGAAAGCTTCCTATTAATATTTGAAGTGTCGGGAAGAATCCTTGGAGCGCGCGCTTCAGAAGTTAGAGAGGTAAATAAGATAGAGTCCATAACAAGAATTCCTATTCTTAAAAAGCCGTTCATAGGATTTACAAACCTTCATGGAGATGTTGTTACCCTCTTGGACATAGGCGTTATGTTCTTCAACAAGGAGTGTAAGGGCTCCTTTATAATAACAGTTGATCACTCGAACGAACACTATGGAATACTTATTGAGAGAGTGGTTGACGTGATAAGACCTAGGGCAGATATATTTATAAGGCCGGAGATGTCTACAGTGCCTGAGGTTGAAAACTATACCTTAGCGTACATCTCGTATAAGGAAAGGGCCGTTGTGCCAATTATAAGTCTTGAAAACGTTATAAAGGCGGCGTCCTCAGAGGTGACCCAGCTGTGAACTTCGGCGATCAGATATTGTATTACGTTGTTGACATGGGAATTGTATTCTTACTGGGCATTGTTATAGGAATCGTCATTAGGAGAGCATTCATGTACCTAATAGCACTTGCGCTTGCATCAAGTCTTGCAGTAATGTACTTCCAGTGGAGGGGGGTTCTCAGAATATCCTTTGATACTATAGGATCTACAATATCCATAACTACTACTCAGTACTCCGCTATGCTTCTTGCAGTTTTTATAATAGGAATTGCTGTTGGGATAGCATCGGCCAAAAAGAGAAAGTCAAGGAAAAATGAGAGTTAAATCACCCGACAAACTTAGGCCTAAGGCTAAGCCTTACTGGTAAGTAGAGGGGTACAAACGGATAGCTACCTAGCAACTCTTTAACTCGTTCTTTAAGCTCCTCAATAGTCATGTTCTCTATGTGACCATCCCTAAATCGTACTGGGAACTTCCCACTGGCCTTCTCCTTTTCGCCGTAAACAACGATCATGTTCACCCATTCTCTCTCAGCATCTCTTATCTTCTTTGCAACGCTTATGTCTCTATCGTCAACATCAACTCGAGCCCTTATTTCAGATGCCAGTTTAAGACAATCCTCAACATAATTGTCGTTTACAGGAATGAGCCTAATCTGTATTGGAGAAAGCCAGAACGGTATTTCAGGCTTTTCTTTCTTTAAGGCCTCCTCTAGAACAGCGTAAATCCATCTCTCAATGGATCCTATCGAGGAATGTACAATTATACACCCTCTCTTCTGACCTTCAGCGTCTATATAATATATGCCATATCTGGCAGCATCCACGACATCAAGCTGAACAGTGGCTAATTGTACGTTCCCTCCCATACTGTCAATTGCCTGGAACTCATTCTTTATTGCCCAGTAATGCTTCATCTTTGACAAGACTTCTATAAATGCAGGCTTTCCGCTCTCTTTTACTAGATCTACAAGCTTATCCCTTAAACGCTCCCACCACTCCCTAGCGGCTCTGAATACTATAGCGTACTCTATTCCAGTAGCATCCGTTAGCCTCTTATAATGTCTAAACAAAGTAGCAAATTCTTCCCATCCTTGCTCTATATCTGCACAGAAACTATGAAGATCTGGCATGTGGAATGATCTAAGTCTCTTTAGTCCGGATATCTCTCCACTTCTTTCGTACCTAAAGCTTCTGGCAAACTCAAATATCCTTATTGGAAGGTTCTTGTAGCTAAGAGTGGCGTCTTTCATCATCTTAAAGAGGCCAAAGTCTGCTGCAAACCTCAAAACAAACTTCTTTCGCTCATCTGGCGTCTTAACTATGTAATGTCTCTCATGAAATGATTCTGCTTGTTCTCTTATGTCTGGCTCGCTCCAATCATATATCAGGGGAGTTATTATTTCCATCGCTTTAAGATCCTCTAGTGCTATTTTCTTTGCCCATGAGACTAATACATTGAAGAGCACAGCACCCTTTGGATATATTCTCATGTTTCCTGAGTCGCTAGCTGGCTCATAGTCAACAAGCTCAAGTTTTCTCATGGCGTTTACTGACGGTGGGGTGCCCTTCCTTTCAATGCCCAGCTCCTCGGACTCTATATAGAGCCTAAGGGCTTTATCCTCTATTGAGCTTAAGTCCATTTTTTCCAAGTCTTCTATGTGCTCTACTCTTCCATCTGGATATATAATGTAGTACTCACTAGTTATCTCTGCAACGATCTCTTCTCTGCCTTTAGGTCTTGGAATTATAGTTCTTGAAAGCTCTGAAAGTGGGTGGCCCTTACACTTTAATTCAAAGGCCTTATACCAGCCAAAAGGCGCTCTATAAACTTCTATGTCTTTATCTCTTAACTTCTCGAACATCTTAATTACGATTCTCTTGGCATCTTCAGGATGTGATGGTTTGTTAGTGAGATGAACGTATGGATACAGTACTATACGTTCTGCATTTACCTTCTCATAGACGTCAATAATATTTGCAATAGCTTCCTCTATAATGTCTTCTTCGTTTGAAGGATCATCCTCTTCCACTGACACAAACACTGCAAGAGCTTCAGGAACTCTTAAATGTTTAAGATTCTCATCAATTTCCTCTGCTATGCCTTTTACAGGCTCTTTAGCCTCGAACTCAATGTAATCAGTATGAATCAGTAAAAGCCTCAAAAATTCCACCTCCGAAGGATTATGTAAGGCTCTTAAACAGTTTAATTATGCCTTTAGGAAGTTAATAACAACTTGATTTAAATAATTTTAAATATTCATATAGCGCCCTATGCATTATTCGTGCTATAGGAACTAATGGATCCTATCGAGGAATGTACAATTATACACCCTCTCTTCTGACCTTCAGCGTCTATATAATTTCTCTTGTTCATATCTGTCCTCGTAGAGAGGCAGGCTATATCTTTAATGGGCCTCTAGATTGTAGTGAGATGACACGATGAAGAAACATTTAAATATTTTTAACCACACTAACTCATCCTCACCTCGAAAGACAATACTCTCTCAATGTGGTTTGGTAAATTTTTATAATTACTAGCAATAATTTAAAAAGTCATCTGCTCAATTATTGCTAAAGAAAAAGTAATCTTTTAAACATTTTAGCTTATAGTTTAGTATTGTATTTTTGTTTTAATTGCAGAGATCAAAAACAAGACCAGCACTGATACAAACCCAGAAATTAAAATTTTATAAATATCGTGCGGATGGGTGATCTCATGGAGCTTTCAGAGGCCATTGAAAGAAGAGCTTCTGTAAGATACTTCAAAGAAGATCCCATTGATAATAAAACCCTAAGAAAGCTTATAGAGGCTGCAATAAAAGCTCCTACAGCAAGTGCCCTTGAGAATTGGTTTTTTGTTGTTATTAAAAGTCCTGAAAAGACCAAAAAAATACATAAAATTCTAGAAGAGGCTCATGTTTTTTACTATAGGCTAAAAGGTGCAACAGACGAGATCATCGAAAGGTTAAGAAGGAGGATAAAAGAAGGTATGTATAAAGCACCTGCATACGTAGCCGTTTTTGTTGATAAGAAGATAAAGGTTACTAGTGGGGACGAAGAATACGAGAACCTTGAGCTAATATTTGCAGTAGAGAGTGCGAGTGCTGCCATAGAGAATATGCTCCTAAAGGCCGTGGAGTTAGGTTTAGGAACGTGCTGGATAGGAGTTACCAGCCATTCTAAGTACATGAACGAAATATGTAGAATGTGTGATATCTCGTCAGACAGGCATTTTCTTGTTGGGTTAATAGCTGTTGGATACCCACTTAAAGTCCAAAAGAGAGAAAGAAAAAAGAGTCCAGATGAGGTTATGAAGTTCGTTTGATGCTTTCTATGCGCTAAGGTGTAAATTTCTCTAGGCTGTTTCGTAGATGGTAAAGAGTGTAAAGTTTGGCACTCACGCCCTTCGCAATTTTTAAAATACTCAGGGCTTATCTCATTATAGCGTGGCGGTCCCGATATGTGGGATCCTAAGCCCGAATGGGGACGCTAAGGCCGCGAAGATGTGGGGGCTCGCGTGCTCCCGAAAGCCCTCCAATGAAGAGGGGAGGAGGGAGGCCTACATGCTCTTAACGGATAGGCAGAACGGCAG
>Ga0190313_1000718_pt1 | contig 19068 bp, 10 predicted proteins | sample 4870071011_MG_FD_169989 | JGI IMG/M metagenome (GOLD analysis project Ga0190313, IMG submission 169989) | Hydrothermal vent sediment bacterial communities from Southern Trench, Guaymas Basin, Mexico - 4870-07-10-11_MG | ecosystem: Environmental > Aquatic > Marine > Hydrothermal vents > Sediment ...
AGCTTAACTTTCTCGTACGTTTCCCCTATCGAGAACTCATAATCATATATTCTGGCTATAGGACTTTTCATCCAGCCTATAGCCCTCTGCATGGCATCCGCTCTATTAGCAGAACCGTTGATAGCTTCAAATGGGAACGCCATATAGACTAACCTATATTCCCTATCGTAGGAAACAGCCGCACCAATCGTGCTGTCAGCATCATAATATAGAATTAGTGACGATCCATTATATGGCCTTATCTCATCTGGATAATTATTGTTGTTAGCGCTATCAGAACCATTCAGAAGGTAGAATGCTGAATCGAATATTGTTCCGGATACTCCAGTAACATTGTATATATTCGTATCGTCCCTCTCATATATCGCCCTCAGCCAGGTTGAGTACCAAGTGCTACTATTGATGTCATAGCCTATGTCCTGCCCTGAGATGAATAGTTGTCCGCACCTACTTAGGTAATAGGAAAGCGCGCTTCGCTCGGTTGAGGTAAGTGTTGATAGGTAATCATCACCAGTGAACCAGATAACAATCACAACTTTATCCAGCATATCTCTTGGTGGAGTTCCATTTAGGCTAGTATTCCAATAGAGATAATCCACGTCTCTCTGATAGCCCAGCGCTTGGAGGGCTTGTTCGTAGTATGATTCGTAGTTCTTATCTTGATCGTCATCCACAAGTAATATGGGTGGTATATTGTTCCAAACTTTTACCACCACGGAGTCATTATTTGTCTTAGATTCATTGTCTGTTGCTTGAGCAAAAATTGTGTAGTATCCATCAGCAATCTCTGTTGTGTTCCAATCATAGTAATATAGACCCTTCGACGCGTCCAGGTTTGATGTTATATTAACCATCTTACTCCATGTAGAATTGCTTATATTTAGGATGACAGATGCTATCGTACCATCGACATCGGTCGCATTGACATATATTCTCATAAGTCCGTTAACGAGATCACCGTCCTCTGGCCGAACTATCTTTACGAGAGGGATCCCCCTCGCCAGAAGGGTTATGTTTAGAGAGAATTCCCCATAATTCTGCTCGTCGGGTATAACTGGATCAGTATTGCTCCTATCTACCCACTTCACAACAACATAATAATAGCCAGATTCTGGGGCGAGGAAATCTATAACTTCGGAGCCTCCCGTAGCATTACTAGTGGATTTACCAGCAATAATTGGCTGTCCATATTCGTCTGGATCCCCATAATATATGTATAGGTCGAAATCCGCAGTGGGAGGTACAGATAGGTTAAATCTATAAAGTGAGCCGGCCTCAAGGTATATTTTGCCAGCCCAGACTCTTGGAGCCATACTTTGGGCTAATGGGGACGAGTCGTTTGAGCCTAATATGTATCTATAAGTATTGTTGACATATATCTCGTTTAGTACAGCCATTATTGCTCCGTCACCATTAATCCGACCATATCCCTCGACATTATCTTTGCCTCCTCTGTTTAATGGAGGAGTAGTTTGGCCACCCTCAGCTCTCGTAAATTCTACCGCTGTCATCAAGATGATCATCTTAACCTTCAATGCATGCTTAGCATCCCAGACCCAATTCTTCGCGCCACCCATAGCACTTATTATTAGTGCCGCGAGCCCACTAACATGAGGCGTAGCCATAGATGTTCCTTGAATATCCCAGAAATTGTCATGAGTAGTATTCGCATCGCCAAGCAAACCCCCACCCCCAGGGGAATTGTCGGCATCATTAGAGTCCGCAGCTGCGATAGCACCAGAGCTTCCATCTAGATCGGAATCCTCAGGATCTATATAGTCGCCATTATAGTACCCCGTACCGCCGTTAGCAGATACGTCAGGCTTTATAGTGTTTCCAGTAGTTGTATCTCCCGATGTACTATACTCCGAGATTTCATTCAGATCGTTCATAGCCGCTATTGTTATTACTAGGTCTGCTGAACCTGGTGACCCGATATTCCCGCCAGCTCCATCATTTCCGGCAGCAACCACAGTAACCACACCGCTCGTTACAAGTCGATTCATCAGCTGGTTCAACGTTGCGTCATCTCCGCCACCCCAAGAATTTGATGAGACAGTAATATTGTATTCACTAGCATTCTGGATTAGCCATCGGATAGAATCAAAATTATAATCTCCAAACGACCCACTACGGTCAAAGATTTTTAGCCCTACTAACTTCACATTCGGTGCTACTCCTGCATGCCTACTCGGCGTGGAGCCGTATCCTCCATATGGAAACTGTTTTTCCCAGGTCACAATAAGTATTCCGCCTATGGTGCCCTGATTCGTTACTGATACGTTGTATGTCCCCGCTACCGATGCATAAAAAACTGCTTGTTCTATCTCCACATAACTACTATCGTATATCCGCCTACTCGTATTCAGCAGATTACCATTCTGGTCGTAAACTTTGAAGGATATATTTGGTGTCCCAGAGGATATGTAGTACAGAGCCGCCACTCCATACCAGCCTGGCTGGTCTATGTAAAGAGTGTAACTCCCCGATGCCCCAAAATTATCCGTCCTATTTCGAGCAATTATTTCCCACTCCACGAAGTCTTCACTCCATATATTTCCAGCAGCAATACTAGCACAGTGTGTTCCATGACCATGGTAGTCTTCGGGCTCTCTAGCACTATCCGCTGTGTAGTCAGCCCAATAGATCACCTTGTTGGTTAGCGGATGGGTATCATCTATTCCAGTATCCACAATAGCTATGGCCATATTAGGATCACCCAGTATTCCCTGACCCCAAGGTGTCTCACTAAAGAGAGGATATAGACTCGGAGAAACCATTTTACCGTCCGTTGTGCCTATCCTCATCTGAAGTATTGACCATGCGGTCATCGGATAGAAGTACTTGTTGTGGAACTCCACAAAGCCTATCGCTGGGTGTTGAGCAAGAATCCCTATCTTATTCAACCTAATGTACCCACTAAAGGCATATATCTCCCTATACACCGTAGTTACTCTTCCTCCATGACCCTTAAAAACGCTCATAGCAGCTTCGATATCCATATCCGCAGCAGCCACATGAACCGGTATGAAGTCGTCTGGATTATATCTCAGACTAACTATAGTATCTGGTATTTCCTCAATCGTTATTTTCCTGTCGCCTAAGTCCAATAGTATCTTTCTGCCCGGTATAACGACTTTATATTCTCCAGTAAGCATTATTTTCTCAAGTTTATCGGCTATCTTGTTGTGGTTGGCATCGTATTTCTCTAGTGTAACGAGCCAATGCTCCATCCTAGCGTAGGAATTTCTTAGATTTATATACATATTATAGCGTCCAACGAATACCACATCGGGGTCTCTATCTCTTGAGGAATCTAAAGATTTCAAAACTAATCTGGCATTCTTTCCATCTATTCTAAGCCCAAGCTTTCTCTCTAATGTTTTCTTATGCTCAGGAGGTATGGGGTCTCCTCTTGCCACTCTTATTAGATCTCGTATATCCTTCTTTGTGAGAGAATTTTTTACTGTATCATTTATTATTGATGAGCTTATAGGCTGATTGTTTTCGCCAAGTAGGACGACGGGGTAGCCTTTCGATTTGAAGTACCTATAGAGAAGCCTAGAAAATTCGCTGTCACCTCTTATTATGACTACATTATTTTTACTGTACGAATCTTTGTTTACGTCTACAATAATAAACATCGATGTAAGAATAACCAGAATAAGTAAAACGCCTCTAATATTACCCATATTGCTCCCCCATGAGACTGATGATATGTAAAAATTATTCATATTACATATTCAAATTCAAATTAATTAACTGCGAAGAATTGTTAACTTTTTTAGCATATTTTGGAGTTCCAAACACAAACGCCTACAACGCTCATACCCCATATTACATATCATCTGAACAATACGAACAAGTTCTATTCGTTCTTTTTCCGCCATTTCTTCTTCTCCCATTAGACTGTAAATCTCAATAAGCTTAATTTTAGCTTTAGCCAAATGTTCCCAAGCATCAATTAAATGATTATCGATGTCAAGGCTTTTATTGGATGCGTCAATGGAATCTTTAAGATACTTTATTGCCTCATTATATTTTTTCTGACCGACTAAAAAGGATCCGTAGCTTAGCAGTGTTAGGCCTAAGTTTACCATAATTCTAAAGTCACAAAACCTCGTTCTTTTAGCCGCTATTTTATATAGCTTTATAGCAATCTTATAGAGCTTCTCAACAGTCGCTGTCTTAGTAAGCAATGGGATAGATCTATAAGCGTCAGCCAAAAGCGAAAGCACTATAGCCTTATTTATAATAGCATCAAGAAATTTTTTATTGGAAAGCAATAAGGAAATATTGAAACTCCTCTTAGCTTTTGTTAGATACTTTAGTATCCTCTTATTGGATACATCATATGCCTCATAAATCTTCAGATATGCTACACCAAGATTATTCCATATCTTGTGATTATTTCTAAAATTTTTAAAACTTCACAGTTACTCAAATTATTCTAAAAGCTTTATAAAGTATTACGCCCAGTCAAAAATCGCAGGCGAAACAAAACCAAAAACAACAATTTTTGGACATATTCGGTCTGCGCTCAGCAAGAGGTTTAGACCTATCCTGCTCCCCGTTGGGCGATTTGATGTGTCCTTCGTCGCATCTAACCATGATGGTCGTGGGGATTCAAGGATGTCTATGAATAGCATATCTATAAATAATATGCCGGCAGTTAGCAGCGCGCCTATTATTTATACACTGCCAATAATAATCGCATGGTAACATAGAAAAAAGGCACACAAAACCAAAAACAACAATTTTTGGACATATTCGGGACAGGACTGCTACTCCTCAAGTATCGTGGTGTTTCCGTCTCATCTGCTCTGCAGTCTTGAGCGTTTTGTTGCCTGAAAACTGGGACAGACTGGGACAAAGTGGGACATAGCTTGGGTCGGGTTTCAACCTAAAATGAGATAGGTCTCATCAGCAAAAAGTCTTAAGTTACATGCAATATAAAGCTCAAAGCCGAACTTAAATCGCTAACTCTACAGCAAATCTACAGACAACCTAAACCGCAACATCAACCATAATAGAACTTATAAGGCGACATAAGGCGACCCCCAGAAGAAGTACCAAAACTCGTATTAAAAACCCTATGTATGGTTCTTAGAATATACTTAGAGCCACACTCATTTCTGATCATTCTCTTCTTGGAAAAGGCTGCACAGAAAACAAAATGTTGAAGAAGCCCACAATAAAACAACATCTCTATTGCCAGATCTATTTCTCGCATATTATATCGATAGTTTTATTAAATCGATCTTCGAGACTCCTAGGATCTATACGAAATTCTTTATCAAGTTCTTTTGCCAGGCTAGGTGGAGCATGCAGGTTTTCCTTGCGGAGGTTTTTCTTCAGCTCTTTAAGAAACTCACATACTATTCTTTGCTCCCCAGAAACCTCTATTTCTGATAGATACACATCAGTTAGCAAAATTAGCACGACTATGGAATAGAAAGAAATTGAGGGAAAGTAAGAACCGAGAATCGTATATTCCAATGGGAGGTATATTAGTACTTCAATTGGGGAGAACGTGAGTGATGAGACTAAGAAGAACCCAATATTTACCATTTTCTTGCTAAGTTTGCTGAAGGCGAGAGAAAATATCGCAATAAGCATCAATAGTTCAGATGTTTTTCGTAACCTTGGTTGAGTGTTTTTTAGGTATACCCATAGCCATGCTATTATTACTGACAGCAAAAATGTGAAAGCGATAGAGCATAAAAATACGCTATGTCGCTCGCCGAAGGTCTCCCTAGCCTCGATAACTAAGGATTTAACCAGTATCGCCGCGGAAAATACGCACAATATCTTGCATAGAATGAACAGTATGGGTGACTGTATGTGAAAAAGTACGATAAGGAACGCTATAAGGAACGTCCACGTATACGAGATAAGAGAATAGAGTACATCAGTACGGGCTTTGCTTCTTATCGTTTCAACTATCGAAATACGATTATCGCATTCATATTGGACTATTACATCCCCATCGAAACCAGCCTTCTTTATATGTCTGAGTACTTCCCTCACTGTTACTCCACAGGTGTTTGGGTGAGCCATGGATTTTATGATGGCCTCGGAAACCTCGCTTAATAACAGCAAAGAAAGAGAGGATCTCCTATATAGCCTCAGCACCCTACTTATAGCATATAGTTTAATAGTAATCTTCTTTTTATCACTACTCGTTGCTGAATCTATCTCCATTTTCATAGAAGATAACCTACCCATTTACAAGATGAGAAGAGTTTTCCAGCAAAAAATAAATTTCTCTTAAAGGCATTACCAACTATACGTGCTTCCAAGCTGTATAGTAGGATACACTGTTTTGATCATAGATAGATTTTTCATAGGGATTTCTCCTTCTTTTTAAAATAAGCACGACGATAGACGCCGCTATAGCGACGGGAAACGCTATTATGGCAATTTGGATCCATTCGGCATAGAGATGTCCGCTTGCTTCTATTGTGTATGTCGAAGATGAAGCTTTGTTACCAGCTATATCGACCGCGTGTACAATAAACTTAAGTTTTGTTCCATTCATTTTTATCCTTCTAATCCATATCCCGTCTGGCGAATAGTATTGCATATTTACCTGTTTTTCCTTAGAATCAAGAATCTCGATGTATACCCTAGCAATTTTGGTGTTATCGCGGATTAAAGCCTCTATCGTCACAATGTCTCCAACATCTGGTTTCTCTGGTTTCCACGCGACCATGATTATCCTGGGTGGCTCTTCATCTAGGTATACCAGACGAATACTATATGTATCGGACTGTGCCTTATTGCCGAACTCGTCGATAGCCACTATGTAGAAGTATAAGGTCCCGTTCTTCTCCTGTGGTGGTATCTCTCCCACCCAACAATTAGTTGCTCCTGTTTGATGCATCGGTGTTTCATACTGTCTCGTCTCAAGAGTATATACTATTCTGACACTCGAAACAGCGTAGTTATCTCTAACATTTGCATATATGTATATCGTAGCAAAAGCATCAGCTTCTGTTGGGTAGCTTATTGATATTATCCTTGGTGGAATCCTCTCTATAGCTTCTATGCGAATATCAAAACTATAGTATGCGACGCTGAGCACATCAAGCTTAACTCTATGCTGACCTGCCCTAAAAGTGACGTTCTTTCCAGCCTCCAAGGAGAACTTCCCGTCAGATCTAACAATCGCTGCCGTATTGTCATCGATTTCAAGAAGCAAGTAGTAGATTTCTGTCATAGGTGTTATATTTGTGAACCTATTCGTAAGCCCGATTATTGATATTGTCTCGTTCTCATCAATAGTTAGATTATACGTGCCCTCTATTACGACCACTATTGTGGGAGACAACTCGATTTTGGGAAGGCTCGGGAGACCCCAGCCCACCTCATACTTTGAGAAGAAAACTGTGTAGTTATCCTTGCTTAGTGTTAAAAATGTGTGTTTGCAAACCATTATCTTGCTGGCTATCAGTGCTCCCATACTTATATTAAGAGTAATATTTACTCCGAAGACACAATAGTCGAAGCTCGGATTACCAAAATCTGTGCTTAAATCTCGGTATATGGAGGCGAGTATGGGGAACAGATGTTTAGATTCATTTACTATTAGTTGCTGATCTGGACCTAATGACGAGATATATAGCCCCCATCCACCGCTTATATATGATACATAGCCCCATTGATGGCAGGAGATAAGCCCAGGAAACGTCATATTGGCGTCTATATCTACAAGTATGTGATCAGTCTTCCCATTCATGTTCACGTCGACTTGCCTAATATTGACAGTAGCTTTTATTATAGTCTTGTTTTCTGGTAGGGACAATGTTATGTTTGCCTCAGAGATAAAAGTGTCTGTTTGATGGTGGTAGACACGCACTCTAACCAGCACCTTAGAGTAGTTTGTTAGTCCAGAGTAAATAAAAACTAGTTTTAGGCTGGACATGCCTATTGGAAGCACTTCAGTTTTCCGTGCTGAGATTATGGTCTCCGCCAAGCTACCATTATCGTATAGGGCACTTACCTCTACTTTGAAATCGGCTTGAAAACAGTTCGATGACTCTACGTCTGCATACACTAGTACTCCAGACGGTGAATCGAGATATTCGTAGGTTAGAGTTATGTTGAAGTTATCTGGAACACCAGATAGATACTCGAAATCGCTTGTGTTATACGAACCTACATATTTTAAGACAAAGTACCCATCTATATATAGACCCACCTTCATATCGGCTGTTCCATTGATATTGTATATGAAGTCCGCATCAAAGTATGTTTCAAAGTAGTTTGTTCCTTCAAGAATTTGTACGGATCTCCCATAGGAATAGATTTCGCATGTATTGCTGCGCATCGCCATACACATTTTCCCTTTCAGTGCAATCTTGCTTTTGCTATCAACCCAAATCTTAGCAATAATAGCGTCGTATTTGCTATTGTTGTTACCGTCCACGAACTCTACTTTTGCATCCAATATGTTTAGGAGTGGTTCAAAATCATCACCATCAAAACTATCCCCCAGTTTGATTGCATAATCTACAGCAACATCTATGTAGTCGCCACCTGTAAACCATCCGCCATGTCTAGGCCACCAGGGATAAATCCTCAGCCGTGCATAGAGAGGCGTTGTCTGATTGATTTTGGTTAGAGGGCGAGCTGAGAAGATCCTGGAAACCCTTGTTCTTCCTAGTGATTTGTTTGCTACGGAAAGTGTTCTATCGAGGTATGCATAGTTGAACGTTAAATTTGGATTTGGCATTATGAGAAACCTCACATCAAAACCAGTCGCATATGGAAGAAACTCATCTCTACTCATCCAATCGGAATCGATATCTACTACCAAGCTTATGTTGACAGCATCATATTTGCCGTTCCCATCAAAATCGATGAATGCCACGTCCATTCCTATTAACTCTATGGGTTCTATGTATACATAGAATCTAGACTCCACACCGTTCGGACCTATCACCTTAAGTATGTGGAGACCACCATATGAGGGTTTGAAGGCTATCACGGCAGGTGGTTTTACCGAATAATAGAATTCTGGTGTTCCTCTAAGCGTTATTATCGATACCGATACAAGTTTCACTACTACCTCTGAGCTACCATTTATGGATACATAGAGTAGGGAATCATCCGATCCTAAGGGAGCCTGCCCATTGGCGTTGTATATCTCTTTGAAATTCCTAACATCCAAACCTTCGATAGTTGGAGGAGAAATCTTGCCTCTGGTGATCTTGGGTAGGAGGAGGGCTGGGTCTCCTAGCAATACTGATTCTAGAATCGTTCTTAGATTAATCCAATAATCAACCCCGAATAGTTTGTAGTATTCTTCTAGGGCTTTGCCGAAGACCTCTCCTAACCTCCTACTACCGTTCACGTATACTTTAAATAGATTATAGATGATCCCCTGAGCATATGGCTGTGTTAGGAACTTAAGTTTACCGTCGTCGAGATATGCTGAGTAGGATCCGAAAGAGATTCTAGTGTTCCCGACATAGGCTGCCGCTATACTACTAGAGAACAGAGCTACCTCAGAGAAACTTAGATCGTCCTCATTGGAAATCTCACCATAATCATATCCTGCTGATTGACAAGCAAAAGTTATGAATATTGGGCTTCTATTAGCATTGAAGTATTTAGCCTGGTATGTATCCAGCAAGTCCTCCCAATAGAAAGCTGTGCCCCACTTAGATTTCGATAGCTTGTCAAACTCCCCGTGGGCCAAAACTATTAGAAAACCTGGAATATCCTCATGAAGAACACTGTAGAGGGTATCCAACGAGTAGTTACCATCAGACTCAAAGAACTTCCTTACTGACAAGTTACCAAATAGTCCGTCTGCGAGCATGTTTAGGATCAATCCCTCCCCAACGAATAGGGGGGTTCCGAATGGAACGCCTGCGAATGCATAAGCTCTTTTGATCCACTCAGCTCCCGAATTCAGGGCGGTATGCCAATATTGTAATTTTTCTAGGTAAGAAGATATTTGCTCTGGACTCCTAGCCGGTATCCGTGCGACATATAAATCCACATCGAAATCATAGTCGGGAGACATATAGAAGAAGTCTGTTGGAACCCAAGCGTCCTCCTCATAGTAGCTGTACTCTTCATAGAATTTTTCATCCCAATAATAGTAGCTTGGTGGAAGGATATCAGCGTCTCCCACCAATACCACATATCGAGGTCTATCACTAATATTTCTCAGAAATTCAATAATTCTCAGAGCGAGTGAGAAATTATAGAAATTCGATATGGTATCCCATAAAGGTAAAGATGAGTTCGTATACCCCGGAAGGGAGGGGGGCTCGGCTTCATCAAAATTCCTGTAGATCCACGAAAGATTTACTATTACTGGGTTTAAATCCCTATGAAGCTCTGCTAATGATGTTAGATTCTCGACAAACTCGCTAGGTGCTATTATTATATATGAGCTGTTCTGAACTTCGAGTGGAACAATAAAGCTTTCGCCTATGGCTGGGTCGCTGTCAGCATATTTGATTCCTATCTTGATAGAATCCAAAACAATGGCTTTCTCATAGGCCAAATCATATATAATCCTTGCGACCCTCAGATAAAGCTTGGATCCCCGTTGCTCCCAGTGGATGATTGGGTTATCTGGGAAAAATCTCTTACCATAAGTAGCCCTAGTACCATTAATAGGTCTTGGTAGAAGAGGGATAGCTTCTGGAGCCCGAAGTACATTATTTACTTTTGTGGTTCTGATATCCCCGTCCAGAACAAAAATGTTGACTACCTTTTTGCTCTTCCCCAGATTGACATGCATATCCTCTATGGGAACATACGGTAGGCCTGGCAAGTAGTAATAGTCTGATTTCTTAGCAACTATGAGCTCATGCCCCTTTATGTCGATGCACGATATGTTAGAATGGAAACGCAGAAACTCGTACTCGTCGATGTCCTTTACATTATTTGCTAGGCCTATATCGTGAAGAGTCAACCTTTTCTTTGTATGAAGATTCCCTCTTCCAGCAGATTCTACAAGGTGCTGAGCCGCATAGACATCATTGCTTTCTAAGTGATTATGATTTGGGGTTGAAGTCAAAGAAGCTGTGATAAGTGAGGATGCCAAAATAAGCAATATTACAAATGTAGATCTCATCTTCCTTCCCTTAGATCCATATTGGCTATGGCCAGTGATAGGTATATATGTCCTAACCCGCGCTTGATCGGAAATAAAGTATCAAAATTTGGTTGCCACTTAAAATGTGAAAAAATTTTAAAAATACCTCCCCAACCGATTTTGTTTTACCTATTCCACCAAGGCCTGTGACTAATATTAAATATTCATCTACCTTTCTATTCAATACTAAATTGACTATTGATTTTAGTTTCGATATTTCTTCCTCACGATCAATAAATTCTTCCATTATACTCACTAGTGATATTATTTATGCAAATTATAAATTAAATTTCATTGAAATTCAGCCAAATAGTCCTTTTATCTTGTATTCGGCATCCCTAATTCTCTTTGATACTTTGTAGCCTTTATCCTCCATTATGTCAAGCAGCAACCTCAGTTCGTCTCTGTTTATGCTCCCCTCTAGCAATTTTAGAAGCATGTCCAGCGTCCATGAGGGTCTGGTCTCAAAGATTTCCTCCAATTCTCTTAAACCCTCTTTTAGTTTTTTGTATTCGCCTCCTATCCATTCAGCTTTGGCACTGTTGGTCTTCAGTCTCAGTGACTGCAACAATATTTGTCTCAATGGCTGTATCGTAGCTTTTGGTTTCCTTATCTTATCAATATTTATTATGTTGCTTGATTCAGCAATCTTCTCTGCCTCGTCAAGCACGTAAGATAGAAGCCTTGCTTTATCAACAAGCTCTTTTTTACCAGTGATCTTAAGTTTATCGTACCTCAGGAAGTAGTAGAGTATATATGTTGCTCTTTCTAGGCCCAGGGCATCTATGATTTCCCCTACGGGTATTTGTGTTGGCTGGATTGTTCGGCGATAAACATATGCTCCCCGGATAAAACCATACTTGTCAACATCGACTATTATTAGGTGTGGTACTGGGCGATCATGCTGTATTGGAACCCTAACGACGCCGGAAAGTGCATTTTGGAAGTCTTCTGGTGATATCGAAATGTCCGTTTGTTCTCCGCAGACCGGGCACTTGATACGTATTGTTAATGGTTTGATAATCGCCTGTTGACTCAACTTTTCGTCCACCTCCTAGTGATCCATTCTGGGGCTAGAATACCGATATATAGGCAGAATATTGATAGCATTTGAAAGAGAGTTGCTATCAGTAAGGCTACGATTGATGGTGGGAGCATTTCCTTTCCTCTTAGCATCGCAATGTCTCTCATGGCGAGAGAAACTACAGCGAAAGTCATCAATAGTATTCCTAGGAGGAGATATTCGTGTCTTTTTCTCATAACTATGTCTTCGGGCTCCTCCTTTAGCTTTTTCCTGTATAGTAAGTAATATGAGAATATCGTCAGAAAGCCGATGATTATGATTAGGAGTGCTGTAGTAAGCCTGATGACAGACTCAATATATATTGGGGGGTTAGGGTTCCAAGGAGCAGGCTCTTGAAACCTAGGTATATCCGACCTCATCCACATATTTTGTGGCAACAAACTTATAGCCGCACTAGCAATGCCGATAGCAACAACTACGTAGTCCTTCGCAAAAAGCATATCGTTTCTTTGAAGCCTAGCATATAAATAGAATAATGTATACCAGCAGAAGATAGAGCACATACAAAAAGCAACCATACTTGGTAGGAAGTTGATGGTGCAACCAAAAATTGTTATTGGTGTCTCGGCCGTGCCATATTCGGCGAAGTAAAGCCAGCCTATCGTCTGCAGTAAATAGGCTATACCGACCAAGGCGAAGCCGATAAATAAGAGCTTAAGCCTCTCTATACCATGTTTCTTGCTCACAAAGCGGAATAAGTAGCTTAAATATAGTGAGAAAGCTGAAAACGCAAAGCCCACCAAAACATAAGCAATAAATAATCCAAGCGGGTAGTCAAACTCGAAGTACGGCAAATAAGATCACCGTCCCAATCATAAATAAAAAACAGAAAAAGAATTTTAATACAATTATCCGCAGACCAATTAATATACTATTCCATTTCTACAAAATAGCGAGAGGACGAGGCTGGATAGTAGGAACGCAAACTTTTGTCTTTGATTATTTTAGAAATTCTATAGTATGATCCTTCATCGGTGACGCTTCAACAGCGTAGTCATAAAGGAATTTAAGTGAAAAACTAGATTAATACGTATTAGCTAAAAGTTTAAAGTATACAGACGCACAGCATAGTTTTTTAAGAGGGGGTTCAGATGAATTCAGTTATTAGAAAATATGCATCCAAGGTTTATGTAGATGATGATCTTGATGGTCTAATGTCTGGCTGTATCGTTCTTGATATATTCCGTAAAAGCCATTGTCTTGAATCTAAGGACAATAAGTTAATAATATGCCCTGCTGAAGGACTATCATGGGATATACCCAGCAACCCACTGGTGGATATCGAAGAGCCCCATGACTGTAAAATACGCCAACCAATACATATGTTTGAGAAGTGCCTAGCACTTGACATACGGCCTCCAAAAGGATCTTTCATACGAGATGCCATATTTGTACATCATCATAAAGGCGACTATAAGGGCTACGTTGAGGTATATGAAAGAGACAAACTTCTACTCACATTAAACACACAGACATGCGTATGCAGTACTGTTGAAACACTATTTAGACAATTCCGCATTCAAGCTAACCACTATAAGCAACCAGCACAAAAAGCTTATTACGCGGATTGTGCTCGTGATGAAGGTATCGCGTGCGAAGATCCTATATTTATAGGTTATCATATCTGGAGAAAAGACCCCCTAATAAAGCGAGAATTTCTTAAAATAGCATGGGAAGAGGGATGTAATAGAGCTATGAGTTATCTCGAGCATATTTCCCAGAGAATGATTAGATATGCCAAAGAATATGTAGAGTACTGCGATAAGAAACCAACCGAGAAATTAATAATCCTGAAGCACGATAATCTCATAGGTGTAGCTACTGGTTACTATACATCTACTTTAATTATAGACTTAGATGGACATAGATATTGCATAACGCCATGCGAGTATGTAAAGCTATTTAAGCTTCATGAAGTAGAATATCACGTACTTATACGCTACTGGCTAGTAGAGCAAAGGTTGAGAGGAATAGTTATTATTAGAGGGTTAGATATCAACTTTAGGAGACTTAAAACTAGCTTATCAGAATATGGGGTTTCGATTGGAAGCAAGATATCTTCAACAGCAAGTATAGCAAGATTTGGAATTACAACTTCAAAGACAAAACCACAAAAGTTGCTTAAGGTGATGTTAGACGCAATAGCTAAGAGTATGGAACATCACTAAAACCATAAAAGATCTAAAAATCCAATGCTAGATTCCAAACTAAGCATTATATAAAAGAACGCCAAACGAAAATTTGCTATAGAAAGCACGAATTTATTTTGCATTTAGGTTTTTATGTCACGAAATCTTCGACAATGTTTCTGCTATAAGATCCATCTTAGCGATACAATACTGTCTTAAATTTCAATGATCTCCATTGCCTCTATTCCTTGTGATGCATCAACATTTATGAATTCTATCCCACTCCGCAGTATCTTCTTTGCTTTTAGTTTCTTGTATGTGAAATGACCGAAGAAAACCGTGCTTATCCTATCTCCGTATTCCAGTATAACTTCTCCTAGCTTATGTGATCCCGCATACGCGTTCCAGACATCCTCACGATCACCACTGTATCTCAGAAAATCTCTGATTGGAACAAAGTGTAGGAGAACGAAGATCTTTTTGTGGAGCCTAGTTGCATAGTCTAGTTGTTGTCTGAGCCTCTCAACATTTATCTCAACGAATTTCTCTGGTGGAAAACCAAACTTTGTGTAGAGCATGTCGTTCCACTGAAAACCGAAGAACCAGCCCCTCAGATAATCATCTCGGGTAAAGTTGAGGTTTTTGGGAGCGAAACTGAAGTCATACCATCCAGGAACACCAACAACCACGAATTCCTCCGTCTCATATATTGAGTCCCACAACAGGAAACCACCATAAATCTTCAAGACCCTACTATACATGGGTATTATGTCTAGAGATGTAAAACCTCTTCTTCGAAGGCTCTCTGGGAGCCAAAAATCGTGGTTCCCCATAACGCCAACGATACGGACTCCTCCCCTATCAACTATCTTCTTGACGAGCTTCTCCAGATAGAACACATTCGCGTAGTTGACTATATCACCACACAGAAAAAGAAAATCAAAATCATAGCGTTTAAGTACTCCCAGAAGCTCATAGAAAAGCTGACTTTCCCTTGGATAGTGTAGGTCTCCCAGAACCCCGATCCTAATCAAAGTGCATCCCACAAACCAAAAGATGAAGAAAAGTCGGAAGCAAAAACAGGGAAATCATAGTTTCCCATGTATTACCTCGTCCCATCTGTTTTCTAGGCTTATCAGATCCATCCCAGTAGCATCGCTCAGCCGTTTGAGATCCTTATCTCTGAGAACCAGTATTGGGTTTCTACCAAGGTTGCTTCTGAGCTCTTTAACAAACTTCACTACCCGATCTCTATCACCGACTATCTGTATCTCAGACATATAAAAGGTTTTATCGCTGAAGACATGCTCCCAAATCTCCCCGATAGGGAAAAACACTAGGAGCCATACGGCCCATGTTGGGAAGTAGTTTGATAGTCCAGATCCCTCAAGCAAACTTATCACGATGAAAGCTAACACAACACCCACAATCCACCCAAGCCATTCAGGGATAGGGTTCTCATACTCGTAGCGCCCAACGAGTTCTGATACCTGTAGCTCCTCGCTACCAGGAAACTCTATTGCTCTCTTGCCTTTCACTTTTAGAACCTTGATGCTATCTAGAACTCCTGATGGCTTCATCTTAGCAGCTTCTAGTAGGGTCGGTGAGTGTGTTATAGCGAATGTGACGTCAGTGAGCAGCACTTTTTCCCCATCACTTCTAACATACCTCATCTTCGGCTTAAGAGCCACAGCATAGAGCTTCACACTACTCTTCTCACCACTCATACCTCACACCTCGAATACTCCCTAACATATATCAGTGAAGTGGCATTATTCATATAACAAATTTACTGTATAATATCCGTATTATTTTACTTAGCCCAACGCGACATCAACCATAGCTTTTTGGATCCATATAGTTGTTCTAAGTTTTTTGATTCTTATTAACTATCTGAATTTTCAGGTACTCATAGATATGTTGGTGAAAGAGCACAATCTTAGAGTGTCTTTTTTTGCTCATCATTGGCATTCGAAAAACCAGAGACCTATATTATATTTTTTTACTTATTTTGTATATGAGTGGTGTTTGGTTAGTGGTGACTTCTTGTGAGTGCAGAAAGCTTGCCAAGAGGAGCTTACAGCCATGTGTCAGTCGACTTGGATTTACCAGAGCACGGTGTTGTCGAAAGAATAAAATGTTTCTTCGATGTAGTGGAGAAGGAATGCCAGAAAGGAGAGATAATTCGCAAAAATACCAGACTACGCCTCATGCTAGCACCAACAGCCAGCATGCTCAGTAGTGCCGAAAAGAGAACATCTAATGTATCTTCCCTAAAGAAGAAACATAACACACTCTCGCATAGAGGTATGTACTACGAGTTTCTGGAAAGATTGTTTAGATGCGTCAAGAGATATGAACTGCGAGTCGAGATTCTCTTTGTTGGCAGGAGGAGTGATTTCGTAGAGTTTCTTATGATTATGAATCAAGTATTGGAATCGCTATGCCAGAACGAAGAAGAAGCTATTAGGGAGATCGTGAAGAGGCTTACAGTGATGTATTCGCTGTCATCGAGGAGCATCCCCCTGCATAGCTTTTTTGTCGTCGGCGAGGTTCTATGCATGTTGTTGGTGCCATCAGATGTAGAGAAGGTCCCAGATAGCATAATAATATTTGATGAGAGAGAGGTCGTCAAATCAATAAGGATTCACTGTGATTCTCCTACGAGCATAGTGTATCCAACCGTAAGCAACATCTATCAAGAATTCTTTGATAATCTAGTTCGAATCTACAGGGCAGGCCGCTTTCTGTATTTAAAATTTGATGAGAACACAACCATTGAAGAGTTCTTTGGCAAACTTTGGAAGTTTTTTGACGTATTTGTTGAGCAGGAGAATCTTAAACTGCTACAACTATTTGACGAGTTATTCAGATACTCCGCATTTTTATTTCTGAAATCAAGAAGACTAATGGAGCGAGAGGCCAGCAAGTTTATTAGTTACACTATTCGCCCCGTACTATCGAAATTTCTCAGTGATGCTCACGCCAGACTGGCTAGGCCTATAGACACTATTATTCATCGTAACTACACATTTTTTGCGAATCATGATAGTCGGCATGCTGAAAGCGTATTGTTAAATGCTATTATTAAAGTCTTGAACGGATTTTCATGCTGGCTAAATAAAAACTACTATCTCCAACTAAACGAAATCGAAAGATTCATAATATTGATGGCCTGCATTCTACATGATATTGGGTTGGGAGTCGGCACAAGAGAATTCACGGCCCTCTGGGAAAAAACTGAGGGAGAAACACGTAGCCAAGAAAATCTGGAAATCAGGGAGGAAAGGAGAAAAAGCGATGAACTGAAACTCATCAGCGATACGATAGAGCTGATAATAGGCTTCCTTGAGGATTATATCCGCAATATCGTAGAAAACGCCGAGGATATAGAAAGGGCCAAGAAGTATATAGCATATATGTTTAATCTACGTGGAAGGGAACTATTCTCCATTAGTTGCATGAAAGATGAGCATCTAAGAGAACTTTTAGAGAAAGTAGGCATATCTGAATGCGTGGAGAAAGCACCAGAAATCATCACTAAGTTAGATAAAAGCGAAAATTTCGACGAACTTCATGAAGCCGTAAATAATCTTCTTCGGATTTTACGGCAACTAATACAAAAATCTATGGAGCAGATGAGAAGCTACACAGAGAGAACCGATAAAGAATCTGAAGGAATCCTAGTGAGGGAGTTTCTTAGGCGAAACCATAACTTCTTTAGTCTCGCGATAATACGTAAAAAACTCAGAGAACACTGCCCCCTCGAACTTCGGAGGTTCTGGTATAACATCGAAAATATTATAAATGAGGTAGGCCTGATAGCTATGGCCCATAGAGACCTAGTGATACCCTTCCTACACATTTCACCACAAAATGGGGATAGAGACAAAAACGGGGGAGATAGGAGAATATGTAGCATAACACTAAGAATAAACACTCTAAGTATTTTGAAGGACAGAACATATGTCGAGGTGCCTAGCTCCGTATTCTGGCCAAAAACTCTTGATGACCCAGACCTACTGCGTTTTCCTATAAGAGAGTATCTTCTCGGATTGGTGATAAGATTAGCGGATGCGGTCGATATAGAGTGCAGAAAACGTGCTAGGCCTGATTACGCATGGGTCTTGCAGGTTATTGAGAAGGATGAAACTCAAATAGAACACTGGGCCTACAAAATGCTGATAAGCGACGTTATGATTACCACTAAAGGTGGTTATGGAGTCATAGAAATACACTTCCAGACCCCACTTGGACTAAAAGACGATGAGGATAAACTACTGGAGCTACTATTAGCAACCGAAGTACGGAGAGTTCTAGGTGATATGCTCTCGATAAAGCGAAGCTTCCATGAGAGACAGAGACTTACGGGCAGCATGGAGGTGGCAGAGATTCTAAGAAGGATAATCAGCATCGATAGAATACTCCTCATAAAAAAAGTTAGCGATAGCAGAAAAGTAATAGCAAAAGAAGTTGAGATAAACCAAGACGAGATAAAGAAGCTGAAAGATGAGTACAAAAAGGTTGAAGATGATGTAAAGAGATATGGAAAGCTAATCATGGAAGCGCTCAAAGATTACTATGCTTAATAGTTTGTGTGCCATGATTCAATTTGCTATATTGCTTTTTCTTTTGCCTATACGGATTAGTTGGCTCAGATATGCATCAACATCAGCCTCATAAAGACTACACTTTTCTTCTTACCTCATAGCCAGCCCTAACAAGAATAGCGA
>Ga0190313_1000719_pt1 | contig 19055 bp, 29 predicted proteins | sample 4870071011_MG_FD_169989 | JGI IMG/M metagenome (GOLD analysis project Ga0190313, IMG submission 169989) | Hydrothermal vent sediment bacterial communities from Southern Trench, Guaymas Basin, Mexico - 4870-07-10-11_MG | ecosystem: Environmental > Aquatic > Marine > Hydrothermal vents > Sediment ...
TCCGCAATCTACGGAAAAAGTGCTGCACATCTACTTCGGCAGTATCTTGAGAAGCTGAGACAAGAACAGCAAAGAGTTGCCAAAACTCCTGATTACGCACCAGTCAGAAAATATGCCATTGAAAAGAGAATCAAGTTCAGAACATCTGACGAAGAGAAAATACGCCAGATTGCTGCTCTTCACCCTGAATTCAACATCAGAACGGAAAGAGTTTTCTTCCCTGTTCAGCCATTTACTCCTGCAAGTTTGCGGGGGCACAGGCGTCCCGGTATTGTATCAAATGTAGAAGAGCGGATACTTTCAGCAGCTGAACGTATCAGGAGAAGCAGAGCAGGGCAGTTCGCAATCAAACACGGAGAACGGGCATACGGAGAACTGAAGCAAGGAATGAACATTGCAGACAGGTTTCTCCGTCCTCGCTTTGAACCCGCTGGAAGAGTCGGTGAGAAGCTCTCCAGATTCGGGGAATATCTGGCTGAAAGAAGCTGGAGGGAGCAACAGAAGGGTCTGCAACTCGCAAGGTCTTTGAAAGAGAGAGGCGTTCCAGTTCTTCCCGCTTACCTCAAATACCGCTCACACTGGCACGGGCTCAAGGGGCACATGGCAGGGAGTATTGTGGGAACTGCTGGCGAAGCTTTGAGATATTCTGCCAGACATCCCGCCGAGATGTATGCCCTCACGGCAGCTGGAGCAGGTCTCGGAGCTCTTGGCGGTGTAGCAGCTGGAGCTACAGGTGCAGGTGCTCTCGCTACAAAGGGAGCTCTTGCCACAGCAGGGTTATTCGGTGCAGCTGGAACAGCGGGCATGGGCTACGAGACATACAGAGCAATGAGGGAGGCTGGCAGACAGGGAAGATTAGCTCCCTTCACGAGAACGTGGGGCAAATTCTCTGCTCAAACAGCGGCTTTATCTCTGGGCGCTCTTGGTGGAGAGCGTCTGGGTCGTGGTTTCGTTGAAAGAACTTACGCTCCTCCCGAGGAAAGATACTCAACTGAAGCATATCTGCTGCGGGAAAGAACACAGAGAATACCCATACAGCAGAGAAGCATCTACGAAAGAGAACTTGCTCCGGGCGTTGCATCCAAATCAGAAACGAGATTCGGAGGCAAGACGTGGGAAATAGTGAGGAGAGAGCCAGAGATTTACGGTCTCGTCGGCAGGGAAACTGGAGCTGGATATGAAAGATACTATTTTGCTCCTGAAAAACAGTTCGGTAGAACAATAGAGCAGACAATCACGAAAGGCAACAGAGTTACGAGAGTTGCAATTGACCGTTTCACGGGCAAGTTTCAGGCGATGCAGTATGACCTGAGAACAGGAAAATTACTCCGCAGGTGGTCTGGCAAAATGGAACTCCCAGAATACGAAAGCACTTTGAGATTCAGACCTCGCATATCTCACGAGGTCATAGAGCCAAGCATGTATGCAGAAATGAGGCGTGGCTTCGTAACGAGAGGCAGACCTCAGAGAGCACTCTTCCCTGAAACTGTCAGAAGATATGCTCCTCGCATAGAGTTCGGCGAAGAATTCAGACCTCCCACCTCCAGAATCATTGAAACGAACAGGCGGGTAATTATGGACTTGTTCGGCTCTGGCAGAACAGACATATCTTATATGCCTGAAAATGCCGTCAGGATTTACGGTCGTGGTCGTGCTGTTCCAAGAGGTGTTAGAACGAGTAGAATCTTGCAGGAACTTTACGGTGAAAAACTCGTTCCTCAGGAGAGACCTTCCCTGCTCGGTCGTGCATCACAGACACTCATGAGACAACTGGAGAGAGCAAGGGCAAAGCTTACCTTGCCCAGAGAGATGGCAGCCACCATTGAAAGAAGAGCAAGCTTCCCCGTTATGCGAGGAGCAGTTCCTCCAGCCCCCACCATGAGGTTCTTCTTTGCACCTCCGGGAGCTGCGTCCACAGGGTTCAGGCAAGCATCAAGAGCAGTTCAAAACCTTTTTATGGGCTCAAACAGAAAACAGAGCGTGTGGCAGGAACAGAGAGTATCAAGGATGCAGGTTCAGGCAGAAAAACTACGATATACAACATCAACCACGCCAAGGTTCGGTCAATTCACAGCTCAAGCCATATCCTACGAACCTCAAACCGTCTCTGGGGCAACTACAACAGGGAGTACTTCAGCATCTCCATCTGAAACTGCCCCTGTGAGAAGCTTTCCATCTATTCCAGGAATACAACTGCCCTTTGCTCCAAGAACGCCAGCTTCCAGCGGAGGGGTCGGAAGAAGACCGAAACATCAACTACTCTGGAGGCGTGGATATGTGCGGGAAATAGACCGTGCTCGCATGCTGATACGGAGAATGCTGGGTGCTTGAAATGAGAGGTTTCCTCGCTTACGGCTTTGCTTTCGTGATGATTTCCTTAGTTCTTCTTTTCTTCTTTTTCGTTGTCAACCCAATACTGCTTGAGACAAACACATACCTCGCAGATGCGGGGGAGGACATGCTCCAAGACATCAATGTGTCTTCAATCAACAATCCTGAAGTCAGGTCAGCTTTGAACACGAGCATACAGTCAGCACGGACATCAATTCCGAAATCCTCGCAAATCATCGGGACTTCAATCAAGTACTCGTGGCTCATCTTCCTCATAGTGCTCTTCGTGCTGTTCTTCATCTACACCAGAGAGCTATCTGAAGTCGGTCGACCCGGGGGGCTGATGTAATGCTCAAGAGCGAAAAACTCCTGAAACTCCTGCTTAGTGCTGCAAGTTCTGGCTTAGACCCATCTCGCTTGATTCTCGCACTCAGGAGAGATGCGGTCAACACGAGGAGAAAACTTGCAAGAGAACTTGAGATAACAGAACAGGAACTCTTTCGCCTGCTTTCACTTATTGAACCTGAAATTTACAAGATTCTGCAGAGAACAGACCTTTACCCTGCCATAGAGCGTGCAAGCAACCGTTACCGAAATAAAGCTCGTGAACTGTTTTTCAACGAGGAAATCTGGAAATATCAACCTATCCCTACTCGTCTGGTGATGTGGCGATGGCTGAAACGAAAGTGAGGAGAGGGCTTCCGTCTTGGTTTCTGTTACTCTACTTTCTCGTCCTTACTGGCATTTTCTGGTATTTCGTGCTCAACCCCTCTTACGCATGGCTCTCTGGCTGGCAGTATAGGCGAGCAATTACAATCACAGAGCAGAGCGGAAGCACGCTCACAGATTATCAGGTTTTGATTGAACTCAATTCAAGCAACTTTGACTTCAGCAAAGCGAACTCTGATGGAAATGACATAAGATTTACTGATGAAAGCGATAATTTGCTGGATTACTGGATAGAAGAGTGGGATTCTTCAGCAGAACAGGCAAAAATCTGGGTAAAAGTGCCGAGCATTCCTGCTTCTTCAAGCACAACAATCTATATGTATTACGGAAACAGCGGAGCAACGAGTTTAAGTGATGCAACAGAGGTATTTGGTTCAAATTTAGTAGCCTACTGGAGTTTTGACGAAGTTTCTGGAACAACTGTGGAAGAAGTAATTAACAACAAAGACGGAACAATCACAACTGAAACAGGAGCAAGTTACTCAATAGAGGCAGGCAGATTTGGGGATGCGATTAAACTAATGCCAGATTCTTCGGATAGGGATAACAACTGCGCTTATGTTGATGTAAGTGTCCCGAACGGCGATGTTTTGGATTTTGCAAGCGGGGACAGTTTTACAGTTTGTGCTTATGCAAAGCACACAGCTCCGTCTGGATTTGAAATGATAATCAACAGGAGGGACGTAAACTGGTTCCTGCGGGAAGTGACTGCAGACAGCTGGAGTTCGCAAGAAGGCGCCGAGTTCAGCGTAAATAGTGGTTCTTACATCACGGGGGGAAACAACTACGGAAGCATAGGAGACTGGCACTATGTTTGCGGTGTCTATGATAGTGATACAAACACGATAAAAGTGTATTGGGACGGGGAATTTAAGGCAAGCACTTCTGGAGCAGACCCACAAGGAACTGATGTTAATATTTTTATCGGTGCTTACAACCACCCGTCGTATGGTGCAGTTCAGTGCTGGGAAGGATATATGGATGAAGTGAGAATCTGGAAAAGAGCGTTAAGTGATAGTGAAATAAAATACGCCGACCCCGAACCTTCCGTGAGCGTGGGAAGTGAGCAAATATCAAGCAATAGCTACATAGATGTTGAAATCCTCTATCCCGAACCCACAACCTACCATACTGAAAACATGACCGCAAACATAAGCCTCTACTGGTATGACAACCCAGATGGAAACAGCACAAACTACTCTCTAATAGTGAAACTTGACGGGAGCGAGATAACAAACTTCACAGGGGTTATAGCCCACAATCAAACACTTTACTTTACCGTTCCAGACCTTGACATCTACGAAAAAGACAATTTCCAGCTCCAAGCCACAGCAGAAGCCACAGATTTCAGCTTAACCGACACAGACACCGTGACTTTTGATGTCGTGCTTTACGATTTAGAAATCCTCTCTCCCAGCTCTGGCTGGTATTACAACACAATCAACATCACTTACAATGTCACTTGTTTCCGTTCCTCTGGAAATGTTACTCTCCAGTTCAGAGAGAATGAGAGCTTTTACAAGAATATGACAAAAACATGCCCGTTCTCTGAAGCCCTGAACGAGATTCACCAGAGCTCATACGAGGGCAACAGGACAATCAAAATCACCTTAATACCCGTTGACAGCAGGGAAACCGAGCACAATGAAAGCATCTGGTATTACTCTGACCTCTACGCTCCCAACATCTCTCTCTGGCATACCTACATAGAGGGTTTCAGAACCAACATCACGGAAACTTATTATTTCATAGTGAACGATAGCGTGAGCCCGAACACAACCTGTACGATAAACATCAACTCTGACTCCTACAACGACACCCAGACAAATGCGACCACATTCAGCCACGACTTCCAGCTTGAAGACGGATACAACACTCTTACGATATCCTGCGAAGACCTTGCAGAGAACACATACTCCACGACGGACAGCTTCTATTCCTACACCAAATATCTCTGGCTCGTTGACGAGACAACTGGAGAGAACTTCACTCTCTCGGACGCAAACGTAACAATCATAGCTATTGATAGAGGAGAATCTTTAGACATGAACGATGCTGGAAGAATCTGGGTTTACTACGTTTCGGATTCTTCGGAACTCCTGCGTGTTGAACAGACCTATGAGGGCTATACAGATGTTGTCGTGAGAAACTTTGACCTCACATACATGCCCACATCAACTCCCGTATGTGCTGACGCTCTAACCAGCTTTTACGAGCAGATTCTCTACTCTTCCTCAAACACTCCAGTTTACGTTCTCAACCAGTTTGCAAACTGCTACATCATTACAGACAAGACCAGATACGCTTATGAGGGAGCTCTTATGACTTTTGCCCACACGAGAAGTGCAAACTACTACCTCTACATCCTTGACAGCGAGGGAAACAAAATATTCCTTGCCTCCATTGACGGCTCTACCGCCTCCTCAATAGACCTTGACATGCTCAGATACACCGCCCCCGCAACCGAGATTTCAGTCGGAGCTGATGTCATATCAATTGCAAAAGCAGGGAACGAGACCCTCTACTTCCACTATGAGAACACGAAAAACGACAATTCTGAAGTAACTGTGAGCATCTACGACGGAGATGATGCCGTCTTCACTCATACTGAAGTAGACACCCCAAACAACTTTTCCCTCTACTTCTGTTACTCAACAATCACTCTTGAGAACGATATCCTGAAATTTGAGATAACAAAAGAAACAACTGACGGCTCTACATATACAATCTCCAGATATTTCAACCTTGAAGGCAAAACTGGCTCTCTTGACCATCACTTTGCAATTTTCATCGCAGTCGGTCTCCTGCTCTTTTCAATCACGATTATTGCCAAGAATGCAGCACTCGGCTGGTTCGGAGTGCTTGCATCCGTGGTTTCCCTTGCCTCCCTCTCATTTGCTGTTGCCACGTGGGAAGTCCTGCTGTTTCAGGCAATCATTGCCATCATCCTCATGTTCCTCTCTGTCATGACCTTCACGTATTCAAAAACGAAACTCACATAAATGCGTGTGCATAGAGATATATGCAGGTGAGAGCAAAATGATGGACGCCCTGAAAGCAATCTTCGTGATGTCTCTGTTCTATTCATTAGCGACAACTCTCCTTGTCCATAGCCTTCCAGAGACCACGATTGCTTCCCACTACATTAAATTTACAGATATCCAGACACAAGCAGAGCAGTTCAGACAGACCGTTGAACTTGAAAGGAACATCCCGATAGTCAACCTCGGTGTCATGGTCTTCTATTCGGGTAACCTCTTTGTTGATTTGCTCGTGAACTTCGTAACAGCCATCCCTTCCATGTTTTCCCTGATTCTTGAACTCCTTCTCCTCGTCTTCTCTCCGAGTACTGAAGTCCAGAGCACAATTCAGTTATTCTTTTATCTCACAACAACAACACTATATTTGATATCCGTGCTTTCATCCATACTGAGCATAAGAACAGGGAGGGTGCTGGAATGACAATCTCGTTCTGGGACTGGTTCGTGACGACCTTCGGAGAAAACATGGGTCTGAGCTTCTACTACACGGTATACATTGTCTCTCTTATGCTTTCTGGAATCATGGCTGCAAAAGAGGTCTCAATCGGTCTCATATTTTCTCTTATATTCTCCACGCTTTTTTACATCTGGTTCTACACTCAAGAGATTAACACACTATACCCGCTCATCGGCATTCTTCTTTCCATAGCTGGTCTTGCTCTCATCACATACTCGCAAACCAAAAAAGCTGGAGGTGGCTTGATATGAGTTTATCTCTCTGTGATGTGCTGTTGCTTGGCTCTCTTGGAGGAAGCCTGTGGATATTTGCAGTCAAACTGCGACGACTGATAGAGAACAGGGTTGAGGATATGGCATCTGTTTACACGGAAGCCGTTCTTTCCGCATTTCTCTGGGTCATCAATCTTGCTGCCATGCTTTCTAACATCACCATGCTCACAGCAACTCTTTTCAGGATAACAACTTTCATATTCACAATCACCATGATGTTCTTCGTTGTTGAGCACTTCCTCTACGCAAAAGAGCTGTCCGCAAGAAAGAGAACAAGAAGACAAACGAGGTAAAAACTGAAAATTTGCCAAAAACTCACGCTTTTAAGCATTTCTAACTCTTTATTACATGGCAGACGAGATATATCAGTCCGAAGGAGTCGTTGACACCAGTGTCGGAGCAATAACAGGGCTCATCATAGGGGTCAGCGTGGCAACGCTCGTGCTGATTTTCATGGGCGTGCTCGGTGGACAGGTTTACAGCAACACCCAGAGCGATATTGAAGCTATCAATGATACGACCATCAAGGGCTATGTTACTGACGCTATAACGAACGCCTTCAAGGCACAGAGTATGACGGGTAAGTATCTACCAATCGTAGTGCTTGCGGTGATAATCTTCCTCGTCCTCGGGCTGATTACTGGGCTTGGACAGGGAGCAACAGCCGGTTATTACGGCGGTTACGGCGGGTACAACCTGTGAACAGGGACTTTTTCCCTTTTTCTTTTAGATTTTGTTACTTCAGAATTCCTGCAAGTTTCAGTTTTATAGACGCAGAAAGCGGGTCTCTCAGCTTTATTACTCCTCTTACAGGCAGTTCCCCGTACTCAAGAACTTTCTTTGCAATGTACTTGGCAAGGTCTGGGTCTGTTATGACCTTCCTTACCTGAATCGTCATTCTCTTGTCTGGCAAAGAATAGAAAGAGAGCCAGAAATCCATCTCAAGCGGTTCAGGTCTGGACTTCTTCAATTCCACCTCCTCCAACCCCCGCAAATGCGGACATGTATGTCTGGTATATATCACCCAGTTTCTCAAGCACATCGTATCCTATCCCCTCAACGAAAATCCTGTTCACCTCCAAAGCGTAATCCTGCAGGTCTTTGAAATCATAGACGGGTGCTTCTATCAGCTTCTTTGTCAGGTTCTCAAGCTTTTTCGGAATCTTTATTGACTCTATCTTGCTTGCAAGCGCCCTAAGCTTGATATCTATCTTGAAGACAGCTCTCCGTATCAGATATACGATGTTCCTCAATGCTTCTTTTTCCTTGTCGGTCATTTTTGCTTCTGAATTCTCCCCGTATTTTGCATTCATTGAGACCACGAGGTCAATGTAGTCCGCAATCACATCGTTCAGGGTCTCTATTGACTGATAGAGTCCCAGTATGTATCCAGCTGTTGCCTGCGTTTCTCCACCCTTTACATCTACCATCTCACATCACCTCGGCTGTATCGGATTTCCTCCCACAGCACCTCCTATTGCTCCAGCGACCGTTCCCTGAAGATTCCCAGCAAAAACAAAATAGCCGACCAGAAGAATGATTATTATCAGGGCTATGACCCATAGCGGTATTTTCTTCCATATCGGCTCCTTCTTCACTTCCATCGCTGTGATGACATACCTTGCGAAATCTCTCAGATACTTGCTCAGGTCTTTTATCTTGTGCAGGAATTCCAGAAGTGCGTGCTTTCTGAAAACTGTCTTTTCCTGTTCTCCAAGCCAGTCCTTTGTCAGAAACATTCCGAGATTCTGGTTATACAGGAACGCTGGAAAAGTCATGAAGCTGAAGCGATACTTCCAAGCTTCCTCTGGGAAAACAAGTATCTGAACGTCTTTTTCTTTGCCCTTTTCTTCTATTTTCCCTTTCAGAAGCTTTCCTTCTTTTATCGGTTCGGAGACATACACAATACAATCTCTATCAAACGGAGCATTATCCACCCCTTGCTCCGTAACGATTTCCACGCTATCTGCTGTTAGCTTGCTCAGAACGGGGAACACTATCCCCTTGCTGTCATATATGAATGTCAGAACTCCTTCTCCGAACAGAAAGTTCAGCAACGGATGCCTCACAAACCTCTGAACCACAAGCCACATCACGCCTATAGCAAGAAGATAGAATATCAGAGCAAACCAGAACCCCTTTGCCAGCAATATCCCGAAAAACACAAGAGTCGGAACAAATGCCATAGCCAGCATCGCACCGAGAAACTTTACTTTATACATATTTACCATCTTACCACCCCAGTAGACCTTTCTTTTTTTGCGGAGGATTCTCCAGCTGAGGAGAGATGTTGACAACTCTCTGCTCCGTGAATCTGGAGAATGCTTCCGCATCAAGCGACAATGAAGACCTTGACAGGAACAGGAAAATTGCAGTCAGGTATCTTATCGTGTGTATCGTGAGCTCTACCGCTTTGTTGAGAATATCCTGCTCTCCCTCTGTCAGATTTTCCTGCTCTTCCATTCTCTCTTTGATATCATACGCCTGAATTCCTGTCGTCACGAAATCCTCAATCCAAGCAAGAAACTTTGCAAGAATTATCCTGTCGTGACTTGAGAAATTCAGCATCTTTGTTTCCGCCCCTGCAAGCAGATGCATGAGCGTTTGCAGGTCTTCCTTTTCCCAGATGTTCTTCTTGAACAGGTTCTCCATCTTTTCGATATCCCTTCGTGACAGGATAGCGTCTATGTTCGTTCTCTCTGGGCTTGGCGTGAACATCTGATTCTTTAGCCAACCCGTGCTTACAACCACGATATTTGACAATACAAACCTTTATAAGCATTTGCACATATTTACATACATGACCAAAACAATTTCACTCTCTGACGAAGCTTATGACATACTCTGCAAACTCAAGAAGCCCGGTCAGAGCTTTTCTGGCGTGATAATTGAACATCTAAAGGAGGTGGCTGGAAGTGACAGAGAAAACAAAAAATGAAAAGACAGAGCGAATACCGAAAAGAGTTTGTGCAGCAGAACTGCATGAACTCATCAAACGAGTAACCTTCATGTTCTATGTCCTTGCAGGGTCTCTTGCAGTAACTGTGCTACTTATGCCACTAGCTTCTATGGCTTCCCTCATCATCGGAGTGGCTGGTTTCGGTGCTGGCATATATCTCTTCAGACCTTTGAGAGCATACGACGAATACCTGAAGAAGAAATACAATCTCAGGTGAGAAGAGATGAAAATCCCATTCTTCAAGCCAAAGAAAAAAGAAACAACTCCACTCAAATACCATCTGCATCTCTACAAAGACAATGACTACAAAATTGACGCCTCTGGCGAGATATCACGCTCTTTCCTTACTCAAACAATCAAGAAAACATCAAGGTTCTTCCCCCAAGCCAAGCTTATTCCTGAAAAGGGCTGGAAAGTCATCAAGCCAAGGGAAGACCTAATCCGTGCAATTGAACCTGCCCTGCTCAAAAAAATACTGCCACAGATAGCAAAGAAAACACAGGAAGATTTCAAGAAAACCTTTGTCTTCGTGTCGGGGCATATAGACAAGCTTGAACTCATTGAAACTGAAGACGAGGACACTCTCAAGTATAACCTGACCATCACGGGGGTCTGGAATGCTTGAGAACGCATACAGTTATTTCTTTTCTTTTGCCTTTTTCATACTCCTGAAGAACTCCATATCGGACTTCAGAACAAAGTTTATTGACGAGAGACCTCATCAGTTCCTGCTCGGTTTTATCGTTGCCATCTATGTCTTCAGCCATCTCTTCAAGCAGCTCATCATTTATTCCTTCATAGCATCCTTCCTTGCCAGTATCATCTCACGATATCTTGCACTTGCCAAGGGAGACACAAATGCCCTGAACATACTCCTGCTGGGATATATGCTGTTTCCCTTCAAATTTGTGACCTTTATCTGCTTTTTAATCATTGCTCACGCATGCCTCATGCTCCTTGTTTTACTCAAGGTTCTCCCTCCAGAAAAGTATCCGTTTTACCCGTTTATCCTTGCTTCCCACTTGATTAACGGCATCTTCTGGTGGACTGCATAAGTTGGCATTTTTTGTGTGGTTAGGGTAGGTTAAATGAGTAAAAAATGTCAATTGTGAAGGGTTACCCGAACGAGTGCAGGAAATCCTTGAACTCTTCGACGGTCAGACAAGCTCCTTCATGATAACCATCTCCCTGAACCCAGACCCCTGTTACTTCCTTTCCCAGATGTATCACTTTCAAGATATGAAGAACCCCACCCTGCTGAGCCATCGCAAACGCTCCCACACTAAAGAGTATCAGCAGTCCTAAAACCAGCACTTTTCGGATACCAGACATACCCACACCTCCTGCACATATACCCTTCTCTCCACTTCTTAAACCTTGTGCTTCCGCATCTCGGACATCTCTTTATCAAATCATATCGCCTCAATCAACTCAAGTATTCTGTCTATCCTATGCTTATCACTCATTTTCTTATTCCTTGCCACTCTCTTGATTTCTTTGATTATCCTCGTGAGGTCTGCTGCCATCGCAAGTGTCAGCCACCTTTTTGTCGTTACCAGACCTCTACCCCTACGCAGCCACTTGAACTCCATCTCCAAGTCGCTGGGAAACAGACCGTATATTCTTTTATCTCCTCCTTCCTTGCACATTACTGTTAGACCGTTTATGTCCCAGATTTTTATTTCCCTATCCTCATAGTCTCTGATGTCCGCAAAGCAGGGGAGAGGATACTGCTTCTTTCTTGACATTTCCTGTATGATATGCTTCTTCATAGATGACCCCCTAATCTATCAGCTTGGCAAGCTTCTTTGCCTGTGCCTGAGAGAGGTGCAGATACGGCTCAACACTCTGGAGGGATTTTGCTCCCTTCCAGAACTTGAGCTCTTCTGGGCTTGCCCCTCTCATTGCAAGGACTGATAGACGATGATGCCTGAAGAAATACGGAACAAGCTCCTTTCCTACAAGCCTGCTCCATTTCTGCACCCAGTATCTTACTTTATACGTTGTATCTTTATACTTCCCTTTCTTGCTTTCTCCCCTGAAATACCAGAAAACATACATCTGCGGAGGCAAATTTTTTACATATTCCCAGACTTCTTTTATGTGCTTGTTCCTGAGCGGGAAGTATAGTATCGTTCCAGCACCCTTCTTCTTTGTCCTGAAAGTGACACGCAAATAACTTCCTTCTTTCGAAAATGCTTCACTTTTCAGCTCTACTATCTCGCTTGGTCTCCTCCCAGAGTAGAACAACAGAATCATCAGAGCTTTTGCCTGCTCTGGGGTTGTCTCATCAGGCGGATTTGCCTCAACTACAAGAAGCAGATTTTCAAACTCTTGAGGAGTCATAACGTTTATGAGTCCCGTATCAAGGAAGAACTTGTACTCCGAGTTCTTGATATCAGGCATATACTACAAAGAAATACACGGGCTTATATTTCTTTCGTCAAACTGCTATTACTATACTTCAACTACATTAGTTAGCGACTATCGAGTAGTGAAAAGCAAGTAGAACTACTGAAAAAACACGGCTTACAGACGGCTTGAAACCCACAAAAAAGTTGAATCCAGCGTTTGAACCTTCTGGAAAAGTTATGTTTTCCAGAAACCCCCCTTTTTACCATCTTAACTGACGAGTATATATATAGTGTGTATATAGAAAAAAAGAAAAAAAGTTGTTTTTGAGCAAAATAGCGTGATTACGTGTTGCTTTGCCATCAAAGCACAAGGAACTTTGTTTCTATTGTTCCTCCAAGATATTTCAGCTTCGTAAACTTGAGTTTATCGTCATCCCATCCTCCATCGTTTTCGTATTCTATCCCTTTGTCTTTTGCATATTGTCCTGCCAGATACCAGAGCCAATGCCCGAAAGCTTTTATGTTTCTATCGTATCTCAGATTGATTGCGTACCAAATATTTGTTCTTTTATCAAGCAAGAATGAAAGATACCCGAGCATCTGGTTATCCCCCCGCATTGCAATAACAGCCCCGTATTCTGAATCTTTAGTGTTGAGCAGTCGAGAAAAGAGTTGAAAATTTTCAACTTCCTTTACTGCCTGATGCGGATACAAAAATTGTTTTTTTGCGATATCCATCCCTTTCTTTTTCTGCTCGTTGTAGAGGGTGATAACCTTGAGCATTTCCGCTCTGTCCTCGGGCGTGATTCTGTTTGCTACCTTCCAGTATACCAGCCTATCATACAGACGGAATCTTTTTCCAAAATCTCTGTCGAGGTTCTGTAACAACGTTTCTGTTTTTCCAAATGCATCTTTGTATTTTTTCAGTTGCATCCCAAAAACCTTCGCAAGGAAAACAGCCTTCTTGATATACATTCCAGGAACTGCAACCCTTATCCCAAGCCCCTTGAAAAACCTAACTGCATCAAACGAAAACTGCATTGTATCTTTTTCGAACGGAAGTCCAATGCCCGTATGCATTCCCCTGAAGAAGCTATATCCGTTTTTCTCAACCATCCTGTTTTTTGTCATTGCATCACATACTGTCCAAACAGGGTTGAAATTCCATATTCTTATTTTATACGAAAACCAGAACTTTACCCACGCTTCTGCGTATTTTTCCCAGAACTTTTTACCTTCAGCCATAACATCACCGCCTCATGTATCTTCTTCTCCCACTTCTCCTCGTTTTCGCCAAGAAACCTGATAACATCTTCATACCACTCCTTGTTCTTGAAACGTACTTTGAGCAGAGACGGTTCGAGGAGTCTTATCTCTTCTGAAACTATCTCTGTATCCATTTTCTCTGCCTTCTCTAACCATCCGACGTCAACAGCCAAGAGCTGTTCAAGTTCTTCTATGTCGCTGTCAAGTAGCTGCGAGACAATCTCAAACAGGAGGTCTGGGTCATCACTACCACGTAGTCTGTTCAAGTTTATTGAGAGCAACATCTTTTCCGACCTGCTCAGTCCACTAACAACAACTACTTCTACCTTCCCATACCCGAGTTCTTGCAGAGCCTTCCACCTATGATAACCATCAATTATTGTTCCTTCTTCGTCCACCACAATCTTGTTGACATATCCGAACTTCCTGATATTGTTTTTCAGTTTTGCGTATGTCTTTGCATCCATCTTGTTCGGGTTCCAGTCGTTTGGCTTCAACTGGTCAAGCTTGACTCTTTCTATCTTCCATCCTCTTTTCATTTTTCAGCACCTCCTTTTTTGATTATTCTTTCGTAGTAGTCCGAAACAATATAGTTGAACAGGAGAGCGATACTATCAGCAGGATACATTTTCCTCTTTTCGATTGCAATCCTTCTGAGCTTTCTCACGTTTTCTCCGAAGACATAGATACCTTCCTCTCCGAGTTCTTCCCTGATTGCGTTCAGCAGAGACGCAAAATTATCATACACCTTCGGGTCAAACATCACAGTAGTCTTGACAGGTATATCGGACTTTCCAGCTTCTATCACGGTTTCCACTTCAACTGTTGCCTTCTTAACTGCTTTTGCAACATCCATAAAATCTTGTTCCAAGTTACTGAGAGCAAAAATATCTGCGTCCGTAAAATGCTTTCTCAACATCTGCATATACTTTTTGAGCAGGTTACTATCCATACTTCCTTTTATCGTGTTCAGGGAAAGTGCAGCCAAATTTCCCTTATTGATATCGATATCAACAACAACCACAACTGCTGTGTCTTTTCCGAGTTCTGCGAGGGCTCTTGCTCTATGGTGTCCATCTATTATTGTGTATGTCCTGTCAACCACAATCGGCACGAGAAACCCAAACTCTTTTATGCTTGCTTTCAGCTTCTCAAAGAGAGCGTCCGACATCAGATTCGGGTTTATTTCTCTGAACTTCAGCTGGTTCAGCGGGACTTCCTTTACTTCCAAAATCTTATTTTCTGCTTCCTCTTCCATCATCTTCACCTCCAAGAATATACGCAACTGCTTCTTTACCAAAGTATCGGTCAAGCTCCTGCGGGTAGGGATATTCTGCAACATATTGCCATTTCTCCTTACGGTCTCCGAACCGTACACCGATAGACATTCTTGAGTTTATCCTTGATACAATCTTTTTTGCAAAAAGCAACCGCTTGGTTTCTGTCTTTATACCAACTTTTTCAGCAAGAACCAGACCGTATCTAACTGCCGTGTACCTCGGTTCATTGCCCCTCTTCAGCCGAAAGAACTCCGAAAACGGAACGAGACCTTCTTGGATTATCTGCTTGAACACCCTTCCGAGAACACCATCGAAATCAACATACACGTCCGCTTTTTGCCTCTTCAACAAAAAGTTGAGAATAAGCTCAAAGTCATTAACAACCAGTATTCTTGACCGTGGAATCCTCTTTACACTATCGCCCACGCTCTTGAGTGCCTGAATATACCTTATGCGGTACATCGGGGAAATCGGCTTCTTCCAGTCTTTCGGAAGATTATGATGCACCTCCTTTGCCTGTATGAGTGCTTGAAGTTCGACTTCACCGAGTTTCCTCAGTTTTTCTTCCACCTCTGCAAGAGACGGAACTACGAACTTACCAAGCTCGTCGGTTTCTCCTCGCAGAAACTTGATTGCCTTTTTACGTATTACCTTTGAATACAAACCTTGATATAGCAATTGCGAACCAACGTGCCCACCTTCATAGAACTCGCACAACTTATCATACAAGGAGCTCTTACCAGATATCGACTTGAGAATCACGAGAGCAACACGCTGGAGAAATTTACCTTCCCACAACATCATTACTTCCTTGGACAGGGCGGCTTCAAGCAGAGTTAACGTTGCTCCAGTGCCATGAAACATCGGGTTTACAAGAAGCCTCTTTACTGTGAGAATATACTTGAACCTCTTTATTCTCTCGACTTTCGAAACCTTGTTGTTTATTGTCATCTGGTCTCTTACCAACCCGTGGTTTCTCTCAAACAGAGGTGTTGCGTCGTAATCCCTGAAACTTGCTATGACAAACGGAACATTGGTCGTCTTATCAAAAACAAGTATCCTCAGTCCTCTTCCCATACCCTCCGTTGCACTCTGAACGACGTGGGAGAACTTGCTAGTCAACGTCAGAAAAACGTCTGAATCGTTTACTACTGAGACCGCAAGCTTTACTTTTGAGAAATCAAATGTGCGGGGCGGGAGTTTTGAACTCCCACTTCCCAGCTGGGTGCTGGGCGTGCTCGCATACACCAGCCCCGCATCTTTCATATACAAAACAACACACACTTGTTTATATTTATTTGCAGTTACTGCATGCCATTTACAAGCTCATCGTCATGGTTTTTGCGACTTTTAATGCCTCTGATTTTGTATCGACAACAGCAAGCGGTATCTGGTCAAGTGTATATCTTGTCTCAAAAGAATTATTTGTGATGTTCGGTATTGCAATTGCGTTAACTTTTCTTACCTCATATTTCTTTGTTATATTGTTTCTGAGAACAGCAAACCCAGAACCAACAACGAACCTGTCAGAATGCCTAAGCCACTTTATATACCCAGTAACGTCCCCTCTTTGAAATCTTTTTATTGTGTCCCTGTATCTCCTCCAGAACATATATGATTGTATTCGCTCCTCGGCTTTCCAGTCAACCATATTTACATAACAACGGCTGGTTTATTTTAATTTCTGTTTGACAATATGGATTAACTGAAGCAAATATCACTTTTTATGCAGGTGAAATGACAAAGAGTTTTTGTTATTTTGAAGAAGGTTTTGACGCTTCGTAAAACAGCAGTTTTTACTCAAATTGATTACCAAAAACAGATTTTTTGAGTGCGAGAAGTTTGTCAAAGAGTTTTGTGTAATTGTCAACTGTCGGGTTCAGTTCAACTTTTAGAGCAAGTTCTGTCCATATCTCAGCAAGGAGTCGGTTTAAGCCAGCATATCCGAGTGTTAGAGCGTTGAAAACACGCCTTTGTATCTTTAGCGGCATTTTCTTGAGAGCACACTCCCCGCCATACTTTTCCTTACTGTGCTGTGCAAATGGACAGGGATATATCGGACACTTTGGAGAGCACTTCTTTATTCGAGCCCAACGTTTATACGGTGTACTCTTCTTTCCCCCTTTCCTTCCGAGAGCACGAACATCTATCCCCCTTTCCTTCAAAATTTCATGAATCGGCTTTTTCGGAAACTTCTTTTCAGAACTATGACTATCGTTCCCTTTTTCTTCCATCAAAAGTATAACATACTCTTCTTCTTATCATTTTCGTTTTAGAAAAACAGGTCAAGCGTGACATCTGCCATCCAAGTGTCCCATTCGAAGAATGTATCAACATCGTACCCAAGCATCTTCAGTTTAACACCAATATCTGACCTGTGACAGACATTCACGTTTTTTTCTGCACACATTATCACTATATCTGAGCCATCCTGTTCCGCCCGCTCGTATATTCGTTCAAACATCGCAAACCCTCTTTTCCACTTGTCTGGATTCAGATATTGCGGATTTCCCCAGAACCAAATCCAGAGATATTTTTTACCGAGTGCACTTTGCAATTGACTTTTTGAGACCAGACCCCCCGGTCTTGAGCGGATATCTATTATGTAGTGAGTTTTTGCAATTTCTTTGAGCTTTTGCAGAATATTCTCAGTTTGGTATCCTAACTGCGAGTACCCCAGTAGTTTTATCTTTACCGTACCATCACCCTCCAGATTATGAGAAACCAGAGAGGGGACTTTTACTCATCTACATCACCCCTCTCACATATTCTTTCGTTTTTTGAGTTATACTAACACCACGAGGAGGTCTCAGGTCACTCCTGCTTTGTACTGGTAGCATGGACACAGGAGTTGCCCCTGAACCAAGACACCATCTCCCCCGATAACGGTACAGCCCGAAGACGTAGCCTTCTGGTACATTATGCACGAAGAGAAACGGCGAGTCGCCGTATCTTATTACCCCCGTTTTAACACCTTCCTCCTCGGCTTTTTCTATATCCTTCCACGTAGGCTTCACAACCCTCCCGAGCTTTGCTGTATAATACTCTGCCCACACATTTTTTGCAACACTTGGACGCAGCGGGCGGTATGCTCTCCTTTCCAGAGCCTTGCCGTATATATCCCCTGGTCGAGTTATCCCAAGAAGCTCCACGAGGTCTGCTTTCTTGCCGAGGTTCTCATACACAACCCACGCCAACATTCCCATATCCCTGTCAGATACCATCTTCATTTCACCTCTTTCGTTTCACTTCCGACAAAACCTGCTTCATCACTTCAACGCTCTTATCATCAAACGAATACACCCGACCATACCTCACCCTGCTTACCCACTCCTGAAAATATGAGTTATCCAGAGCATTGCTGAACGGATGCCGACCAAATCGCCTTACAAAGAACTCCAGCGTTATGGGGAGAATGTCTTTTCTTTTGAGACGCAGGAGCTTTTTCTTGAGTTTCTCTCTTTCTGCTACCTGCTGTTTAGACCACCACATAGCATCACCTGAACATCTAACCCCCCGCATCTTTATATTCGCTATGATTTGCCAAATCCTTCGCCTCTTTTTTCCAGCCCTGCAACTCCCAGTAGTAGAACCAATCCTGTCTCTTCACCTCTGTGAAAACCCGGACATCCACGACCAGAAAAGGAGACCATGTCAGGTTGCTTAACATTTTGTCTATCTTTGTTTCCAGCTCTTCTTTTGCCCTCCTTATTTCGTCCTCCGTAGCCAGCAATTTAAGCAATGCCCTCTCTTTTTCCACCTTGAGCACCTTATACTTTATCCCGTTCTCGTCTATGATGACATCTCCCACCTGCAGGTCACTCATACTCCCTATCTCTTTCATCTCATACCACCTCCCTTTCTCCAGTCCTCATAATACACGACCTCTGCCAGTCTCTTTATGAACTCCAGCTTGACATGAAGCTGAACCTTGCCTCCGTATTCAAGTTTCTTTCCGAGAATCTCCCACTCTCTCACTCCAATCTTATACCAGCTCTTCCCTCCGTCAAATGAAAGAGCTATCTTCTTCACTCCGACTGTCTTGAGATACAAAATGATTTCAGCCTCTATGCCAACGCTGTTCCATTTTCTATATATGTGCTTTTTCGGGTTTAGCGGTGTCTTCCAGAACGTACCCTGCGATATCGTTCCTACTTTTCTCTTGTTGAAACGAACTACATGTGCCTTTCTCTTCTTCTCAACCTCAAGTCCGGGAAATTCCATCTTTCCAAACAATATCATCACTTATCACCCCTCTTCTTCCAGCGCTTTTCCCTTGCTCTCTGTTTCTGGAACACTACCGCTTTTTGCAAATTTCACGAGAAGACTTCTAAGACATCTTTCGCACAGGGGGTCTACTCTAACC
>Ga0190313_1000720_pt1 | contig 19040 bp, 24 predicted proteins | sample 4870071011_MG_FD_169989 | JGI IMG/M metagenome (GOLD analysis project Ga0190313, IMG submission 169989) | Hydrothermal vent sediment bacterial communities from Southern Trench, Guaymas Basin, Mexico - 4870-07-10-11_MG | ecosystem: Environmental > Aquatic > Marine > Hydrothermal vents > Sediment ...
GTATTACAAGTGCTTATGTTAAGTTGTGATAGTCCTAAATTTACATATTGTTGATAAATTTTATTTCTAGGACAATTGGGACATAATCTAAAATATTGATTAAATTTATCAAAATGATTTTTAAATTCTTTAAATTTCAAATAGATAGATGGTACATGTTGTTGAAACCCAGTTATCTCCAGTTCTTCACCACGAATTACTTCTAATTTCCTTAGTTTATTGTGTATGTACTTTCTAAAATTATTATAACGTCTTTGACTTCTTAATTTTCTCCAGTAGTCATTTATGATATCTTCAAAATCTTTATCCCATGTATTTTTGTGGAATAGAGGTAAATTACTATTTCCAATTGGAACAATACCACAAACATCTTTTAAAGGCATAACGAATCTGGCAATAGGATAGACGGCTATCCCATTAAGATTGTTATCCTCAATTGATTGTATTAGATTCCAATAAGCATTTATCTGTTTTCTAAACTCAAACTTTGGTCTACCTGAGAAGATCCTAAAATCTGAGTTGTTTGGAGCTTTGTAAGATATTTCAATGGCTATTCTATATCTATCACCCTCTTTAAGCTCATTAAATAATTTTTTTGCTATTTCTATAATATTTTCGATGAATTCTTGGGCATGTTTATCCTTAAGCCCAAGATAATAACCATTAGTTTGAATAACATAAACAAATCTATTTGCTCCAGATCTTTTACCTATTATTAGGGCATCAACTGCTAAACGGGCAGTTAATTTGGGCCTATTTTTATTTAGATGAGATTTAAATACTGGTTCTCCACCTTGGATTCTTACATATTTCTTGTTCCTTAACTTATTTAAAATATTTTGATTAATACAATTCAAATAACTTTTATTATATGTGATACAAATAATACTACCGGAACTGATTGAGTTGGAATTAGGATATTTTTGACCCTGTAATCTATGAACATATGATGGTCCAGCTGCATAGCATATCGGACATCTAAAATTGCAGTCGCAATATCTTATAACTCATGTTTCTTTCTCAACACTCCAAGGATCTAGTCCAGTTCTCATCTTAAACCAATCTTGCAAGAAATATCACCTCTTAGTATTGTATTGATTGCGTTTGATATCATAAGCTATTATAGTTTAAAGAACTTTCTCAATTTATTTAATAATTTCAAAAATAATTTTTCAACAATTTTTATATCTTTAATTCGAAATTCGTTATATTAACAAGATTTTTCAAGAAAAATCTTTATAGAATTATTAAATTATAAATTTTAGATAATTTAACAATTCTATAAAGATTTTCACACAGCATGTATATAGAAGTTACTAAATCCACAACACGATTAGGCCAAATAGATTTCTCAAGGCTTTATTAAGCACTGATGTGATCTAATAATGTTCTCACTAATAAAATTTTTAGTAAAATTTTTACTTAAATTAATTGTAAAATTATTTTAACCTCTAATCCTAACCTTAACACGAGTCCTCGCATCCTTGTAAAGCTTCATAAACTCCTTGGCTATTTTATCACACCTGTTAGTCTCAACAAACCTCTCAGCCGATCTGATAATTCCTCTTCTGAACTCTTCATCCTCTATGAGCCTTATTAATTTAGACTTGAGATCTTCCACACCATCATAAACAACAGCTGGCTTAAAGCCGTCAATCGACGGTAGCATTTCAAAATGCCTTGTATTTGGTACTACCGTCGGTGTAAGTGCACCTAAACACTGGCAAAGAGTTGAGGAAACTACGCATCCGTCAGTTTGAGCTTTTGGAATGAGATGTATGTCTGAAGAGTGTAGGTATTTGTAAACTTCATCCAAGCTGAGCTTTCTTTGCATTTGAACTAGATAACTCCTCTCAAAAGGCAATAAGTGGTTTGACCTCACGACTAAGTATTCAAAGTCGTATCTATTGCTCAACCAATCCAGAGCTTTTATGAAGTCGACATATTCTTCAGCTGGCTGTCTGCCAAATGTGAAAAACTTAAGATTATCTTCGGCAAACTTCCTACTACCTTTAACAATTGGGTGGCATGGATAGGGGACTATTACGGTGTTTCCATTACACACAACTTCTTTCGCAAACCTCTCATCGAATACCGCTATAGCGTCGAATATGTTTGGATTGGAGTAGCTGAACTCTGTCTTTCTCTGTTCATGTACAACTGCAACGCTCACTGTATTCAGCTTTCTGACAATTCTCTCCACATCTCTGTGTGGTAAGCAGGGATAAGATTCGACTATGAGGTAGTCGATGTGCTGAGAGAGTACATAGTTGGGATCGAATTTGCCCTCTTTGCCATTGGGTGCATTCTCCTCATAACACCTGATTACAAAGGGCTCATCCTTACCTATGACTACGTGATGCCGCCATCTGTTAGCAGATTCAAGCTTTGGAGCGAATACAACAATTTCATGACTCATTTTCATAAATTCATTTGCAATTAACTCTGCATGGAGCGAAATTCCGCATGTAGCCTTCCATCTGGAGATTATACCAATTCTTAACGTCTCCATGAAAATAAGTAGTTATAATGCTCGGATTAAAAGTTTAACTCGTGTATTCCGAGTTTATTCTAACGTATTCGTAACTCAGATCGCAGCCGTATGCGTAACCTTTACCATTGCCGAGCTTTAAGTCTATGACAAAGTGCACTTCGTCAGCACTTTCTATGACTTTCCTTGCTACTCCTTCATTACCCAAGCCTACGCCGTTTTCCACAAGTCTAACTTCCGCTATCAGTTCACTGTTTCTGTAACCTCTTAGCGTTAAATCCAACTCCTCGTTTACCTCTATACCAGCACAGCCAAGGGAGGCTATTATCCTACCCCAGTTAGGATCACAGCCGAAAACAGCTGTTTTCACAAGATTTGAAGATACAACCGCTCTTGCTCCTTTAAAAGCCTGATCATCATCTCTCGCATTTAAAATTTCAACCTTTAAAACCTTGGTAGTACCTTCCCCATCTCTGACTATCTGTTTAGCCAGATCCAAGCAGACAGATTTTAACCCTTCAAGGAATTTGTCCCTATCAATACGAGATTCTCCAGTTGCTACCAGCAATACCATGTCGTTCGTTGAAGTATCGCCGTCAACGCTTATAGTATTAAAGGAATACTTAACGGCTATTTTCAGCATTTCTCTAAGCTCTTCTGAGCTAAAGTCAGCGTTGGTGAATATGAAAGCCAACATAGTAGCCATATTTGGATGTATCATGCCAGCACCTTTACAAATACCAGCGATTTTGCATTCCCCAACTTTATAGCTTGCGACTTTTGGGAATTTGTCAGTTGTCATTATGGATTTTGCAAAAGCCATTGCATGATCTTTGCTACTACCTAAGCCCTTGTAGACCTCAACAAATTTTGATTCGATCCAGTTCATATCGAGTTGAACCCCTATAACACCTGTAGATGCTACCGCAATTCTTTCAACATCTGTTTTCAACTCGTTAGCCAAAAGCTCACACATTCTCTTTGCATTTTTTATGCCTCGTTTACCAGTAAAGGCGTTTGCGTTACCACTGTTGACTACTATTCCTTCGATCCATCCCTTTCTGATATGCTCTTCTGTAACCACAACGGGAGGAGCTCTAAATGCATTTTGAGTGAAAACTCCTGCAACATTTCCACTGCAAACTACAACACCCAAGCCGTTTTTGCCCTCTTTTATTCCGTTACACCTCAACCCGTTAATGTCCGTGATGTACAGCATGCATTTTGTTAGGATAAAGCTGTTTAAAGTATTTTCACGACACACAACAGAGGCGATTACTCCCCCAACGTATTGAATTGCCAAAAAAAGTTTAAAATATCACACCCTTAACTCAAAGCTGTGAGAATCGAAAAGCCGAGAGGGACAAGGGATTTTCTGCCAGATGAGATGGAAAAAAGAAGAGAAATTGAAAATATTATGCGAAAAATTGCGGAAAGTTACGGTTACAGAGAAGTATTAACACCTACTTTTGAGCATTTAGAGCTGTTCACGATTAAATCTGGTGAAGGCATAATTGAGGAGATTTACGCCTTCAAAGACAAGGGTGGCAGAGATCTCGCTTTGAGACCAGAGCTGACAGCTCCAGTAATGAGGTTATACGTGAATGAATGCACAGGAATGCCGAAGCCATTACGCTTTTACTACTTTGCAAACTGCTTCAGATATGAGAGACCCCAAAAGGGCAGATATAGGGAATTCTGGCAGTTTGGTGCAGAACTCATAGGATCAAGCTCCTATTTGGCAGATGTAGAGGTTATAGAGCTGGCTTACAGGATAATGGATGAATTGAAGATTAACTTTGAACTGCACGTAGGACACGTAGGTTTGTTAAGGCATGTTCTAAGAGATTTGAACGAGGAAAAAGCCAACAAAATTATGAGGCTGATAGACAAGAAGGATTTAGAGACACTTGATAGCTATCTTAAGGAAATTGGAGCTGAGAATTTGAAGGATACGATATACACTCTTGTCGATATGGTTGGTAAATCCGACATCCTTGAAGATGCAAAGAAGATTATTCCAGATTTTGACTTCAGTCATTTGGAAAAGGTCTGCCAAGCTTTAGATCAGCTTGAAGTCGATTACAAGCTCGACTTGGGTATTGCGAGAGGGTTAGATTACTACACTGGTATAGTCTTCGAAGCTTATGCCGAAGGATTAGGTGCCCAAAATCAGATATGCGGTGGTGGAAGTTACAGATTAGCCCATCTGTTTGGAGGGGAAGATACTCCAGCTACAGGTTTTGCATTAGGTTTTGACAGGATAGCCGAAATCTGTGAAGTAGATGCTAGAAAACTAACAAAGGTCGTGGTTGTTAGCTTTAGAGGTTTAGAGGTCGAGGCTTTGAAAGTTGCTAACGCTATAAGGTCTAAGGCTGTTGTGGTTACGGATGTAATGGAGAGAAGTGTCAAGAAGCAGTTGAGTTATGCAAACGACATCTCAGCAGATTACGCTGTGATAGTTGGTGAAAAAGAACTTAAAGAGGGTAAAATAGCAGTTAAAGACCTGAAAACGCAAGAACAAAAGGTTATGACACTGGAGGAGTTCTTAGACATTCTCGGCTAACTTTTTTAAATTTGGCTCTTGATACTGGTAATTGTATTTCTCGTATTCGGTCTTTTAGGTTTACTTAGCTTTGGAAAACCGTGTAGAAACTGGAAGGTTATTGCTAAAGCTAGAGTTGTGTCTAAAATTAGATATATTTTAGCTGTCGGTGTTTATTTAGTGGTAGTGCTATTTTTTACTGTCAAAGTGAACGTTGATAAAGGTTTTAGCAATTTCGATGTAGCTTATTTGGTTGCGATGGCTGTCATTGGAATTCTTTGGGTTTGGAATCACTCAAAGGCTGAAATAGCTGAGGAAAGAATAATTGTTGGCAGAATAGTGAAAATCTGCATACCTTGGGAGAGATTTAAAGACGTTAAAGTTGAGGGAAATTTAATCAAAGCTGGCAGGTATGTATTAACCGTTGAAGAAGGTTTAAGGGATTTGGATAGAGTGCTGAAATTATGAAGGCTGTGATGAGCATAGCTGGAATAGATCCGAGTGGTGGTGCTGGACTTTACACGGATTTAGCCGTTATAAGACGTTTGGGCTTTTACCCGTGTGGAGTCGTTACAGCTTTAACGTATCAGAATACGTGTGAAATTAGGGGTGTCTATGAACTCGATCAGCAGGTTATAGCAAATCAGATTTCATCCGTTTTAGACGATTTAGACGTTGTAGCGGTTAAGATTGGATTAGTGGGTAGCTCAGCCGATGCCATAGCGGATTTGATAAAAGATATCAAAATTAAAGTTGTCGATCCTGTTTTAAAATCCACTACAGGCTTTGACTTTTCAAATTTGAATGTTTATAAATCTCTTGCAAGGGTCTGCGATGTCATAACACCAAATGTAGATGAAGCTCAGGTTTTGGCTGGATGTAAAATTAAGGACATTGAATCTGCTAAAGACTGTGCTAAGAGGATTTTTGGGATGTTTGGATGTGCTGTAGTCATTACAGGCGGGAAGTTAGGCGGTATTGACGTTATATTCGACGGCGATGAATTTTACACGGTCAAATCCGATATTTATGACTATGAAGTTCACGGAACGGGTTGTGTTTATAGCTCTGCTTTGACTTGCTACTTAGCCAAAGGATACGATCTGTTTAAAGCTTGTGAATTTGCAAGGGTTTTTGTGCTTGAGGCTGTCAAGAACTCCTTAAATGTTGGTAGATGTTTGAGGGTTGTAAATCCATGAGAGTGATAATTAGGGATGCTGCAAGGGCTTTTGGGAGAAGTAGGATTCCTGGAGCTGATTACGTCTTAAATCCATACATAGGATGTCTGCATGGCTGTAGGTACTGTTACGTCCAAGCTCTCTGCAAGAGGTATGGTTGGAGTTATGGGAGATGGGGTGAGTGGGTTGTCGTAAGAAGAAACTTGCCGAAGTTAGTAAAGGGGAAGATTTTAAGTGGGTGGATATACGTTTCTAGTCTGTGCGATGCATATCAGCCGATTGAGAGCAGATTCAAGCTTACGAGATCTGTTTTTGATTCGATGAATAAGTTAAATAGAGTTTGTATCTTAACTAAATCCGATCTCATTTTGAGAGACTTGGATGTGTTGCGCAAGTTTAGAGATGTTGAGATAGGTTTGACCGTCAACTCCTTTGATGAGCGGCTTAGGAGGGTTCTGGAGCCTAGAACTGTAAGTATGGAGAGAAGGTTTAATGCTCTAAAAACGATTAAAGAGGAAGGTTTTAGGTGTTTCGGGTTTATATCTCCAGTTATTCCTTATATAAGTGATGTAGAAGCAGTTTTAAATGAGTTGAAAGGTCTTACTGACTACATTATAGTGGAGATACTTAATCCGTGCGTTAAAGATTTTGTGATGTGGTTAAAGGATAACTATCCAGAGAGTTATAATGTTCTTACCGATAAAAACGAGTTTTGGAGTTTTACAAGGAGTTTGAAAGGTCTTGTCGATAGATTGGGTGTTAAAGCTGAAATTTACTATCATCCGCAACAGTTATAAACTATTTGGGTTAAAGAATTATAAGCGCCGGTGGTGTAGCCTGGCTAACACAGGGGCCTGCCACGCCCCAGCCCCGGGTTCAAATCCCGGCCGGCGCACTTTTTAACACTATCACAGTTAACGTCAAATTTCTTACCTATCTTACCTATTACAATCGCTCTTAACTATTTAATAGCTGTTTTAAGTTCTCTAAGCCTTTCTTACAATATCATAAAAAAACTAATTAAGATTTAGCTAGGAGGATTTATACCGCCGAAAATTATGTAATATGTAGTGACAACGATTATGAAGGCTTTTTCTTAGAATATACGCTTAAGTAATTTAGTGTCCGCACAAAATGTAATAAATAAAAATCTATAAACTAAAGAACTCAAAGGTAGAGAGAATGGGTGTTTTCGAACTTGTAGTATTAACGATGAATTACATTGGCGTATTTGCATTTGCAGTAAGTGGTGCGCTTAAGGGAATTGACAAGAATATGGACATCTTTGGTCGTGCATTTCTCGGTCTTGCTACTGCTTTTGGGGGAGGTATTATAAGAGATATAATTGCTGGTAATGTTCCACCGTTAATGTTCAGAAGCGAGCCTGATTTTATTATAGCAATTGCTGCTATAACTATCACGATCTGCATGTACAGAAGGGTTGCAAATGCTGTTAGACTTTTACCTTACTTTGATGCAGTAGGATTGGATGCTTTTGCTGCGCTTGGTGGTGCTGTGGCTTTAAACGTAGGACTTGGGCCGCTTGGGGGTTATGTTCGCTGCCATGTTTACTGGTGCAGGAGGCGGTATAATCAGAGATGTTCTAGCTAGAGAAGTGCCCTTAGTATTGACTAGAGAATTCTACGCAACCGCTGCTCTTATCGGTGGTGTGAGTCTTTATGTTTTAAATTCATTTGTCTCACTTGAAATTGCAATGCTTATCTCAGCGTTAACTACTACTGTCCTTAGAATGGCAGTCATTAAATTTGGATGGAATTTGCCTAAGGTTAAGAAAGATGATTAATTCTTATATTGCATCGACATAATAATTGTGCTAAAGCTATTTTCAAGAGAAATTTGATAGCACTAACCGTTGTTAATGATTAAATATAATATTTTTTTAATTATTTTTAATTAATTTAATTATAAAATAAAATATTACTTTAAAATCTTCTTAATAGTCTCCTTTATGCTCTGTTAATGCGAAATGAATATACTGTACACTTCAATCAGATGCAGATCTTACTTAAAGACAAGAAGTATTTACGCACGCCCGGGCCGGGATTTGAACCCGGGTCGCGGGCTCGACAGTGCGTTGATCGATTACAGGAAGGTGAAGCGAGAATTCATCAAATACTTAGAACAGAAGAAACTTCATCCGGATACCGCTCAGAGATATATTCACTACTTGGACAAATACCTAACCAAACCGATCAGATCACAGGAGGATGTTTTTGAGATCATGAACTCATGTGATAGAGGGTACAATTGGCTCGCGAGGAGCATCCGAAATCTAATTAATTTCTACGTAGAAGTAAAAGGATTGGATGAAGCAGTAGCGGAGAAGCTTAAGAAAGCTTGCAAGATGAAACCTACAGGTGTTAGAGCAGTTTTCATATCAGATGATGAAATCCTTGAAGCATGGGAAAACCATGTGATCTACCAATCCGATGAGATTCGTATCCTTTTCAAGCTCCTCGTTTACTCGGGAGTTAGAGCATCGCATACCGTTCCTCTCCTCAATACCTTTGACAGATCGCGATTGATAGAGATTGAAGAAAAGAACATCGCGAGGTATTCCATCCTTGAATTCAGCAAAGGGCAGAAGCGAGGATATTTTGCTTACATGCCTTTAGAATTTGCAAGGGAGGAGTTGAAACGAATTAACATCTCATACCGCGATTATACCGAAAGGGCAAGGTATAAGCGAGTTTCAGCAAACACCATCCGAAAATGGCACTACAACTTTATGATCGAAAACGATGTTCCTGAGAGCGTTGCAGACTTCATTCAAGGACGTAAACCCGCGAGTGTTGGAGCGATGCACTACTTAGCGGTTGCACGACAAGCAGATCGACTTTACTCACAACTCGTTGATAAATTCCCTATCTAATTTTGTTATAATACTAAGCAATTATAACATTAGCAAATTTTTTATTGTTAAGTATGCAATTTTTTATATGAGCATACAGGAGCTACCACGCTGTTTTAGAGTGATTGTGAAATGTCCGAAGTGTGGTGATTACGGTATCACTTTCATATCTAAAAAGCACAACAAGAATGTTAAAATGCTCCGTTTGTACCATTACAAGTCCTCTTGTCTAGTTCCGCTTGAAAGTTTACCACGAGAGATCAGGGATTTGTTTGATAATAAAAATAAAAAATTATTTTAAATACTTTCTCCAATCAAACCCCTTCTTTTCCAAAAACCACAAGCACAGCTGCCTTAAAGCTTCTACATCATCATCAATCCCGAGGTATCTCTTAATCTCTTCAAACTTCTTGGCAGTTTCCTCATCAAGCTCAATGTATATGTACTCACTCATTTGCATCACCTCTAAGACTGCTCGACTTCCTCAAGCTTAGAAAGGAGGTTTTCCGCCTTATCTCTCAGAAAATCTACCTCTCTGAGCTGATCAAGGCGAGTGTAGAGGTCAAATCTTACAGCATCAACTATGAAATCTCTCAAGTCTATACCAACAATCTTGCAATACTCGGCTACAAGCTCATACAATTTCGGATCCATCAGCACATTTGTAACAATGAACTCCTCTAGCTTCTTAGCACACTCAAAGCCAATGTGAATCTCGCAAACATCATCCCTCTCTTTGCTGTAAGGACAATTACAGGAGTATCTATGTCTTCAGCGTAGTACTTGTTTATCTCGAATCTCTCAACATCTTCAAAACTATGTCCGATTTCTAGTCCTCTAGTCTCGACGCTGAAGCCAATCCACGGTGTTCTATTTCTTACCTCAACAGTCTTCATTTCCCAACTCTTCACTATAGGCTTCAACAACTTCTTAGCCTCTAACTCTCCCATTTTTATCCCCTCCAACACCGATTTATTTCCGATTGGATTCCAATTGGATATAGAATGGTAAACTATTTAAGGTTTTCCATTTAGCATCCAATATGAGTCATAAGGGAAAAAGGATTATCGTGACAATCCCTTGGGGTGTGTGGGAGATTATCGAGAAAAACCTCAAAGGGAAGATTGGCGACAAAGATGCTGAGATTATTAGAAACATCGTCATCGCATGGCTGTCGGAAAAATCCTTCTTGAAATCCTCTCAGCGTGAAGAGTAGAATTAAACCACATGTGGTCGGATCATCGAAGAATCTTTCGAGCTTCAAGGGTCATAATACGACACCTTCCAAGGAGGATATGATTCAACTATGGGTTGAGTAAAAAGTTTGGGTGAAAATATTTAGGAGATTAAAGCTTCAGCCAATCTCTTAGATATTTCTGATTTAGCGGGTAATAGTATTTCGATGCCTAAAACTTCATCATTTTCATCCAAATCGATTATGATATTGTCAGCTAAGGGTTCTGACGTTTTGACTTTTCCATCTTTCAGGCGGATGTATAAGGCATTAACTTCCGGATCAAACTCGACTGAAACCATATCTCCTCAACCTCTCCTCATCAACTCTCAATACCGTAACAACTACAATTTCGTCATCCTGTTCTTCGAATATTACAACTATAAACTTATCGTCACATCGTTTATAGGATGCTTTCCTACCAAATTTAACATCGATAGTCTCTGTTGGATTTCTTAAAACCTCTTCTATTTGTTTAAACTCAATTGAACGCTCTTTTGCCCTGTTTAATGCATGCTTTGATAATCTTATTTTCATAGCACACCCTCAATCTATATTCAAATTCTAAAAATTTGTCTTTTCTATTCTCGAGACTTAGTAAGAGGCAGTTACACAAGAAGAGTTGAGAAATCTTTTTCAGCTGAAATAACCGTTCTGATACCTTCTTATTTATCTCCTCTCAAGCGGTGTTACTGAAGGTCAATTCAATTACTCATCCAACTTCAGAATTTCAGCTGAGAGAAATTCTACATAAAGGATGAATAAAAATGATTTCGAAAGGTTTAAAGAAATTCTTTTCATATAACGGAACGATGGTTGAAGGAGTAAGATTGTTTTTGTCGGCTGACACACGAAAAATTTTTACACCTCACACGGCGGATAGGTAGTCCGCCGTATATTCCTCAATCTCCCCTTTAATCCCTTCATTCAGCAAAATCTCCTCTCTGAGTTGTCTTCTCTAACTTTGTGAGAGTTTGTTTTTATAGGAAAATATGTTATAAAAATTTAGTTTAGTTCATATATATGCTATGTGAAGAAAACAAGTTAGAAATTAAACAAATCAAACATTCAAAGGACATCGAGCACAGTCATGCTATATGATTTTTTAACTAACTCGTTCAGTCTTCTTTCAATTTCAGCATTCACCTTTTCATTCTCCTTTCTCATGGCAAACCAAACGAGGTCTTTTAAACTAATCTTCTCAACTTTACCCTTTTCAACTGCCTTCTCAACTTCTTCAAGTCTCTTCTTCTCTTTCTCCCTCTCCTTGATGATTTTGTCAATGCCTCTGAAAAGTTGGAGGACTGTCATCCCCGAGATATAAATTCCAAATTTTTTATAGATTTCCTTGCTGATCTTTTGGTAACCGTAACCCTTCTCCTCCCTCAACCGCTTGATCTCCTTTAAAACATCTAAAGAAAGATTGTCCACCTTACGTCTCCTTCTCCTCCCATTAGACTTGAATAGCAGTTTCAGCCTGTCCAATCTTATAGAGTATCCTGTAAACCTCTCGATAGCAAACTCAATTTCTTCTGCCGTCAATCCTTCATCCGCTAAGAGGAAAGGCAAAACCACTGTAACGTGATAACGGTTTTTCACGGTCTTGAAACGACCGTCAAACGTTGCGTCCATCTCTCCATCACCCTCCTCCACAATTCAGGTTGATCCGTTCCAACAACCTCAGCGATCTTATCGATTAGCGCTGAATCGATTAGCGCGGTGTAATAAGTTGATGCATTGACGTAGAAGAACAAAGATGGGAGATCAACCTCCTTGAACTTCTCAGCGAACTCCTCGTAGATCGAGATTGTGTTATTTAGATTTTCCTCAACCGCAAGGATAAAATCTTGCTCGAGATGCCCTACTTCCCTCAACGCCTTCACCTGAAGTTCATCGTGAGCTTCCTTCACTCTAATAGTTTCATCTACGTTGAAGTGGTTTAAAAAGTGGTAGATAATGCTTGGCTCAACCCAAACCTTCTTTTTCTCGTATAGCTCATGCGCAATCCTCCATCCGCTTAAATTATCTAATTTAGCCCTTATTCTTACAATTTCTCTGAGAATCCACGTTGGCAAGTTGAGTATTCTGACACGTTTCCAATAACGTCCTGCCTTGAATAGGGAAACGTTAAAATAGTAGTATATCAAACCATTAACCTCATGTTCAAACAAACCAGACTCCAAGCCTATCGCGTAAAACTGCTTCAATAACTTGCGTTTATTAACCGAATCCAACTTGCCAAACCACTCGTTTAGAGCGCCTTTGAAGTATCTCCTTTCCATCCTCCAAAATTTGGGAAAATAACACCTATTCAACCCTCTCATTCAACACACCTCCTCTAATTTTACACTTTCAGAATTCACAATTTTGAAATCTTCTAGCACATCAACCTCCACTTTCTCAATAATTCCCTCTCTCTCTAAGAATTCAAGAATCGGTTTTATAGCCTCAAATTTCAATGGTTTAATTATTTCAATTGCTCTCTTGAGAGGATATTGCATAAAAATTCCCATAATCGGATTAATCAAGCCTTTAAGGACATAAACAGAGTTATCGTCGGAATTACTTATGATGAAACCGTCCTTAGTACTAAATCCTTTAAATTCACCGCTCTTGAATTTATAAACTATGTCCTTAGAATAGATTGGTTCAAAGTCTGGAAGCTCTATGATTTCATCGTTTTCATGTTGTTTAGCAAATTTATAGCCGTAGGTATAAGCAAATTGGACTAGCTCAGTGATTTTGTGTTTTCTCCATGAACCAAGCCTTACGCGGTGCATATCAGTATAAACATAGCCGTCTGGTTCAACTTCAAAGCAGTAAAAGCTTATACTTGGCTCTTCAGCTCTTGCATTAAACATAATAGGTAGATTGCTGTATTGATTTTTAATTTCCTCACGCAATTCAATGAATTTCTCTAGCTCTAAAACGCTTTTCAAATTTCTTTTCATCTCTCCAACAATGACAGGTCTAAAAATCGAAATCTTTTCAATCATTCCATACTCATCGTATAATTTCGCAATCTTCTCAATGAGTAACGGTATTTCGCTTGCGTTTTCTTTTAGAACGGCAACGTTCACAGCGAATTTGTAATTAATACGGTTTGTATTTCTCTCAATCGTCTCAATCATCCTGTTCAATGTGTCGAGAATTCTTTCAAGGAATGCTAACCCTTTCTGTGCTCTACTCTTCGTTACCTCAATCGCCCCTTTTCCTACGCCATGAATTGAAATTCTGAAACTATTAACACTTAGAAGTAGGAGATGAATGTCTTCCAACGACTTAAGCCGAATTCCCGACGCATTCGTAATAATGCTTAATCTAGGAATTCCATAAAATAGTTTCAATAAATTTCTCCAATACGGATAAATTGTCGGTTCTCCGCCCGTTAGACCAAAAGAAAATCCATGTGCGGGTAAGCTCCTAACCATTGCAAGCAGTTCGTTTGGTTCGAACTCTATCTGTTTCGGACAGGACTTATAACAGAATACACATTTCCAGTTACATTTGAGGGTGAGGGACAAGTTGAGGTATTTTGGAGCTATTATGTTCTCCCTCTCTATTATGTCTCCAAACCTGATATTCTTATAAACCCTAAATAATTGCATTGACATCACCTCTTCAACCGATTTTCAGACCACATCAACTCCTCTCACCTTCTTTTTGTTTATGTAACCTGTAACTCTTTCAAAAACTCTCAAGAAAACTTTTTCAACCTTCTTTAAGTCATCACTCGATTTAACACTAAGTTCGAATCCCAAACCGTCTTCATCTCCTTTGATGATCAACCTTATCTCTGAACCCTGTAAAATCTCCTCTTCCTCTACAACCTCCTCTTTCTCCTCTTCAGGCATGCTCTCACCTGATTAATCGGTTCTCTTTCTTCACGGTCTTTCGGATGCAAACGGGAATTCCGTAAATCCATCTGAAATACTTGCATTTGCCAAATTCTCCTTTCTTGCAGACAAAGTCGCAAAAGTATTGATCGACCACTTCTCCGATTCCTGATTCTTCGATCATTTTGATAGGATCAAACTTCTTTGCCTTCATCCTCTCACCTCAAACAGTATGCTCAAGCAACTCCTTAGCGCTCTCAAATCCACAGAGGGGATCAGTCTTGAGCTTCTCCGTAAGTCTGAGGAGAACAATGTAGCGAGGAAGCTTTCCTCCGTTCAACTCTCTTGCTCCCTTCTCCCATTCCTCTAAGCTTTCAAACACGATTTGGCCATAAGTAAAACGCAGTTTAAAGCGATCTTCTTCACCTTGTTCAGGTTCAGTCACACCTTCCTCCCTAACCTCTTCAAACCCTTCCCCTTCTTCCATCTTTCATCCCTCCTCCTTCTCCTCATTTCGACAGGTGTAAAATGTGGACAAATCCTCGCGTGTGTACAAGAAACGACACATTGCCATACAGTGCAAAACACTTGACCGTCTGGGAGTCTTCCCGTAGTGAGAGAGATCTTTGAGGCGTTAAGACAGTTGTAACAATTTACAGACGCCTTTCTCGGTTTTCCTCTCCTCCTAACCTTTATTTTTGCAATCTCCATGACCTACACCCCTTGTAGGGCATACCAACCCTGTAGATAATTTTTTGAAGAATAAAATCTCGCAATTTTATATAATCACCAACAAAAATAGGTGTGGAATTTTCAAAGTTGAAATATTTTTTCGCTGGATATTGGATGTTTAGTGGCGGTTTGTAAACTACAACATCCTCATCTTCATCGTGAACGAATAACACAAACAGCTCGCACCCTACCGCTTTGGCAACTTTCTTAAGGGTGATTAATTGGTGAAGCGGGATAATATGTCGTTTTGTCCTTTTCTCCTCGAAGATCGCGGCAATATCCCGTCCAACTTCAAGGACGTAGTCGATGTTGGTTAAAACAATTCCCTCACTAGTCTGGATGCCGTTTAAAGCTTTGCTTAAAGAGTTTTCAAGGAAATGACCGCAGAAAGGACATTTCATGAGTATACCCCCTTTTCAATAACTACTCTAGCAAAACGACCTCTCAGAAGCGGAGGGATGTTTTCTATTGGTAACTCTACGATATCGCCCTTAAGGAATGGTCCGTAGTTGAATCCGTCAACACCTACAAAATCAAGACAGTCTTTGACAAATTCGACTTTTAGGAACTTTTTTTGTGGTATTTGGCAACTCTTGCAATCTTCTTTTAATACCTCAATCCCCTTAGCATGGCAAATTCTGAATCCATTGCAGAATGATCCGATAAATGGACAATTGAACTCCCAATAGTGCACATATCCATTTTCATCGGTTTTCGGTTTCCTAACCTTCCTCTGTGGCTTTACAGGTGAAGGAGACTTCTTGGAAGGGTATGAAGTCTTTTCCTGTTCGTAAACCTTCAGTTTAGCATCTTTATATAATTTCTTCAAAACTCTCACCTCCAGAATCGGATGAATCTTCAAAAGACTCTACTGGCACAAGAAATCCCTTCAATTCATCATCAAGAGCATCGTAATCGTCTTTACACATCTTAATTGTCTGGTTCGGCTTTACTCTGTACTCACGCCCATTCACTACGAAATGGCAATAGTCTAAAGCCCGGACTACAATATACTGCTCCCCGCATTCACTTGAACTATTATCCTGTTTAGACGTCCAGAACTGCTTTATTTTTTCTTTGTAGAATTCGGGCAACTTTCCAATCTCTATAAGCCTTAAAATCCTCTCTTTTATCTCATCAGAATTTCCTAATCTTTTAACAACCATCTTGGTGAACGCAATGGGTTGTTCATAGTCAGTGACAGATGGAGCAATCAGTTTATAGCATTCGAGGATCTTCTTATCAGTTTCATCTAATTGGATGTTTTCTTCTGATCCAATCTTTTCTTTTACCTCTTCTTTTTCTCTACCTTCTTTACTCCCATCATCTGGAGGATTTCCTCCCTCTCCACCCTTGTTATTTGGCGATTTGTCCTCATCCAGTTCTATGTTGTGACTACTCAAAAATTCGGCAAACTCTTTTATTTTCAAGAGAATAACCATTTTTGGAGTGCCATTGACTTTCATTTTTCGATAACTCCAACCAAATCTATCGGCAAGAGATTTCAAGCTTTCAATGTGAACATCTTTCTTCTTCAAGACGTTGAGAATTGAGGTTGTTATGACCATCTCATCTGCTCCTCTTGCTACAGCCCATGGCAAATACCTATTCCAAAGAAGAGCAGTTAAGCGCAGTTCGATGTCTGTTTTATCTTTTAACGAGGCTGGTATCTCAGCATCTCTACTAAAGTATTTGGTGTATAAACTGTTGATATCCTCAAGGAGTGCACTCCTGATTTCCTCATCAAAGTATTCAATAGCGTCCTCAATTGTCTCACCTTCATGGAACTCGTAAATCCACTTCGGTGGCTCCTCTCCGACTTCTCTCCACAAGCTTTCAAGGAGGATAGTAGCAAGGTCTCGCCATTCCTTTTTTAGGAGAAGTGGGTTCTGTAATACTTGTTTCGCGATTGCAAATCCGATGTATTTCAGAATTTCGATCTTGGACAATATTTCGCTTTCGAACCGATTAATAGTCTCCTCAAGTAGCCTATCCGCTTTGGTAAAGAGTATAGGTATAATTCTCCTTACAAAAGCATCATCATGAAGGGGAATGGCTCCGTTTGTAGTCAAAAATAGTGGTGAAAGTGCAGGCTCTTCACGGTATTGTCCTCCTTGATATTTTCCTCTTAGAGTTAACTGTTCGACGGCGTTCTTAATCCTCTCTCGGACATCTGAATTGTTCAAAACATCTGAAACTTCATTAACAATCTGTGGAAATGTGGTTTGGCTGACGACATAAGCAACTCTCGCCTTTGTTTCAATATGTCCGCCAGAGAGCTCGTCAGGTTGCAAACCCCAAATTGCACGGATTATTTTACCAAGTGTTGATTTTCCAGTTCTCGCAGAACCGTAAAGGACAATCCACGGAAAATGAATTTTGTACGTTCCTTTTAATTGTTTGATAGCGTAACTAAAGGGCGCGACAACGCCCCACTTCAAGATTGTGGTGAAACGAGCGCCGAGATGAGAATACCATACTGTTCTTAGCTCATTTAACAAGTCAAGAGCATCTCTAAGTTGTTCTGAAGTGTATTCTTCGATTTCCCACTTTATAGCCTTTATTTCACCATTTATGTAGTAAAAACCCGGCTTTTCGATCTCTTCTTTAATCTCAGCTTTACCACTTCTCTGAAACGCAGAGATGATCGTGCTCAAGGCGTCCTCAATCAATCTACGGCACTTAACAACACCTACTGCTCTAAGCCATGAGATTATTTCATCAAGTGTTGCAGGACCAATCTTCTTTCGAATTAATCCTGTGAACTCTATCTCGTATTTCCTGTCTGCAGTGAGTGGATTCTCGTAAACTGTAACAGCAACTGGAGCACACTCGGCAACAATCTCTTTATAACGGAATTCTCCGCTTTCTGTCTTCTGTGCTCTTACGATCCACCCTTTACGAGGATTACTTAGGTAATAAAGACCTCTTGACAAATCTACAACTCCGAAGACTGTATCAGCGTATGGTGACGCTCCTAAGATTGTTTGTAGCTGTTCCAAAACCTCTAATGCCTTCTGCTCTCCAAGGGTGTTTTCTAAGATTTCTTGTATTCCGCTACGGGATTTCAGCTCTTTACCTGTCCTTTCGAGATAGTCTTCATATCTTCTCGAATAGTGATAATCGATCTGCTTGAGAATCCTCTGAAGCTTCTCTTCTCTGTCTTCATTCTGGTCGTTTTCTGCAAGGATTTTGGCAATCTTTATAACACTCTCTTTGGATATCCGCTTTCTGTAACACCAAGCAGAGAGATACAATCCAACGAGGAGTTCGCGATTACCCTTCTTATAAGCAGGTTTGAGCAGGTCGGCAATTTTCAAAATCTCGGTGTCTGAAAGTTCTCGGAATTCTGTTTGTTCTTTCTCATTGTATCCCGTAGTCTTCTTAATGACGTTTAGAATCAGTTCAAACTCATCATCTTCCAAAACGACAATCTCTCTTTCGTGTGGTGGCTTAACAAACTCGTAGAGTTTACCAGATGGATGCATTGATGGTGGTACAACTACGTAACCACCTTCCCCCTTGATGTCAATACCTTCAAACCTTCTTGTTTTGAGAAATTCTGGATTTTTCACCCTTGCATATACGTGTAAACCCTTTCCTGTCTGGACAACCCATGTCTTTCTTAGCTTCTCTTTAAGTTCCTCAGGTAAATTCTCCCAAAACTCCTCAAATAGTTCTAAACTGTCAAAGTCGAAAACTACAAGGTTACTGCTAACTCTTCCACAAACGATACCAATGTTAACCCACTTCTTTTTGCCAAACCACTCCTGAAGCTCCTCTTCAGTTGGTAATCTTTCTTGGAACTCTTTCCATGGAATAAGAGGTTCTTTTGATGCAAATTTCAAGGGGATAACTGAAAGACCGTGAGAGTGATAAAACTGAACCCATTGGAAAAGCTTATTTATTTCATTATTGTCTTTATTATATACATCAACCGACACCGCCCCTCACCTCTTTTTTAAAATCTTATCCATTCAAAACGCCGATTTTGACAGCATAATCGTCCAAAGCACGTCTAATTACCTCTGAATCAGATGAAAGACCTAGCTTCTGCCTTATCTTCTTGATTTTGTCTATGTAATTTGGAGACAATGTGACTGTTTTCTGCCGAACATTTACTGCTGGCATAAAAGTCACTTGACTTTGAAG
>Ga0190313_1000722_pt1 | contig 18980 bp, 7 predicted proteins | sample 4870071011_MG_FD_169989 | JGI IMG/M metagenome (GOLD analysis project Ga0190313, IMG submission 169989) | Hydrothermal vent sediment bacterial communities from Southern Trench, Guaymas Basin, Mexico - 4870-07-10-11_MG | ecosystem: Environmental > Aquatic > Marine > Hydrothermal vents > Sediment ...
GTATAAGGGCAAGGCCGATCCCTGTGCTGTCGGTTTCATCCTTCGATTTTAATGTCTGAAATATTTTAAACACCTTTTTCTGATATTTTTCCTCTATTCCAGGGCCGTTATCTCTCATACAAAATTGCCAGACAGTCTCCTTTTCAATGCAGCTGACATTAATCTCTCCTTTTTCTTTATCCATATATTTTACGGCATTATCAATAAAATTTTGAAATATCTGGAAAAGTAAAGTCTCTTCACGCTTAATAACCGGCAGAACACCCTTAACCTTAAATGTAATAAATTCCGGAATAACAACCAGGTCAGCCGCCTCTTTAATCAGTATGTTTAAATCCACCGGCGCAGAAAGCTCTTTAATAAGTCCAATTCTGGAGTATTGCAAAATCCCCTCAATCATATCGTGCATCTGCCTTGCACGTTTTTGAAGCAAATCAAGAAGTTCACAACCCTCTTTATCTATCTGATCATTATAATCATCAGCCAGCCAAATGGACAACTGCATAATTCCACGCAACGGGGCTTTTAAATCATGGGAAACTGCATAGGCAAAAGTTTTAAGTTCTTCATTTACCCTGCCAATCTCTTTTGTCCGTTCTTTTACCAAGGTTTCCAGGTGATCACGGTGCATAATCAATTCATCTTCGGCCTGCTTTCGGCTGGTAATGTCAAAGGCTGATGGGACAATATATGAAATTTTACCTGATTTGTCATATAGCGGCTTCATCCCGAAATCAATTATAATAAAATTATCTTCACCCATACGCACCTTATACTCGCGCCGAATGGATATACCCTGAGCTGTTTTTTTAATGTCACTGCGCAGCTGCTTTTTGATCGATTCCGAATAAGACCACCAGTAAGTTTCTTCATAGGGCTTCCCCAGCACATCTTCAGGTTTTAATTTAGCCCCCTCAAGGCCGATGCTGTTGGCAAATACCACCCGGCCGTCAGGGGTAAGGAGACCGACAAGGATAATAATACCATCCATTATTGTTCGTAACTGCTCCTCACTCTCCCTTATTCGCCCTTCCGCCTTTTTCATCTCTTTAATGAGCCCGGCATTTTTCAAGGCAACGGCAGCCTGCGCTGTTAACAGGCCGGTGAGCTCCACCTGTTCATTGGAAAAAACAGATTTTATAAGGCTGTTTTCCAGATAGAGCACACCCATAACCTGTTTCTGAATTATAATAGGAATACAAAGCACAGAACGTAAATTTTTTTTTTGCACAACTTCATCTGAAATAAAATCTCCATCTGCACCCGCATCATTTAAAAGAAGCATTTTCTTTGTACGAAATACATAACGGGCAATTCCCATGCTTAATTTACTGGTGAAAAATTCCGGGTCCCCCTTAAATTTCAAAATAATATCTTCTTCTTTAATACCCGACACATGGGGGACTAAACTCTCTTTTTCGGCAATCAGCAAATAGCCTGTTTTGGCCCCCAGCCTTGCCATAACAGATTCCATAATTATTTTAAGAAGTTTATTAAAATCGAGTTCACCTGTAATGGCTTTTACCGAATTAAGGAGGTAACTATAGTCGAATGTTTTATCTAATGTCTGTTCCTGATCAGTCTTTGTTTTTTGTTCTTTGTTGAGCAGGACTTTGCCTGATGGCAACAGACCGGGCTTATCCAGCCGCACCGCCTTATTTAGTGCACCACACTCCTGATACAGCAAAGTTGCAGTATTTCGATAATGTGCGGCTGAAAAATGATTTTCTTTTTCCAGATAATTCCCCAACCGCTCATTTAAAAAGGCTTCCAAAAACAGGTATTCTTCTTTATGGGCAAGATCAATGGCATCCATATAAGCAATCCGGATCTGTTTTAAATCCTTTTGCAAAGCCATAGTCTCTGCATGCATGAGAGCAAGATAGGGCCTTAATATGGGGCCGTGGAGAGCCCAGCTTGTAACTTTTTTCAGACAATCATCTCTGCTGCTTTTCTTTCCTGTTTGCAAATCAATAAGATATTGAAACACATACCAAAGACGAAAAACAATTGTGTTTGTGATACCGGCAAGATAGGTTTCTCCCTCATCTAAATTTTGCTCTGCCTGGGAATACTGATGATTGTAATAGGCGACAATCCCTTTGAAAATAAAATAGCAGCCCAGTGAAATTTCGTGCTCCTGTTTTTTCCAGAAACTTAGCCTGACTGCAACATGGGACTCATCAAAATCTGTTGAGCCTGATTCCCACAAAGGTTCCAGAGTCATTTGCAGCGCTTCTGCCACACCTGAAGATATTAACAGATTAAATTGCCTGCTGAAACCTGCCAGAGCTTCAATCTGATTTTTCAACTGATTTAAATTTTTACCCTGAACAAACTCATACCAAAGCAAAGAACAGCGTACCTTACCTGCATACGCTATTTCACCGCACCTCATGGCACTATCCACAGTATTCCGGCTAAATTGCAGCAAGGCGGTAGTTGAGTGTTTTAAATGCAGCAAAAACCAATTTGAGGCCACCATGGCTCTGACTGAGCCAAAACTGTTCGGAAAACGTTCAATCATCTTTAACATTGTATCTTCATAAGAAGCAGCCTGCTGATCCTCACCCTGCATTTGAAAGTAAAAAGCAATTATGCTCAATGCAAAACTGATAAAATCACTTACCCCTTTATCCATGCCCACTTTTACCATACGCAGAGCCAATAGCGTAAACAGAGAAATTTGTCCTGACAGATAAGAGCATGTCAATATTTCAGAATATAAAGAAAGTTTCAGGGCACCTCTCTCCTCCTTAATAATAGAAGCATTAAGAATTTCCCGACAGATATCGCAATTGTTTTCATAAAATTCTTCACCAAAAGAAGATAACTCCATTTGTATTTCATTTTCAGACGCAGGGAGAATTTCACCAATCAGTCCCAGCCCCCTTCTTGCAGATTCCATACTGCGTAACAGCTCCCCAAAGGATGCATAGGCAACGGTCTGTTCATACAAACATTCTGCCCTGTCCAGATCACTTTGCGCATGGGCCAGTGCTGTTTTAACAATCTCTTCGGACCGGCTCTGATCACCATTTATAAGTGCAGCACGGGCAAGTTTTTTATAAAGAATAAACATAAAGTCATAATCGGTTTGCCACATATTGTCAGAACATAATTTTGCGCTTTGGCTGAAATAATGGTCACAGGCGTCCAATGCCAACGCATCCATGGCAGCCGTCCCTGCCTGATAATTAAATTGCGCCTCTTCATATAACTCAGCCTCACCTGCATCATCCCTGTGACCTGCATTAAGATGCTCCACCAGGGAAAATAGCCGGGGAACAGATACCCCTGTGTTCTCTTTTTGATTCTCCTCTTTTTGCAGCTGATCAATAAAAACACGGGCAATTTTCCTGTGGCAACGCCGCTTTTGTTCATCATCTAAAAAATCGGCTGCTGCAGCCTGTATCTGATCGTGGGTAAAAAAGATGTTAGATTTGTCCTGGAGCAAAATCCGCTGTGCAAACAGCCCGGAAAACAATGCATAAAGCTTTTGCAAAGACATCTGTGCCGCCAGTGCCAGATCTTTCGCCTCAAAACGTACGCCTAACATGGCTGCAATGGAAAGGAGATTTGTTACATTAACTGGGAAATGCTTTAATTTATCATAAAACAGCGCTTTGGCACTGGACGGCAGGTGAAGATCGGCTAAATTAGCAGCATTCCAGCTCCAGTCCCCCTCTTCGGATAAAAACAGCCGTTTATTGCTGTGCAGCCAGCGCAAACTTTCATTAACAAACAAAGGATTTCCCGCAGAAACCGGATATATGATATCCGTCAATCCCCTGGTGCGTAATATGCTGGTATTTAAAATAAACGCAATCATCTCATTGACTGAGTGCTGCTCCAGGGAATCAATATGGAGTTTAACCAGGGGCAAAGAAGAGGCTTTAATTCGGTTTTCCATTTGAACAACCCGGTGATCTTCATCCACCTCATTATTACGATATGCTCCAATAATAAAGAGATGGGGAAAGTCCAGGGGACGGGAAATAATCAGATCCAGCAGATCAAAGGTTGCATGATCACACCACTGCATATCATCAATAAAGAATACCAGGGGATGTTGGGCAGAAGCAAAACAGGCAATAAACTGACAGGACAAATTATTAAAACGATTTTGTGCTTCCACCGGCGGAAGGGGGGGGACATCCGGCTGCTCACCAATTAAATGCACAAGTTCCGGTATCAGATCCACCATAAGCCGGCCATTTGCCCCTGCTGCACCAAGTATCTGTTTCCTCCAGTACTCTATTCTTTTAAAATCTTCTGTTAAAAGCTGCCGTATTAATCGGGTAAAAGCCTCTATCATTGTTGCGTAGGGCAGGTGTTTGCTATACTGATTAAACTTGCCGGAAGTGTAATACCCCCTTTGCCCCGCAATGGGCCGTTCAAGTTCCTGAATCAAACGGGTTTTACCCATGCCTGATAAACCGGAAATCATGGCTATCCCCAATTTACCGGTACATACGCGTTGGTATTCATCCAAAAGCCTGTTTTTCTCTTGCTCCCGCCCCACCATTATTGAAGGGATGGAGATCTGATAGCAAAAATCTTTTTGTTTTAAAACAAAAGCAGAAACTTCCGGTACTAAAGTATCTTTTTCTGTTTTTTGCCATGAATACAAGCAGGTTTGCAGATCGGCTTTTAGACCTTTTGCACTCTGGTATCGTCTTTCAGGAACCTTCTCCAGTAAAGTTGCAATAATATCGCTGATAATTTTTGGACAATCATGGTTAAATTCTGATACAGGCGCAGGGACTTCTGCAAGATGAGAATGAATAACACTTAGAGAGTCATCAGAGAAAAAAGGTGGGCCGCCTGTTGCGCACTCATATAAAATTATACCCAGTGCATACAGATCACTAGAGTAATCCGCATAAAACCGGATTCTCCCTGTCTGTTCAGGGGCAAGATAAGGCAAAGTCCCGCGCCTGTATTGATTATCCTGACCAAACCTGCTAAACTGGCTGCTGGCAGAAATTCTTATATCATCAACCAGCCGAATGCGGACAGGATTCTCCTGAATCAGAATATTCCCCGGCTTAACCCCTTTATGAATCAATGCTGCCCCGTGGCGAACCGCCAGACAATCTGCCAGTGCAATACCAATTTCAAGCAATGTGACCATATCAATTTTTTTGCGTTCTTCCAGCCATTTAGAAAGAATCCGGCCATTATAATAAGGAGATATCAGCAGCAGCGCTCCATCATTATCGATCTGCAGGTCAGGCACAATCACTTGTCTGATATTTAACTTTAAAAGATATGCCCGCTGGTGCTCAATATGTTCGGCAATACCCTCTGAAACAAATTCAGGACGTATTTTTTTTACAACAACAGATTTAGCCCTGCTTTCATCTTTGGCTAAAAACACCTCTGCTGCCGGACTTTCACCCAGTTTTTGAGTTATTGTTATTCTGCTTTTCCCCAACATACTTATCATGGCATGGCACCCCTGATATTTATTGTTGCGTCAATGTGGGTAAGACCTCTCCCCCTTGCTTATCTTGTCTTGAATAAGCAGAGATGATAAAAAAAACTGTTCACATTCCATGGTAATTTAAAGCCCTTTCTAATTCATAAAATGGTACAGGCCTGGAAAACAGGTACCCCTGAGCAAAATCGCAACCCGCATCCACCAGAATCTTTTTCTGTCCCTCTGTTTCTACGCCCTCTGCAATAACTTTTAACCCCAGCGTATGGGCCATCAGAATAATCGCCTTGCATAGAATCAGGTCATTTTTATTACATTCAAGATTATTAACGAACCTCTTATCGATTTTAAGATAATCAATATCAATCTTTCTAAGAGATGAGAGTGCTGAATGGCCCGCACCAAAATCATCAATAGCCACCTGTATACCTGCATCCCGAAGCCAGAGAAATTTATCAAAAACTTCAGTCTCTGCATTCAGCAGCAATTCTTCACTAATTTCAATAATTATCTTCTCCCCGGAAATATCGAGTTCATGCAAAAATGTTTGCCATTCTAATATAAAAAGATGCGTATCCATTTTAAATTGAACCGGTGACACATTTATACTGATCTGAAAATTATTTTCAAACGCCTTACTCCATTGAGATGCTCTTTGTGCCGACTCCTTGAGTACCCAGGCACCAATTTTATTAATAAGGCCTGCTTCTTCCGCCAGACAGATAAATTCCATGGGGCTGACCATACCCCGCGTGGGGTGATGCCACCTGAGGAGCGCCTCAGCCTTGATGATTCGATCTGTTTTTAAATCTATAATAGATTGAAAATAAACCTCAAACTGCTTATCAGCCAGAGCATTACATAAATCATTAGTCAGTCTCAATCTGTTTTTTGCAGCATCCTGCAATGATTGAGTAAAATAGCTAAAGGAATGAGCATCATCTTTTTTGGCCACATACATTGCCTGGTCAGCATTCTTTATTAAGGTTTCAATATCCCGGGCATCACCGGGGTAGAGGGTAATACCGATACTGCAGGATATATGGATATTTTTGTCAGAAAGAAGATATTTTTCTTCAATTTTGTTAATCAGCTTCTGGGCAAGATCCTCAATATTAGTGCTGTCATTAATCTCCGGCAGAATAATTGCAAACTCATCCCCCCCAAGCCGGGCAACTGTATCTGAATTACGCAGGCAATCACTGATTCTACGCCCGACTTCCTGCAGCAGAAGATCACCAGCATCATGGCCCAGTGTGTCGTTCACGTCCTTAAACCGGTCGAGATCCAACAAGAACAATGCCAGTGAATATTTATCACGATCCGCCCTGATTATTTCCTGTTCCAGACGATTATAAAACATACGGCGATTAGGCAGGCCGGTGAGAGTATCGAAATTTGCCTGCTTCCAGATCATCTCTTCCGACAACTTTTGTTCATCTATATCCTGGCAGGTACCTGTCATCCTGAGGGGCTTATGATTCTTTGACCATAGCATCACTTTGCCCCGGTTCAGTATCCATTTATAGGTTCCATCCCTGCACAAAACCCGGCATTCATTCTTATAATAAGGGGTCTCACCGGAAAAATGCCGGCTAAGATCAGCATTACTCTCTGTTTTGTCATCGGGATGGATGCGATTATTCCATTCATCCAGGGTGTCACCCACTTCATCCTCTTTATAGCCAAGTATTTCTTTCCAGCGAGGTGAAAAAAATACCTTACCGGTTTGAATATCCCAATCCCATACGCCATATTGAGCACCTTCCAGCGCGAACTCCCATCGTTTTTCTGCCGCACAAATCTGTTCAATTGTTATATCCTGCAATAAAACAGCATTTTGCAGGGCAATGGCAGCTTGCGCTGTTAACAGCTCGGTCAGCTCTATTTGGTCATCGGAAAAAACAGATTCTATCAGGCTGTTCTCCAGATAAAGCACACCCAAAGCCTGGCTCTGTTTTATTACGGGAATACAAAGTACAGAACGTAAATTTTCCCGCTGCACAACTTCGTCTGCAATGAAATTACCCTTTGTCTTTGCATCCTTTAAAAGCAGCATTTTCTTTGTACGAAAAACATAACGGACAATCCCCATACTTAATTTACTGGTGGAAAATTCTGCATCATCCTTAAATTTGACAACAACATTTTCTTGTTTACTACCCGAAACACTGGGTATTAAGTTCCCTTTTTCAACAATCAGCAGATAGCCTGTTTTGGCCCCCAGCCGGGCCATAACAGATTCCATAATTATTTTAAGGAGTTTATTAAAATCAAGCTCACCAGTAATTGCTTTTACCGAATTTAAAAGGAAGTTGTGATCAAACACTGCGTGAATATCCGCTTTTTGCTCAAGACCGGATTCAGTTGTTATCTGCTCTTTTTCAAGCAGGTCTTTGTCGGAAAAAGATCTGTTCAAATGAGCCTGGTTATTTAACTGTGCTGTTTTATTGGATGCGCCGCAATCCTGATATAGTAAAATGGCGGTATTAAAATAAATTTTACTGGAAAAATGATTCTCTTTTTCCAGATACTGACTTAATCGCTCATTCAAAAAAGCTTCCAAAAACAGATATTCTTCTTTATGGGCAATATCAATGGCATCAAGATAGGCATTTCGTACATCCTGAAACTCCCCTTTAAAAAACAGGGCTTCTGCCTGCATTAAAGCAAGATAGGGCTTTAGAATTGGGCCGTGCGCTGCCCAATTTGTAACTTTTTCGAGATAATCTTCAGTCCCATTTTTATTTCCGGTTTGCAAAGCCGCAAGATATCTAAATACATACCATAAACGATAAACAATAGTGTTTGTAATGCCGGTGAGATAAATTTTTCCCTCATCCAGAAATTGTTCTGCCTGAAGATAGTGGCCGTTGTAGTAGGCGGCAACTCCTTTGAAAACAAAATAACAGCCCAGTGAAACTGCATGTTCCTCCTTGCTCCAGAGACTTAGCCTGGCTGCAACATGGGGCTTATTTAAACGTGTTGAGCCTGATTCCCACAAAGGTGAAAGAGTAATTTGGAGTGCTTCTCCCACACCTAAAGGTATTGCCAGATTGAATTTTTGGCTGAAACTGACCAGGGATTCAATTTGCTTTTTTAATTGATGCAGATTCTTTCCCTGAACAAAATCAAACCAAAGCAAAGGACAATTTGCCAGCCCTGTATACTGGAGTTCACCACATTTTATACAGCTCTCCATGGCTTGCCGGCACAGTGTCAGCAAACCTGAAACCGAGCATCTTGAATGAAAGGTAAGCCAGGCTGCAGCGGTCATGGCCCTAACTGAACCAAAACTTTCGGGAAAACGCTCAACCATCTTTAGCATTGCATCTTCATAACAATTTGCAAGGTGATATTTATTCTGTCTTTGAAAATAAAAAGCCATAATAGTCAGACCAAAACAGGTGAAATCATCTACACCTTCATTTACAGCCATCTTTATTGTCCGTAACGCCAGCAGGGTAAACATGGGAATTTGTCCTGACAAATAACAGGCTGCCAGGGTTTCACCATATAAATGGAGTTCCAATGTTCCCTTTCGCCCATTAATAAAAGGCGCATTAACAACCTCATGCCAGATATCACGGTTATTCTGGTGGAATTCATTAACAAGATGGGATAACTCTCCTTCTATTTCATCTTTGGCCAGAGGGAGGGTTTCACCGATGAGAACCAGTGCCCTGCGCCCCAAATCAATACACCTGCGTACATCCCCCATGGACGCATGGGCAACTGTCTGTTCATATAAACATTCAGCCCGGTCCAGATCAGTTTGAGCATGGAGCAGCGCCAGTTCGACTGTCTTGCTGGACCGTTTTTGATCACCATTTACCAGTGCTGCCCTGGCAAGTTTTTTATAAAGGATAAACATAAAGTCATAATCGGTTTGCCACATGTTCTCAGAACATAATGCTGCGCTTCGGCTAAAGTAATGGTCACAGGCGTCCAGGGCCAAAGTCTCCATGGCGGCCACCCCTGCACGAAAGTTAAATTGCGCCTCTTCATATAACTCAGCCTCACCTGCATCATCCCTGTGACCTGCATTAAGATGCTCCACCAGGGAAAACAGCCGGGGAGCAGATACTCCTGTGTTCTCTTTTTGATTCTCCTCTTTTTGCAGCTGATCAATAAAAACACGGGCAATTTTCCTGTGGCACCGACGCTTTTGTTCATCATCTAAAAAATCGGCTGCTCCTGCCTGAATTTGATCATGGAAAAAAGAGAGGGTGGTTTTATCCTGCAGCAAAATACGCTGGCTCAATACACCACCAAGGGATGTATAAAGCTTTTGTAGAGATATTTGTGCAACCAGTGCCAGATCTATTGCCTCAAAATGTGATCCCAACAAGGCTCCGGTGGAAAGGAGCCGTGTCACATTATCTGGGAACTGTGATAATTTGTCATAAAAGAGCGCTTTGGCACTGACCGGCAGCTGCAGACCGGCCAAAGCATCAGAAGCCCATGTCCAGACCCCTTTATCAGATAAAAATAACCGGTTATTGTTGTGCAGCCAGCGCAAACTTTCATTGACAAACAAAGGGTTTCCCGCAGAAACAGGGTAAATAATATCAGTTAATTTCTGAGTGCGTGATCTGCTGGTATTTAAAATAAATGCAATCATCTCATTAACTGAATCCTGACCCAGAGAATCGATATAAATTTTAAGCAGAGGCTGGGAAGAGGCTTGAATGGCGTTTTCCATTTGAATAATCCGGTGATCCTCATCCACCTCATTATTACGATGGGCTCCGATAATAAAAAGATAGGGAAAGTCCTGGGGCCTGGAAAAAATTAGATCCAGCAGGTCATAGGTTGCATGATCACACCATTGCATATCATCAATAAATAATACCAGGGGATGCTCGGCGCAGGCCAGAGAGGCAAGAAAACGACAAAATAAATTATTAAAACGATTTCGTGCTTCTGCCGGGGGAAGGGGTGCTACCCTGGGCTGTTTGCCGATTAAATGTTCCAGCTCCGGCCCCAGGCCCACAAGGAGTCCTCCATTCTCCCCTGTTGCATCAAGTATCTGCTTTCGCCAGTGGGCCACTCTCCCGGCATCCTCCGTTAAAAACTGCCGTATTAAACGGCCAACTGCACCTATTAAGGTACTGTAGGGGAGATGTTGATTATACTGATTAAACTTGCCAAAAGTGTAGTAACCCCTTTGCGCAACAATGGGCAGTTCAAGCTCCTGAACCAGACGGGTTTTCCCCATACCTGACAAACCGGATATGGATGCTATGCCTAATTTACCTGTGCAGACACGCTTATACTCAGCCAGCAGCCTTGCTTTCTCCTGGTCCCGGCCCACCATAATAGAAGGGATAGTGATCTGGTTGCTCTGATCTTTTTGTTTTAAAATAAAAGGAGGAATCAGTGCTGATGATGTAGCCCGCTCCGATTTTTTCCATGAGGTTAAACAGGTTTGCAGATCAGAACAAAGGCCTTTGGAGCTCTGGTAGCGTCTTTCAGGGGCTTTTTCCAACAAAATGATAATAATATCACTGACAATACCCGGACAATCCTGGTTAAGATCTGAAACAGGAACAGGAACTTCTGCAAGATGAGAATAAATAATATCCAGGGGATCATCGGATAAAAAAAGAGGCCTGCCTGTTGCGCACTCATACAAAATTGCGCCCAGTGCATACAGATCACTATAGTAACCCGCATCAAGCCGGATTCTCCCTGTCTGTTCAGGAGCAAGATAAGGTAAAGTACCGCGCCTGTATTGATTATCCGAAACAAACCGGCTGAACCAACTGTTGTCAGAAACTTTAATCTCATCAATCAGCTGGATGCGGATCGGATTATCCTGAATCAAAATATTGGCAGGTTTAACACCTTTATGAATCAATGCTGCCCCGTGGCGAACTGCCAGACCATCAGCCAGTGCAATACCGATTTCAAGCAATTTGACTGTATCAATTTTTTTATGTTCTTCCAGCCACTCAGAAAAAATCCGGCCATTACAACAAGGAGATATCAGCAGCAGCGACCCATCATTATCGATCTGCAGATCCGGTACAATCAATTGTCTGATATTTAATTCTAAAAGATATACCCTCTGCTGTTCAATATGCTCAAAAATACCCTCTTGCGCAAATTCGGGACGTATTTTTTTTACAACAACAGATTCTTCCCTGCTTTCATCTTTGGCTAAAAACACCTCTGCGGCCAGACTTTCACCCAGTTTTTGGATTATTGTTATTCTGCTTTTTCCCGGCATGTTTATCATGGTACAGCGCCTCTGATACTTGTTGCTGTGTTAATATTTCAGAAACATTCGGAAAACTGACATCAAAAGTTCAGACTGCGTAAATCGACCATATTATTGAAAAATCAGGGGTTGGTTTTAGTTTCAGCCATTTTGGGATATGAGATATATAGTATAACATTCAGCTATTGCAGATGGTCACTTTTAATACTAAGTATCCTGGCTATGCCTTTTGCCATTGAAGGTGAAAGCCTTCTCTTTCCTCTTTCGTAGTCACTGATCATATTCTGACGAACATTTAATTTTGCTGCAAGCTGTACTTGTGTAAGATTTGCCTTAAGTCGGGCACCAGCAAGAAGATTCCCCACTCTATTTGACTGCATTTCTTTCCAAAAATCAGTTTCTTCTATGGGGAGACTAACTTCAACTTCTGAAGAAAGAATACTTACATCAAATTTCTTTTTTATCCAATCAAGAAGTTCTTCAACATGTTCACCTTGAATGGATAACTCAATACGGGGCTTTTTCACGAGAGCCAACATAGTACACCTCAATTTCAATTTCTCCATGCTGCCATGTCCAACACGCCACATGGTGATAGGACAAATGGCAATGGTATTTGTTTTCACCCAATGGTGAAAAATTATGCCAACTTTTTTGAATGGGACCATCAGTTTTCAGATCTTCGAATAGCAAAAAGAGTAATTTTTTAATATTTTTGGGTAATTTATTCAGTCCTTTACTTACTTTTCTTTTTATCGTGACCTGATATTGCATAAAGTAATAATATTACCAAATAAGGTAATAAGCAAGGTATCTTTTTTTCCAACCCGCTTTTTAAAACCTGAAATATAAGCTTTTTTCCTGACATTACTGAAAATCCATAGTATATTCATAAGTATTAAAAGGTTCATTCACAAGAGTCTTACCATTTTAATTAGCAGAAATTACAAAAAGCATAAAGAAAAAAATACAACCAAAATCACACATTTAAATCTATCCCCATTTTCTTCCAATTCCCCTGCAATCAAAATAACTCTTCAGCTAATATGTACGGCAGCAGCTATGCTGAATAGTTACTAATTAAGCAAGAAATATTTGAAATTTCCTTATTTTTTTACTTGACATATCAAAACAATATCAGTTACCCTATGATCTATAGCTTTAGATGCCGTTAAGGCATAACAGGGAATCCCGTTAAAAGCGGGAGCGAGCCCGTCGCTGTAATCGGAGACGAAAACTGCATAATGTCACTGTCCTTCAAGGAATAATTTTTTATTCTGGTATAAATTTTTAACATTAACCGGAATAATCAGCTGCTTTAAAATCTTGAAAAAAGGGATGGGAAGGCGCGGTTAGTAGGATGACCCGAAAGCCAGAATACCTGCCTAAAGCAAAATACATCCCCCTCGCGAAGCAGGGGGGCGTAAAATAAATTATCTGCGGCATAAATAGGGCACCCCAGATCGAAAAATTCGATCTGGGGTTTTTTTTTGGAAAAATTTTGTCTCAAGATTCATTCCTGGAAAAATCCCTTTTAAGGAGAACTAAAAATGGGAAAAATCAAAGCGCATAGTTCTGTTCTAGTAATAAGCGACTATTTCGACAAATTTGATTTTATTCAAAATCATTTGATCTGGCAGTCATTGATTCCGGTCTGGTATTACAATATCAGGGCTGTAAAAAAACATGTAAAGCATAATACTTTTCACATGGTGATAATTGACCTCTCACTCCCCATAGAATCAAAACTGGAATTAATCAAAGAGATATATTCTTATCAATCTGAGACGATCATTATGACCATTGGAAAAGTAAGTTTTCTTGATAAAACAGGTGCCTTGTCCTATATCCCAGGCCTTTTATCCATTGATTCTTTATATTCATTTCCAGATGAACTTGAAACACTCACCGGCAAAAAAATCAGTTTCCAACATGCAGGAGTAAATAGATACGATTCAGAAGTCCATACCCTGCATTGAAAAAGAGGCTCACAAATCAAAAAGTTTAACATATATCTTATTTATCCAAAGGCTTAACTTATGGACGTACTGACAAAAAAGGTATTAACAGGTGATATTGTTTCAGCTGCCAAATTAATTACCAGGATTGAGAACAATAAGGAAGATGCTGTTAAAATTATTAAAAAAATTTTTCCGCATACAGGAAAAACTTATTTGATAGGTGTTACAGGTTCTCCTGGAGCCGGGAAAAGCACCCTTGTTTCGGAGTTAATTGGTATCTGCAGAGAAAAAGAATTAACCGTGGGAGTTATTGCTGTTGATGCATCAAGCCCTTTTACAGGAGGTGCTGTTCTTGGTGATCGCATCAGAATGCAAAAAAACGAGGGGGATGGTGTTTTTGTCCGCAGCATGGCCACCAGAGGAAATCTTGGCGGTTTATCAAAGGCAACCAGGGATGCAGTTTATGTTATGGATGCCATGGGTTTAGATGTAATAATTATTGAAACAGTCGGGGTGGGACAGGTTGAACTGGAAATTGCCAGAATGGCTTACACAACCATCGTTGTTATGGCCCCTGGAATGGGAGACAGTATTCAGGCTATGAAGGCCGGGATTATGGAGATAGGAGATATTTTCGTAGTAAATAAGGCAGACCGTGACGGGGTTGATGAAACCACGAAAGATATTAACAGCATGCTGAGATTTGCCTCCGGCAAAGATGCTTGGCGCCCTGAAATTTTCAAAACAATAGCAACAAAAAGTGAAGGTATTTCAAAATTGATTGGTGGAATAAAAAGGCATAAAGAATATCTTACAACAAGAGGTTTACTAAAGAAAAAGGCATATGATAAAGAACAGCTTCTTAGTCTTGTTAAGGACATAGTGGAAGCTCGTATATTTAATAATAAAAACGGAGAAAAATATTTTGATGAATATGTTCAAAAAATTATTAACAGGGAAATAGATCCGTATACAGCTTCAGAAATTATTTTTGAAAAAATAGATTTGTAGTATTACATAATTTTTAATGGTGTTTTTTTAAATAAGAACCGTTTATTATCTATTATCAAAGGAGAATTAAAATATGTCAATTTTTAAAGACGAAGAATTGAAAAAAATAAAAGAAGCTAAAGAAAAATGGGAAGCCGGACCTGTAAATAAAGCTTTGGAAAAATTGAAATTAACGGAAAATCCAACTAAATTCTATACCCCTCTTGATATAAAAGATTTTGATTTCCTTAACGATGTAGGTTTTCCTGGTGTTCCCCCATATGTTCCTGGTAAATTTCCTGTAAATTCTATTCAGCTTGCATGGGGCAAAGGAAGTTCAACAGGGGCCAAGACTAAAGCCAAGCGTGCCGGCCGCTATTCAGGGTTTGGAACCCCTGAAGATACCAGAGATTATTATATTGACGTGCGTGAAAAAGGCTTCCGGGTTGGCGGGCCCAATCTTGCCTGCGATCTTCCCACACAAACCGGTCGTGATTCCGACGATGAATTTGCAGAAGGTGAAGTAGGCAAAGTGGGGGTTGCTATCGATTCTTTGCGTGACTTTGAAATAATATATGAAGCCTTTACAGGGGATATGGATCTTGACAAGATTGCTTCGAATTGGACTGTAAACGGTAGTTCCAATTTTTTTATTGCAATGTATGCGGTACTTGCTGAAAAACGAGGAATTCCCCTTAATAAATTGCAGGGAACACCGCAAAATGACATTTTAAAAGAATATGTTGCCAGGGGAACTCAAATATTTCCGGTGAAACATTCCATGCGTATGCAAAGAGATACAATGACTTTTTGTACTGAGCATATGCCCAGGTTTAATATCATGAGTATCAGCGGTTTTCACATGAGGGAGTTTGGAGCAACCCCGGCACAAACCATAGCCTTTACAATAGCCAATGCCATAGCATATTATAAATTAGGGATTGATGCCGGACTTGATGTTGACAAATTCGCCAGGCGCATGACCTGGTTAGGCTTTGGCGGCGGCATGGAGGTATTAAAAGAACTCTCAGCCCGACGTGCTGGCCGGCGTGTATGGGCCAAAACCATGCGTGATGTAATCGGGTCAAAAAATCCGCAGAACTGGATCATACGAGATCTGGGGGGTGTTTTGTGCGGGTTCTGGACTGCCACCAAACAGCGTCCCATAAATAATGTTATGCGCTCCACCATAAGTGCTGTATTCAGCGCAATGATCGGGGAGCCTCCTGTTTGTTCCCCTGCTTATGATGAACCCCTTGGTCTTGGCCACAGCATGGAAGCGCAACAGATAGAAGAGGACGGTGCAAGAATTATCATGGAAGAAGCACGGCTTTGTGATGTGTATGATCCCTTTGCCGGTTCCTATTATATCGAATCACTTACAAGTCAATATGAAGAAGAGATCATGGAGATTCTGGACAAAATCGATAAAATGGGAGGGGCTGTGGAGGCTGTAGATAGCGGATGGATGAAAACTGAGATCATGCGCGCTTCGGACGACTGGAGAAAAAAGATGGAAGATGGGTCTGCAGTCCAGGTTGGTGTGAATAAATATAACGATGCAGATGAAATAGAAGTCACCACTCCAAGAACGGTACAGTATGATCCTGAAATACGTGAAACAGTTGAAGCAAGAAAAATAGCGAGCCTTGCCGAGTTAAAGAAAAATCGTGATAATGAAAAAGTTAACGCTTGCGTCCGTAGAATAAGAGATGCAGCTGAAGATGAAAGCGTGAACCTGCTCCCCCTGTTTATTGAAGCAGTTAGAGAGTATGCAACAATGGGCGAAATTTTTGACGAGCTTCGGGATGTTTTTGGTGAAGCATTATAAAGATTTATACCAAAAAAAAGGCGTGATCAATTATTTAGGAACTAAGATGAAATAAGTTGAACAGAAACAGCGCAGGATTGTGGCCAATATACAAGGCGCATTAAAGGTTGCATACTATACGTATTCGGCCTTTGATGCAACGAAGTAGATGGGTCAAAAGACAAGCTATTTCGTCCTCGTTCCTTACAATTAGATTAAATAAAATCACGCCCTTGAAAAAATTGACCTTGCCCGGATTTTTTATCAATCTCCTCCTCGATTGTAAATCCGGGTTCAGGTTCAACTAAATTTTATCGTACTATTCAGCCGCACCGATTTAAGAGGCGCAACAGGTATGATCTGATTATACATGCTACTATACATATCAACTGAATAGTCACATTTTATTAAGCATTTATGCATCAGGAGCATTAAGCGATGGGCGAAAAAAAAATTAGAGTATTGATGGCAAAGGTTGGATTAGACGGACATGATAAGGGAGCTTTGCTCGTTACAAGTGCCCTGAGAGATGCAGGTATGGAGGTTATTTATACAGGGTTACGCAGAAAAGTACAACAAGTGGTCAATACCGCAATCCAGGAAGATGTCGATGTAATTGGTATCAGTATCCTGTCAGGGGCACATTTAAGCGTTGCAACAAAAATTATAGCCAAGATGAAGGATGTCGGGGTTGATAAGCCGATGATTTTTGGTGGGGTAATCCCTGACGAAGACATAGATAAATTAAAAGAAATAGGTGTGACCGAAGTGTTTACCCAAAGTTCTTCATATGAAGACATGATCAAATTTATTCAAAAAGTTGCAGGTTAACCAGCTATTAATTACGCATACTTCCAGTACTATTTATGTGGCAATGTTGTCTGGCATTGTCACACCCCTTTAATACCCCACTCCAGCAAAAGCACGGGATGGATAAAGATCAGATATTCCGTATGAATATTTCATTCTCTGCGCCTTCTTTCCATGACCGTGCAATCTTAAGTGACCCTTAAATATTCAAAGCAAGCCATTTCTTTAATAAAATATCCTGGATTATATATTTTCCATTTTTTGTTAAAATTTCTTTTGTAGACAGACTCTTCAAGCAGCGTGTGACAATGGAAGCTGTTTTAATCTTAACGGCCATTAACGCTTCTGCAGAAAAAAGGTTTTCTCCATCATTGAGCAATACAAGCTTTAATGTTTTTTTTTGGTTGATGGACAGATTGTCCCACAAAATTTGATATTCAAGGTGTTTTTGCTCAATCATAGAATGTTCAACCTTACTCATTGTCGCATCATTCCAGGAAGTTTGCCCCAATTCCCTCCAGAGAAAAAAACAGAACAATTGAATATACATTGGGTGATTTTGAAATTGGTCAACAATCTGTTTTAAAGTTTCATTCTCCATGGAAAAATTTCCACCTTTAAACATTCTTTCCATCCAGGGAATATAATGCTTTGTTTTAATCTCCTTGAGTGGAAAACTTGCTCCCTGTTGATAAAAGGCTCTTTTTTGTGATTTAAACATTGCTGTGAGCAGATGCTGTTGACTTCCGCAAAAAATGTAACAGATATTAGAATGCTGCTGAATATAGGATCTTAATTGTTTTTCAAAGGAATCCGCGTTTGTATATTTAGCCACTTCCTGGAACTCATCAAAAGCAATGACGATTTTTCTTTTCTCAGAAAATTTTTCAAGCATCTCCATAAGGTTTTTTAAAATCAGCTTTTCATCCGCAGCCTTAAAAGAAGGAGCAATGGTTGGTGAGCTCGTGGTTGGATCAATGCTTAATTGAAAAGAGAACTTGCTGATGCTATTTTTTAAAAGGTTTAATAGCTTATCCGTATTTGATTCTAAAACATTTAATTGCTGAAAAACTCTCGTAATAAATTCTCTTTCAGAAGTCGTGCCGTAAAGATCTACATACAGCGTTCCCATATCAATTTTTTGTTCTTTTATGTTTTGGAAAACCTGCTTTATTAATGAACTTTTCCCTGTTCGCCTATGGGAGTAAAGCAAAACATTTTGTGAGGCCGTAATAAACTCAAGCAGATCTCTTTGTTCTTTTATCCTGTTACAAAAAGAGGAGCCGGTTACAAAATTGCTGTATGTAAAAGGATTTTTCATACCATTCCCGTAATTACACATATTAGAATAATCGCTTATGTGAATAAAATATTACACAACATGTGTAATGTCAAACAAAATATGCCCAGTATATTTGATATATTGCTAAAAAATTTCGTAACTATTCAACGAAGAGACGTTTTCAGGCATAACCTGATTAAGGACTAAAAGATTCTAAGGGGTCAAGTTTACTATTGACCCATACTAATACTGTCTTGTATTTTTCTTATCTGCTTTTTAACTTTTATGTCATAGCTCTTAAGCCTTGAGGCTCTTCGTCTTATGCTGTTTACATTACTATATGCTTTGATATTAAACAGTTCACCTATGTTGTTAAGGTTGCCGCCACGTATTTGACGTAATAGATCAATAATATTCTATTTTCCATGGGTCAATAATAGACCTGACCCCATTTCCCC
>Ga0190313_1000724_pt1 | contig 18968 bp, 19 predicted proteins | sample 4870071011_MG_FD_169989 | JGI IMG/M metagenome (GOLD analysis project Ga0190313, IMG submission 169989) | Hydrothermal vent sediment bacterial communities from Southern Trench, Guaymas Basin, Mexico - 4870-07-10-11_MG | ecosystem: Environmental > Aquatic > Marine > Hydrothermal vents > Sediment ...
GTCAAGAAGGGGAGGTAGGGCCGGATGGGCAGGCTCTAAGCACTCAAGGGGGAGAGGCTGGCGAGGCTGGAGCAGATCATACATCAGCAGCTTTGACTGCAATCCTTTCCATGTCTCCGGAGCAGATAGCTCAGTTGATTGTGGATGAACACCCCCAAACAACTGCTCTGATTATTGTTCATCTTGGTAAAAAGGTAGCAAGCGAAGTCCTTTCCCTCCTTCCGGAAGAAAAGAGAATTGATGTTTCTCTCAGGATAGCTAAGTTGGATAAGATCCTCCCTGGAATGGTCGGCGAAATCAATCAGGTTTTTGAAGATCTCTTAGGTGAAATCACAACAGCTGCTGTTCAGGAAACAGATGGAATTGATAGTCTTGCAGATATTTTGAATCGCATGGATGGTGTTGCTGGAAGTATGATTTTAGAAGAATTGGAAGAGATTGATCCGGAAATAGTCGAACTTATCAGGCAAAAAATGTTTATATTTGATGATCTGGTATTAGTTGATGACAAGGGGATGCAGAATGTGCTGCGCAGTGTGGAGACGAAAACTCTGGCTCTGGCTTTAAAAGCAGCTTCTGACGAGGTAAAGGCTAAGATCTTTAAAAATATTTCAGATCGGGCAGGAATTATTTTAAAAGAAGAGATAGATTCTCTTGGAGCGGTGAAGATGAAGGAAGTTGCAGATGCACAGTTGCAGATTACTAAGGTAATTCAGGAAAAAGAGAGTAAGGGAGAAGTGGTAATCAGCGGCCGTGGAGGGGATGAGTTTATTGGATAAATCGGCAATTTTGTTTAATATAGATGGTCTTGTGACAAATTTTAAAATTGGGTAATTATCTGACAATCGATAGGTGCGGGGTTTATTATGGTTTTGGATAATCCATTTGAAAATTTTAAAAAAAATGTAAAGGATAACGGCTTCAAACGTCTGTTTACTGAAAGTGTCGGCGACTCGTTGCCTCAAACAGCAGATGAGACTGACCTGATAGTTGAAGCCGAAAAAAAAGCTTATGCCAAAGGATTTGCAGATGGACAAACTTCTGCTGTTCAGGAAGAACAGGAAAAGCTGACAGCAGTGCTCAACGATTTTCAATCAGTATTTTTAAATTTTGAGGAAATAAAAAAAGAGAATTGTAAACAGGCTGAAGTTAATGCGGTAAAAATTGCCATGGCCATAGCAAAAAAAATCGTGCTTGGGGAAGTCTCCACAAATGAGGATATGGTTATAAAGATTGTAAATCAGGTAATGGATAAAATAATGGGAGAGGAGCAGGTTAAAATTAAAATCCATCCTGATGATCTGCAGGTTATTAAAATGTGTGAAACAGATAATGCCGAGCTTATTTTAAATAGAAAATCTATTCTTTTTCAAGAAGATCCCAAAATTACCCGGGGCGGATGTGTTGTAGAGACTGATTCGGGTAATATTGATGCAAGGCTTGAAAGTCAGCTTTTAATAATTGAAGAGGCTTTTTTAGATAAAATCGGGCAGCAGAATGGATAATATAATAAATTTTGATAAATATTATGATCTGTTAAACAGGATATCCCCCATTTCTTCAACAGGAAAGGTCGCAAAAGTCGTAGGGTTTGTTGTTGAATCAGAGGGCCCAAGATCCAGATTAGGAAGCATATGTAATATTTATACCGGGCTAAACAGGAAAAAGATAATGTCAGAAGTTATGGGCTTTAAAGGAAATAATCTTTTATTAATGCCCATAGAAGATATCAGAGGCCTGTCCCAGGGAAGTCTGGTGGTGGATCAGGAACAAAGCGCTGTGGTACCTGTGGGAAATAACCTTTTAGGAAGAATTGTAGACGGTCTGGGGAATCCCATAGACGGTAAGGGCTCTATTCAAATTGAGGATGAATATCCTATTTATGCAGCACCTTATAATCCTGTTAAGAGAAAGAGGATAGATAAGGCCATGGACGTGGGAATCAGGGCTATAAATGGTTTTCTTACAGTGGGACGTGGTCAGAGGCTTGGAATTTTTGCAGGCTCCGGCGTGGGGAAGAGTGTTTTGATAGGTATGATTGCCCGCCATGCAGCTGCAGATGTGAATGTTATAGCTTTAATAGGTGAAAGGGGGAGAGAGGTAAACGAGTTCATAGAAAAAGATCTTGGTGAAGATGGCCTGAAAAAATCTGTGGTTGTTGTTGCCACTTCTGACCAGCTCCCTTTAATAAGAATGAGGGGCGCTTTTATTGCCACTGCAATAGCGGAATATTTCCGGGATAAAGGGTGTGATGTGAATCTGATTATGGATTCTGTAACCAGGTTTGCAATGGCTCAAAGGGAGGTGGGACTTTCCCTTGGTGAACCTCCTGCCACTAAGGGATATACACCATCTGTTTTTACCCTGTTGCCTAAACTGCTGGAACGGGCAGGAACCTCAAGTAAAGGGACGATTACCGGCTTTTATACTGTTTTGGTGGAGGGTGATGATTTTAACGAGCCCATTGCAGATGCAGTACGTTCCATATTAGACGGTCATATTGTTTTAACAAGGGATTTGGCTGATCAGAATCATTATCCAGCAATAGATATATTAAAAAGCATCAGCCGTGTAATGGTCGATATAATAGATCCAAAACAGATGGAAAATGTAAATCGATTAAAGTCTGTAATGGCTACTTATAGAAAATCAGAGGATTTGATTAATATAGGCGCATATGTGGCTGGCAGTAATCCTGATATAGATTATTCCATAGATATGATAAAAAAAATAACCAATTATTTAAAACAGGGCATAAATGAAAAGGCGACTTTTAAGGAGAGTATCGAAGATCTTGAAAGTTTATTTTCTTAAATTTTTAGTAATTATATCGGCTGATATGTACCTGAAGCTTGTTTGCAATCAGCAGGGCTTAACAGTTATAAGTCTAAAAGAAATAACAGGTTAAAGCGTTATGTATAAATTCCCGCTGGAATCATTATTAAACCATATAAAATTTAAAGAAGAAAATATCCAAAAAGAATTAGGTGCTTTAAAAAAGCAGCTGGCGGCTGATATGGAGAATCTGCTTGAATTTAAAAATAAAAAAAAGAGTACAAAAAAAGAGCTGGTGGACAAACAGAAAAAAGGGATAACAATTTCAATGAACCTATTGTACCATAATTTTGTGGAACGTTTATCAGGAAAGATAATAGAACAGAATAAGGTTGTAGAAAGTGCTGAAAAAAAGGTTGAGGAAAAGCGGGAACTTTTGATGAATGTGCTAAAAAAACGTAAGGGGCTTGACATACTAAAGGAAAAAGGTCTCCAGGGATATATGCGTGACCTGTTGCAAAAAGAACAAAAATTTATTGATGAGGTTGCAATAAACAGCTTTTACCGTAAAAAATTAACGAAAAATCAGTAGGTTGGCTTTTAGGGAGATGCTATTATGCAAACACCATTTATCATTGTTCAAAATCCTGCGCAGAATATCCCTTTTAAGGGGTTAGAAAAAAATATTTCAGGAGACCCTGGTAATTCTAATGGTGGGGCCCAGGGGAGTGGAAACTTTTTTTCTGTTTTTGCCAGCAGAGTAAATGAACAAAATTATTCCAGGATAAAAGGATTATCTGAAAATGGTTTGAATATATCCGGGCATTTAAGTGGGGATGAGCTGCAGGTAATTATAGATGCTTTTTTAAGCGGGGTTTTTGATGACACTGGTGAAAAAAGTTCCATATTCCTGGAAGAACTTAATCTTAATTCAGAAGAATTTTCTGAAAATGAAAATAAAAACTATCCGGTTGCAGGAGATAAAGTAAATCAGTTTTTTATGGAACAGTTGTTTGCAAAAGATGCAAGTGAAAATGGGGTCATCCCTGTAAAGGAGATAATTGCAGAAGGCGGAAATAATAAGGATCCGTTATTAACAGAGGATGTACCAGAAAATGGTAAAAATGATAAGGCTGTACTCTTGCAGGGAGCGTTGAAGGGGATGGATAAAAATAACAGGGCACCCATGATTTTGGAAGAATCGGCGGCAAAAGATAAAAATAATAAGCTTGAACTTCTGCTGGAGCAATTAAACGGAAATAATAAAAAGAATAATGCGGATTCCCAATTATTAAAACAGCTGCATACAGAAGATGGAAATAATGAAGAATCTTCAGCAGCAAAGGAAACAATAGCAAAAGCTGAAGATAATAAGGAGACTTTGTTATTAAAACAGCTTTCTGCAAAAGATGTAAAGAGTGGAAAAAATCTGTTGCCAGCGGAAGCTGCCGTAAAAGGTGAAAATAATAAGGATGATGTTTTATTAAAACATTCAACAGGAACGGATGAACAGATTTCAGATCTAAAAAAGCTGAACAGAAAAATCCCGTTAAATTCAAAGCTCGAGCCAGGGGATAAATCGATTAATGATTCCATGGATATTAAAGTAAAAAGAAAATTCAATGTAAAAGAAGAAAATAATAAACCCGAAATTCAAAAAGATCATCAGAAATATCCTCTTAATGAAAAAGCGTCATTTTTTCAGGATGGAGTCAAAAATATGCCGGAAAAACCGGCTGCCAAATTAAGTGGGGTTGCTGATTATCCCGAGAATAAAAATAATTTTGTAAAAGTATCCGGTGTTGCAGATGCTAATGGGGAATTCAGGGGTAATGTTCTAGAAAACACTGATATTTCCAGAAATTATGTAAACTTTAATAAAGAGATGGCTGGAGACAAAGATTCCATTGAAAAAACAGGAGAGATAAATACCGATTATTTTGGAAAAAAAATTACCCGGATAGAACCTGATAACAAAGATAATATGTCCTTTTTAAATTCCAGATCATCAAATAAAGCCATGGAAGAGGTCTTGTCTGAAAAAGTTGGGAAACCGTTTCAAAAACCTGACCAGGCAAACATCATGGGCCAGATAGTTAAAAAGGCTGTGCTGGATATAAAAAATGGCCAAAAGTCTATTAAAATTAGTTTAAAACCTGAATATCTTGGCCGCCTGGAACTTAGAGTTTCCATTGATAATCATCAAGTAGTTCTTAAGATGCTCACCGAGACTCCAATGGTCAAAGACATAATAGAAAATAATATTGCCCACTTGAAAGCAGAGTTGGGGAATCATGGATTGGAAATAGATAAATTTGAAGTCCAGGTTGGTGAAAATTTGAACTATGAGAAAAAAGGGCATGAAAAAAATGAAAATTTTCAATTATATACCGAAAAAAAGAATGGAAAAGATTCTGACCAGGAGATGATTGAAGAACCTGAAAAATCAATTTTGCAAGAGAGCGGAGAAAAAAGTGCGGGCCTTGTGGGAGTCTTTGCCTGAAAAAAATAGATCAGTCTTTAATTAATAATTTGGGCTTGATCATGACATTGGCCATCAGATGTCAAAGCTGAGTGTATGGCCGACATCAAAACTAAGCTCAATAATTTGTTCAATTTTTTTTTACAGGAGGTGAATAAAATGGATGTGTCACCATTAAATGCTGTGGATACAGGGCTTAACAATATAAAAAAATATGATCCCAACTCTGATTACATGGGAAAAGAGACTTTTTTAAAATTACTTGTTGCTCAATTGGAAAATCAGGACCCCCTCAGCCCAATGGACAATCTGGAATTTACCAGCCAGCTTGCTCAGTTCAGTTCCCTGGAACAATTGACCGATATTAACAAAAATATAGAGGCTCTCCAGGCTTATCAGTCGGCCACAAATAATGCTCAGGCTGTCAGTCTCATTGATAAAGTTATTACAGCCTCTGGTAATTCCATAAACGTAAATAATGGTACTGCAGATGAGATTATGTTTGAACTGGAAGGTAATGCTGCCGGGATTATTGTCAGCATATATGATTCTGCTGACAATTTAATTAATATAATAAGAGGGGGAAATCAAAACGCAGGGATGAACAAAGTTGCCTGGGATGGTACCGACAATGCAGGGAGAGCTGCGCCGGATGGATTATATACTTTTGAGGTGCTGGCTGCAGACGTGAATCAGGACCCTGTGGAAGTGAAAACCTTTTTAACAGGTACCGTGGATCGGGTTATATTTAAAAATAATACTCCATACCTGTTAACGGGAAATAGTGAAGTTCCTCTTGAGAACGTTGTTTCTGTAAGTAAAAAAAATGAAATAACAAGGTAGAAGTATTTCATGTATTAAGGGAGGTATTGTAATATGTTTAGCTCATTAGCTTCAGCAGTTTCAGGGATGAATGCAAGCAGTGTAGCAATGTCAGTGGTGGGGGATAACATTGCAAATGTGAACACTCCGGCTTTTAAGTCAAATGCATCATCATTTGCAAATGTAATGTATCAGTCATTGGAAGGTGGAGTTGGGGGAGAGGTGGGAAGCGGAGTTAGTTTTGAGGGGACGGTTCCATTTTGGAGCCAGGGAGCCTTTGAATCAACCAGTAACCCCACTGATCTGGCAATAAACGGAAGCGGTTTTTTCCAATTAAGACATACAGACGGAACAGTTGCATACTCAAGAGCCGGAGGGTTTACTTTTGACGTTAACGGGAATCTTGTTAATTCCCAGGGTATGTTTGTTCAGGGGTATGAGATTGATCGCGCCACCGGAGCCTTACAAAATATTGTTGATATTAATGCCCCTGGTCTGACCATTCTGCAGCCCAATGCAACCACCTCTTTATCAATGGATATAAATCTTGATGCAGCGGCCGCAACAGGTGATCAGTTTAGTACTTCAATATCGGTTTATGATTCCCTCGGAAATGCTCTCCCTCTTGAGCTGACATTTACAAAACAGGCAGCAGCAGGGACATGGGCAGCAGCAGCCTCTGTATCCGCTGCATATGCCGGCACAGCTTCTACATTTGCTATTGGCCCTCTACCGCCACCTGCACTTGCGCCTGGAGCAACACAAACCTTTGTATTCAATAGCGCAGGAGCTATGACAACCCCTGCCTATGATGCTGCAAATCCTGTAACCATTGAGCTTTCTTTGGACAACGGTGCAACATCACCCCAGAATATAACCTGGGATCTCTATGACAGTGGAGGGACAACATTGGGGGATATAACGGGATATTCTTCAGAATCGACTAAAACTTTTCATACTCAGGACGGTTATCCCACGGGTATTTTACGCAAAGCCACTGTGGATGAGGATGGATTTGTTTATGGAGTATATTCAAACGGCCAGGTCGAGGCCTTTTATAGGGTTGTTCTGGCTGATTTCCCCAATTATTATGGATTATCAAATGTTGGAAATAATAATTATCTGGAAACCCTTCAGTCTGGGCAGCCTCTTTTGGGGCCTCCTAAAACAGGTAAGCTGGGGAGTATAAATTCCAGTTCCCTGGAAATGTCAAATGTGGATCTTGCCACTGAGTTTGTTAAGATGATAACCTATCAAAGGTCTTTTCAGGCTAATACCAGGGTTATTACAACAAGCGATGAAATGCTCACAGAACTTATAAATCTTAAACGATAAAGAGCTGTACCTGAAAAAAAGGTAAGAGGGGCCAAGGCCTGACCCCTCTTTTAACTTTGGCCATGAGATGCCAGAATTGAGCTATGGTGAAATTAAAAAAGATCCGGCTGTTTGAGTGCAGCGAGTTTTAGATATTTTTGAATTTTATTATAGTTCAATCTATTGCTGAAATTCAGTACCCTCCTTTCTCCTTTTTTTATTCAAACGTCAAAGTCTTGACAAATATCTAAAGAAAATGGCGCAAAATATAGCGGGATTTTGAGTTGATGATTTAATCCTCTTTAACATATTGATTTGTTTTAAAATAGAATTTATTCATAGAAAAGTGCTGTTTTAATTCACAGGGCGCTGATTTACGCAGGGAAAAAACAAATCTACAACTCTTTATCAGCCTTTTGTTAATTTGATTTTTTCCCTCTTTCCGGGATATGGCATTTTCTTTGCACTGCAAAGTTATATCTGTTTTTTTTGTTTTATTTTTTAAGGCACTCTTATGTTGGTAAAGATATGCAATCGGGAGAAAAGGTGATGTCAAACAAGCTTCTTATAATTATCGGTGCAGTTGTTGTATTATTACTTATGGGAATTATGGGAGCAGGATTTTATGTTGTTTTGAATAAAATTTCTGAGGTATCTGCTCCTGACCAGGAAATAGCTGAGGAAGTCACAGAGGAAGAAGAAACAATAAAACCGATGTTTCCGCTGCAAAGTTTTGTGGTAAATCTTGCTGATAAAAATGGTAAACGATATTTAAGGAGCACCATAGAGCTTGAAATGAGTGAATCAGATTTAAAAGAGGAGATAGAACAGCGCCTGCCCAAGGTGAGAGATACTATTTTAATGGTATTGCCTTTAAAATCTTCTGATGAGCTAAAAAGTCATGAAGGTAAAATTGCGCTAAGGGACGAGATTATGGAAAAAATAAACAGTTTTTTGACTAAAGGAACTATAACAAACGTATATTTTACCGAGTTTGTAATTCAATAAAGATATAATTATGGCTGAACAGATTTTATCACAAGAAGAGATTGATGCCCTTTTAACCTCCATGGAAAAAGGTGATGTCGAGGTTGAATCTGAAGAGGATGATAAAAAGAAGGCTGGTGGCACAGTCGAGGCCTATGATCTTACTTTAAAATCATTAATGTCCGAAGAACGCTTCTATGCCCTTGAAGAGGTTTTTGACAGGTTTAAAATGTTTGCGCAAAATACTTTGTCCACCGTTTATCAAAAAACCATTGAAGTAAAATATATCTCCTCTGAAATGGTAAAGTATGAAGAATTTATGTCAGCACTTTCCAGCCCAACCATAATAAATATTTTTACCATGGACCCGCTCATCGGGTCATGTTTGTTCGTGGTTGAACCGAATCTGGTCTTTACTCTTATTGAAAACATGTTTGGTGGTGAGGGTAATACAGAGTTCGAAATAAGAGATTTTACATCAATAGAAAAAAAAATGATGGCGACTTTTGCCCTTAATATATTCAAGGATTTTGAGCTGGCCTGGGAAATTGTTACCCCCACAAAGTTGATGCTTAGAGGTACCGAGACAAAACCTGAATATGTACGTGTTGCAGCCCCCTATGATGTAATGCTGAACTGTGCCTTTTCAGTCAGTCTAAATGAAATTGATGGGAATATATATTTTTGCCTTCCCTGTATAATGTTGGAACCGATAAGGGATAAGCTGACAAGTGCATATATGATCGGGAAAGAAATTGAAAATGCATGGAGGCCACAATTGCAGGAACTGCTGAAAGATGCTCTGGTTACTGTTACAGGAGAATTGGGGAAAAGTGTTTGTACGGTGGAGAGCTTGTTAAGTCTGGAAGCAGGTGATGTTATGCTTCTTGATAAAGGCCCCCATGATCCCCTTACAATTAATGTGGAAGGCGTGATTAAATATTATGGTTTTCCCGGCGTGATCAAAGGGAATCGGGCGGTTCAGATTACAACAGTAGTATAGAAAATGGAGATTATCTGTAAACATGGCTGATATGGATGAGAAAAATCAATTAACTGATTCTAATAGTCTGCCGCAATTGGATACAAATGGAAAAAATAACGGTACCCTTGCACCAGGCGATAAAAATTCTTCCCTCCAGAGTGAAAAAAATCTCGATTCTATTCTTGATATCCCTTTACAATTATCTGTGGAGCTTGGAAGGACAAAAATGCTCATTAATGAGCTGTTAAAACTTTCTCAGGGTTCAATTGTAGAGCTCTCCAAGGTTTCTGGGGAGACACTGGATGTATATGCAAATTTCAGATTGATTGCAAAAGGTGAGGTGGTGGCGGTCAACGACAATTATGGAGTACGGTTGACCGAAATAATCAGCCCCTCTGAACGGGTTAAGAGTTTAAAATGAATTATAATAATGAGATGCTTTTCCCTGCGTTTAAAATTATATTTGCCATGATCCTGGTTGCAGCCGCGTTGGGTGTTGTTTTATACGTTATGAAACGTGTTCTGCAGAAAAAATCTATTGGTGCAAAGGGTAAATTGATCGAAGTTCTCGGCACTTCGTATATTGGAGTAAAAAAAAGTATTCTTCTTGTTGATGTCCTTGGAACGATATTGGTTCTTGGGGTGACGAATGACAATATTACTTTACTTACAAAAATTGATAACAGGGAATCAGCCGGGGATGACCCATTGGCTGACCCATTGGCTGACCGGGGTCTGCATGGCTAAATCGATTAAAATATGCATTATACTTATATTGATCCTAAGTGTTGATTTTGGCAGTTTGCCCGGGGCTTCAGCGGCTGAAAATCAGATCCTTTCCACTCCTTTTATCAATATAGGATTAAAGGGTGATCAGCTTGACGAGGCTGGTGAATTATCCGTTGTTCTCAAGATTTTTTTGCTCTTAACGGTTCTTTCCCTGGCACCGGCAATTCTTATAATGCTAACTTCATTTACAAGGATAGTAATTGTTTTGTCCCTTCTTCGTCAAGCAATGGGCACACATCAAATGCCACCCAATCAAGTTCTTATTGGGTTGGCTCTTTTTCTTACCATGTTTATAATGACCCCTGTGTGGGAAAATATTCAGCAGCATGCAATGGAGCCCTATAACGAAAAAAAAATCACATATAAACAGGCATTAAATGCAGCTGCAAAGCCTTTAAGGAAATTTATGTTTTCTCAAACGCGGGAAAAAGATCTGGCTTTATTCGTGGATATAACGGCTGCTGAAAGGCCTGAAAATATTGATGACATTCCAATCTCCATACTTATACCTTCTTTTATTATCAGTGAGATAAAAACAGCATTTATGATAGGTTTTATCCTTTATATCCCTTTTTTGGTTATAGACATGATCGTAGCCTGTGTTCTGCTATCCATGGGAATGATGATGCTCCCGCCGATTATGATTTCCCTCCCTTTTAAGCTGATGTTATTTGTTCTGGCCGATGGATGGTATTTGATTGCAGGATCCCTTATTAAAAGTTTTGCATAAAGTATTTAAAAAAAATGACTCCTGAATTTGCAATAGATTTTTTTTTGGAAGGTTTGAACATGGCTTTAATGATTGCCGGACCACTTTTATTAAGCGGTTTGGTAGCGGGGGTTGTGGTGAGTATATTCCAGGCTGCGACATCCATTAATGAAATGACACTTGTTTTTATTCCCAAAATGCTGGCAGTGGGATTGGCCCTGGTATTGTTTTTCCCATGGATGCTTCAGATGCTGGTCGGTTATACCCAAAATATATTAATCAACATACCATTATATATTAAATAGCACTAAAAACTGTTTGTTTTTTAATCTATTTCTTCCCAGCTTTTTCCTGGAAGAACCAAAAACGAGATTATAAATTTTATGATATGGATGGTACAATAAATATTTCTTTACCCCAGGTTCAGATATTTCTTTTAATATTTTTGCGTGTGTCAGCAATCATGCTGATGGTGCCTATTTTTGATAACAAAAGTATTCCTCTTCTTTTTAAGGCTGGGCTTGTATTTTCCATAAGTATTATTCTTTTTCCAGTTGTAAATATAAATGAAAATATATTTACATATAAACCAGTCTATTTTGCAATTGGTGTTGCAAGTGAAATTATGATCGGAGCAATTATCGGTCTTTCTGTAAAACTATTGTTCGCCGGAATTCAGCTTGCAGGGCAATTGAATGGGATTCAGATGGGTTTAAGTATGTCAAGTACTCTGGATCCAACCATCAATGCTAATATTACTACAGTTTCTCAATTTATTAACATGTTTGCATTGCTGATATTTTTAATTACAAATGCTCATCACTTGATTCTGCGTGCCCTTGTGGAAAGTTTTGCAATTATCCCTCCTTTTGATTTTCAACTCAATAAGCAATTAATGGAAATAATCATAAACCTTGGGGGAAATATGTTTGTCATCGGTGTTAAAGTTGCCGCCCCTTTGATGGCAGTTCTTTTGCTTGTAAGTGTGGCTTTTGCGCTGACTGCCCGCACAGCTCCCCAGATGAATATAATGTTTGTGGCCATGCCTGTTAAAATTTTTGTCGGGCTTTTATTTTTGGGTTTTTTCCTTCCCTTGTTTGATACAATTTTTCAGCAGTTGTTTAGTGGATTGGGAAAAGAATTTATGCTTTTATTAAAACATATGTAGATATAGATTTTCAGATAATATTATGGCTGATGACAGCTTTCAGGAAAAAACTGAAGCGCCTACTCCAAAAAAACGGAGTAAAGCCAGGAGTGAAGGCCAGGTTGCTGTAAGTAAAGAAGCAGGTGCAGTATTTATTTTGTTTTTTGCACTGGGAGTATTCTATTTTGCAGGGGTCAAGATGCTTTTGGATCTTGATATTTTTATACGCTTTATGCTGGAAAACCTTGCGCCTGATGAATTAAATATAGAAAGACTTACCAATTTATTACTGCATACTATTAAACAGATACTGTCGATATTAATTCCGTTATTTGTTGCGGTTATTATTGCCGCAATTGTTGGAAATATTGCACAATTCGGTTTTTTATTCACGTTTAAGCCCCTTGCTCCCAAAATGTCCAAATTAAATCCCATAAGTGGCATGAAAAAATTTGTTTCACTTAAATCCCTGGTGGAAGTAGTTAAATCCATTTTAAAGGTGGGGATTATAGGTGGTGTCTCTTATGTAATGGTAAAAAAAGAGATCCCTGCATTTCCGGCCCTGATTCACATGGGTGTTATTGATATACTTGCTTATATAGGGATAACATCATTTAAAATATGTATTTATACCTGTCTGGTTCTGATAATTTTGGCGGCGTTGGACTATGCTTATCAAAAGTGGGAGTTTGAAAAAAAATTAAAAATGTCTAAACAGGAAATAAAAGAGGAAACAAAACAAACCCAGGGAGACCCCCTTGTTAAATCCAGGATACGAAAAGCTCAGATGGAAATGGCATTGCGCAGGATGATGCAGGATGTTCCAAAAGCTGACGTTGTAATAACAAACCCAACACACTTAGCTATTGCGCTTAAATATGATATTAAAATAATGGCGGCTCCTAAGGTCGTTGCAAAAGGGGCCGGCATTGTTGCTGAACGTATAAGGGAGATTGCCATGGAAAACAACGTCCCCATAGTGGAGGAAAAGCCCCTTGCGCAAGTATTATATAAAGCTGTGGAGATTGGAGAATCCATACCTGCTGATCTGTACAAGGCTGTTGCTGAAGTACTGGCGTATGTGTACAGGTTAAAAGGAAAGAAAAAATTGTAATTGCCATTGGCATAAAAGATGCAAATTTTTTTTTGAAAGGGAATAAATAATGATCAAATTATTTAAATTAAGTATAAAAATATCCGGGAAGCTATAAATAATGGAGACTGGAAGTAACGCCGAAATTATTGGTAATACAGGGGTAATAGCAAAAACCGGTGAACTTGTTTTACCATTTGGTGTGGTCATTATACTGGGTGTCATGATAATGCCGATTCCTCCTATTTTGTTAGATCTGTTTTTGTCCTTTAGCATTACAATCTCTTTAATAATTCTTCTTGTGGGGCTCCACCTTCAGAATCCTTTGGAATTTTCAACATTTCCTTCGCTCCTTTTAATTGTAACCCTGTTCAGGTTATCTTTAAATGTTGCTTCAACCAGGGTCATTCTCCTCCATGGAGATGAAGGTATTACTGCAGCCGGCAAAATTATTTATTCCTTTGGAAATTTTGTTGTTGGTGGAAACTACCTGGTGGGGATTATAGCCTTTCTGATTTTGGTGGTAATTAATTTTGTTGTAATAACAAAGGGTGCAGGAAGAATTGCAGAAGTGGCCGCACGTTTTACACTGGATGCATTGCCTGGAAAACAGATGAGCATTGATGCCGATTTAAATGCCGGACTTATAGATGACAGGGAAGCACGGGAAAGAAGGGAAACAATTTCCCGTGAGGCCGAATATTATGGATCGATGGATGGTGCCAATAAGTTTGTTCGTGGGGATGCAATAGCCGGAATAATGATAACCGGTGTCAATATTGTCGGAGGCCTTACCATTGGTGTTTTTCAAAATGGAATGACTTTTGCCAAAGCAGCTGAAAACTATACCCTATTAACAGTGGGTGACGGATTAGTCTCTCAGATTCCCGCGCTTATTATATCGACAGCAGCAGGTATTATCGTAACCAGAGCCGGAACCAAAATAAATATGGGTATAGAGATATCAGACCAGCTGTTAAATAATTCGCGGGTTATGAAAATTGCAGCGATTATACTTTTGGGATTGGCCATTGTACCCGGGCTTCCATTTTTACCTTTTTTTATACTTGCTGTTATTGTAGCGATTGCAGCATTCTTGATCACCAAGGAGCAAAAAGAGAGTGTTGCTAAAGATGTAGCAATGAAACAGAAAAAAACTGAAGCAGAAATTAAACCCTCTGAAAAAGTTGCTCATCTGCCCCCCATAGATGTTCTTGGATTAGAGGTGGGGTATGCCCTTGTCCCTTTGGTGGATGTGGAACAAAACGGAGAGGTTCTGGATCGGGTTAAAGCGATCAGGCGTCAGTTGCTCCATGATTTGGGAATAGTTGTTCCCCCCATTCATATTAAAGATAATCTGCAGCTTAAGCAGAGTGAATATATGATTCTGCTTAAAGGGAATGAGCTGGCAAAAGGTGATCTTGTAATGAATAAATATTTGGCAATGAATCCTGGAAATGTGCAAGAAGCTCTTGGCGGTGTAAAGACAATTGAGCCGACCTTTGGCCTGCCGGCTTACTGGATTAATGAATCGGAAAAGGAAAAAGCATTGTCTTTGGGATATACTGTGGTTGATCCTGTTACCGTTATTACCACCCACCTTTCAGAGATTATTAAACGTAATGCCCATGAGCTGTTAGGACGGCAGGATGTTCAACAGATATTAGATAATCTGAAAGACTCAAATCCCAAGGTGGTCGAAGAACTTGTTCCCAATATCCTTTCATTGGGCGGAGTAATGAAGGTTTTGCAGAATCTGTTGATTGAGCGAATTCCCATTCGTGACATTTTAACAATCTTGGAGACTCTGGCTGATTGGGCGCCGGTGACAAAAGATTTGATTATGCTCACTGAATATGTTCGCCAGGCTCTGGCGAGGACAATTACAGGGTTGTATCAAACTCCCCATGGTACGATTGTAGCCATGGTTTTTGAGCCTGATGTTGAAAAAGATCTTTTAGGCGCAATTCAGCAAACCGACCAGGGAACTTTTTTCGCCATGGATCCTGGAGCATCACAAAGGGTAATGAATGCGGTCATAGATAAAATAGGGGTTTTTGCATCGTCACAGCTTCAACCACTGGTCTTATGTTCACCGGTTTTAAGGTACCATTTTAAAAAATTTGCTGATCGGTTTATCCCTGATTTAGTCGTACTTTCATATAATGATATTTTAAATGATGTGAAAATAGAAACATTTGCGACCATAGGATATTTAAATGCAGATTAAAAAATTTGAAGCAAAAGATATGGCAGAGGCATTCAGGCTGATTAAAAAAGAATTTGGCCCTGATGCTGTGATTCTCCATGCTAAAACGCTTGAAAGTAAAAGTACCATACCCGGCGGTAAAAAACCGGGGGTTATTGTTACAGCCGCAATTGACAAGCCTTGTCCTGTTTTTGTGCAAGAGAAAATATTAAAGGGAAAAAATAGTATTAAATTGCAAAAAAACAGTGGGAAAAAAGTTTTATCAAAAAAAGAGAAAGAGCCTGATATGTTTAAGTCTTTAAAGACTTTTTCAAGTGATATCAAGGATGAAATAGATGATAGAAATGATTTAAATGCTGATGAAATACGTCAGGGATTATTGTTTAATATATTATCAATGGGAGGCATTGATAAGGATATTGTGCAAAACCTTATTGATGATCTGAATATAAAAGAATTGCCGGAAGAATTGCTGAAAACAACAGACCCTGAAGAATCCCTTACCATGATCCTTGAAGAATGCAAGGTGCTTGCAAAACCTCTGGAAATAGAACCAGGGGTACAAAAAATTGTTTGTCTTGCAGGACCTTCCGGCGTTGGTAAAACCACTACGATTGCAAAAATTGCGGCTCATTATACAATAAAAAAACAGGTTAATGTTGGTATAATCAGCCTTGACGATTCCAGGATTGGAGCAATGGAGCAGGTGGATATATATGCAAAAATAATAGGCTGTTGTCTGGAAATAGCTTCAGATATTGATGGTATAAAAATCGCCCTTAAAAGATTGGAGCAATGTCCCCTTGTTTTAATAGACACCGGCGGTATTAATCAAAGGAATCGAGAAAATATAGATCGTTTGAAATCATTTCTGAAACAGATACCTTCTGTGGAAGTTCATCTTGTTCTAAGCGGAACAACAAGGTATATGGCTCTTGCTGATATGGTAAGGGGTTTTAATCTAATCTCTGTGAACAGAATTGTTTTTACAAAACTTGATGAAACAGATGATTTTAAAAGTATATTGAACTTTTTAATATCGACAAAAATTCCTGTTTCATATTTTACAAATGGGCAAAAAGTTCCCTATGATATTTTGCCGGCATCTCCCAGGCTCATTGTTGATATGATTTTGGGAAGAAAAAAAGAAGAAAAGAATATTTATAAACTTGAACCGCTTAAAACCAGCAGAAAAAAGCAGATGAATCAGGACGCGGTCGATTCCATTGAATATTTTATTGCAGATATAAATCAGAATAATTTTCATTCTCCTGACTGCAAAAAAATGGAAAAAATAAATTTCGAAAATATTGTTGTATTCGAGAATATTCAGGAGGCGGTAGATAAAGATTTTGTTCCTTGCAAATTATGTGCTTCTGTAGAGGTTGAAGCATATTACAGGTTTTTTATGACAGATAATAAAAAGGCTGTTGGTGAGTACATATAGGCGATATCCGTCATATGGAGATGGACGATAATGAAAAAAAATAAGCCCTTGGGCAATGTAATAAATTTTTCAGGGAGAGCAAGGAGTACAAAATATCCCCCGGATAAAAAGGAACCACCGTCTCAGAACAAATTGACCAGAATAATAGCCATTACAAGTGGAAAGGGTGGAGTGGGCAAGACTAACATTGTTGCTAACCTTGGCTTTGCACTTAGTCGGCTGGGTAAGAAGGTTCTGATCTTAGATGCCGATTTAGGTCTGGGAAATATGGATGTGTTATTGGGACTTGCCCCTAAATTTAATATATCCCATGTTATTATGGGTGAAAAAGAGATCTCTGAAATCCTTGTTAAAGGGCCCGGAGGTATGATGATACTCCCTGCAGCTTCTGGTATTTATGAACTTACACAATTGTCCCGGGAGCAGCAGGGCCGGATCTTTACTGAACTTGATTCTCTGCTTAAAGATATGGATATTTTATTAATAGATACTGCAGCAGGAATTTCTTCCAATGTTATGTATTTCAACGTCTTTGCCCATGAAATTATGGTTATCGCCACACCTGAACCCACTTCTATTACTGATGCTTATGCTTTAATGAAAGTTTTATCATTAAAATATTCCGAAAAAAAGTTCAGATTAATTGTTAATTTGGCAAGGAGCGTTCAGGAGGCAGGTTATGTTTTTAAACAATTGCAGCTTGTTTCCAATAGATTTTTGGATATCAGTATCGATTATACAGGGCATGTTTTAAAAGATGAAAGGATTACAAAGAGTGTAAGAAATCAAAAAATAGTCGCTGAAATGTTTCCTGATACAGCGTCGACTCTCTGTTTTTTTGAACTTGCAAAAAAAATATGTAAACTCCCCCCCCCTGACCTGACAAAGGGAAGAGCAGATAATTTCTGGGAAAATTTTTTTAAAAATGAGTAGTGCTTGTAATTTGGATCATTAACAAAAAAAAAGGATAAATTGCAGAGCAGATGGAAGTGCAAACACCAAAAAATGAAAAAGAAAAATTAGCTTTGAGGGATCAGTTAATTACTGAACATCTTCCATATGTTAAACGGATTGTTTACAGAATTGCAATTAATCTCCCTGTTGGTGTTGTTGATATTGCTGATTTGATTAATGCAGGGATCATCGGTTTAATTCAGGCTGCAGAGAAGTATGATCCGTTAAGTGGTAATAAATTCATGACCTATGCTTCATTCAGGATAAAAGGGGAAATATTAAGTGAGTTACGGGCCAGGGATTTTCTTTCAAGATCTGTAAGAAGTAAAATCAGGGGAATGGAGAAAGCATATTCTGGACTTAAAAAGAGACTGGACAGGGATATTGAAGATCATGAAGTTGCAAAAGAAATGTCAATGGAATTATGTGAGTTTCATAAGGTAAAAAGAATGGCTTCTTTATCCTTTGTCAGTTTCGATGACATAGGATATTCTTCAGGACATGAGGCTGATAAATTGATGGGGAAAATAATCTCTGGTGTTAAAAATGATGCATTTGATCAGGTTAGAATAAAAGAGGTTGAATCTATAACAGCAAGTGCAGTAAAAGAGCTCCCCGAAAAGGAAAAGCTCGTAATATCTTTATACTACCAGGATGAATTAACAATGAAAGAGATAGGTGCTGTACTGGATATTACAGAGTCAAGAGTATCCCAGCTTCATTCCCAGGCGATTATCCATTTGAGAAAGAAATTAAGAAAGGCTGATCTTTTGGAGGATTAAACTTTTGGGCACTATTCAGCGAAATTTTGGCCCAGATACAAGGCGCATTAAAGGTTGCATACTATACATTCGGCCTTTGATGCAACGAAGTAGATGGGCCAAAAGACAAGCTATTTCGTTCAATTTATAAAGTTTTCGTTCCTTAGGAACGGGGACGAAATAAGTTCGCAATTTTAAGTGTTGAGGCGCCTGCCTGGCAAGGCACGAAAGTGTAGGAATATCAAGATATTGCTACGCTTTTGTAACGCAGTCAGGCAGGATGGATCGACGCTTAAAATACCAAGTTATTTCGTCCTCGCTCCTAAGGTATAATAAAATTTAAAAACGTCTGAGAATTGCTGCGCTTAAACAACCAGAGGTTTTCAAATTTTATCATACCTCAGTTCTGACATTTAATGGTCAAAGCTATTAACCAACTTCAAATTTTTAATAAGTCATCGAAGATGAAATATTATAAAACATAATAATTATCA
>Ga0190313_1000725_pt1 | contig 18914 bp, 15 predicted proteins | sample 4870071011_MG_FD_169989 | JGI IMG/M metagenome (GOLD analysis project Ga0190313, IMG submission 169989) | Hydrothermal vent sediment bacterial communities from Southern Trench, Guaymas Basin, Mexico - 4870-07-10-11_MG | ecosystem: Environmental > Aquatic > Marine > Hydrothermal vents > Sediment ...
TTGGATGACCTTTGATTACCCCTAACTTCATTAGTAGTGATTTAAGTGTTTCAAAGAGTAAATGAACGTACTCATCAATGTATATTCCCATGCCTCCAGGTACTTCGACTAAAGCTGATGGTATTTTATTTAACGTTGCTTCAACAAATAATTGTCCTCTAAGACTACTAGATTCCACTACTTTATCTAATGGTATTTTTGACGTAAACTCCCTAACATAGTCGTAGTTCTTGTGTAAAGCTAGGATGTATGGTATTGAATTCAATCCCCCACAATGCAGGTCGAGTACATGGTTTACTGTAGTAGCTATATTCCATATTCTATATGCTATTTGTTCACTTATAGAGCCATCCTTTGCCCCAGGAAATACCCTATTAATATCCTTTCCATCAATTGGGTTTTCTCTCCTCTTCATTCTTAAGCCCAGAGGATTAACTATAGGTATAATTATTACCGTTCCTCTATCTACTCCATGACTTTCAATGTATTCTATAAGTTCGAGAGCAGCTACTACGCTCGTAGTTTCATCTCCATGAATTCCAGATGTAATGAGTATTGATGGTTCTCCTGAACCATACCTATATACTTTAATTCTAATTCCCGTGATTTCATCGAATACTATCTCCTCTATCAATTTAAGACTCCGAGATGTTAAACAAGGTAATTCATATAAATAGATTATATCTGTGATATCCATTACTATAACTATGGATTGAGTAAGTTGAGTAAGTGCTATTTAGCAAGTCAAGGTTATCCTTCATGCGGTAACATAGTTCAAGTTAATGGCGAGTATAAGAGGCCATGCGAAGCAGGTTTTATGTCTAAGAATGGAGTCTTATACAGGTTAGTTTACGATATTGTGTTAAGTAGACCTGAAGACTATTTATCCATTTACCAAAGTGGATGTAATCATAATTGCCTTAAATGCCATAGTTGGTATTTCTCCCAAATAGCTCGTGGTACTTGGATGTCTTCTAAAAATATATTAGAGCACGCTATTAAGTATGAGGAAATAGTAACCGTCAGCGAGCCTCGATCAAGAGCTACTATGTGGCATGCAAGCGATCTTTGCGCTCACTGCGGCCAGTGTAAGATTCTCAGTAAGCCGGGTCCATTTTGTCCACGTAAGCTTTCTAGCGATAAAATACTGCTTTCCCCTCAAGGATATGGTCCTGCAAGAAACATTATATCATTTACTGGTGGTGATCTTTACTGTAGACCCAAGTTTTATATTGAGACATTTAAGTTATTGAAGAAGGAGACTAATCTATGGATTCATATTGAAACTAATGGTTATGGTCTTACGCCTAGGAATCTCGAGAAATTATACTCTGCAGGTCTTGACTCTATATGGCTTGATATGAAGGCTTATGACGAGGATAAGTATAGGAGGCTTTGCGGTACTACTAATAAGTGGATTCTTGATGTACCCTTTCTAGCTAAAGATCTAGGTATAGTATTAGAGGTGGTCTTAATATACATTCCCGGATTCGTGGAGCTTGACCAAATAGAGAAGTTTGGAGAACTTCTCGTCAAGGTTGACAAGGATCTCCCAATTACATTGCTAGCATTCTTCCCAGAATACCAGCTAATAGGGTATAGGTCTCCAACATATGATGAAATGGTTAGAGCATATAAGGTCTTAGAGTCTAAGGGTCTTAGGAAAGTAAGGGTAGCTAATGTAGGTGTTTTCTGTAATACACGTAAATGTATTGAGAGGTTAATTAAAGAGATAGGTAGAGAACACGTAGGATTATAGTATAGTTAAAGGCATGGGATAAACATTTAATTAGGTTTATGTATTCAAGTTCTCTGGGGAATATACTTGTATGATCCTAAAATTGAAGTATTCTTTAACCCTAAGACCGTTGCAATAATAGGTGCTTCTCGAAATCCAGCTAAAGTAGGATATCAGATAGTAAATAACCTTAAGAGACACTTCAAGGGTAAGATATATCCAGTTAACCCTAAGGCAACTGAAATACTTGGGCTTAAATGTTATCCATCAATACTAGACATCCCTGACTACATCGATCTTGCCGTAATATCCATACCTGCACCAAAAGTACCTGAAGCTGCAAGGGAATGTGGAGAGAAAGGTGTTAAGGGTCTCATAGTTATTAGTGGTGGATTTAAGGAAGTAGGTCCTGAAGGAGCTGAACTTGAACGTAAGCTTGTTAAAATAGTTAAGAAGTATAACATGAGATTAGTAGGACCAAATGTTGTTGGAGTTTACGTACCAAAAACTGGTGTAAATACTACCTTCCTAAATCCTGAGAGACAGGGATATCCACCCCATGGCCCAATAGCCTTTCTATCACAAAGTGGTGCATTTGGTATAGCAGTACTTGACTGGGCGGCTATGAGGGGTATTGGTATAAGTAAGTTCGTTAGCCTTGGAAATAAAGCTGATGTTGATGAAGCAGACTTATTAGCATATCTACGTGAAGACCCTGACACCAGAGTTATCACAATGTATATTGAGGGTATTGAAGAAGGCAAGAGGTTTATTAAGGCATTAAAGGAGACAACACCATACAAGCCAGTCATAGCGTTAAAATCTGGTAGAACCGAGGCAGGTGCTAGAGCAATATCATCACATACAGGTAGTCTTGCGGGTGCAGACCAAATATACGATGCTGTCTTCAAGCAAACAGGAGTACTAAGAGCCTACGGAATGGAAGAACTCTTCGACATGGCATTAGCATTAGCCTATCAACCACCAGCTAAGGGTAGTAGAGTAGCAATACTAACAGTTGGTGGTGGCTCAGGAGTTATGGCAACTGATGCATGCGTTGACTTAGGCTTAACTGTACCAAGGCTATCAGATAAAACAGTTGAAAAGTTAAGGAAAATACTATTACCAATAGCGAGCCCCTACAATCCAGTAGATGTTACAGGTTCAGCACTTGATGAACACCTAGTAGAACCAGTTGAAATATTGATGAGAAGCAGTGAAGTTGATGCAATAATATGGATACCATACTTTATGGTTCCAGGCCTAACAGAGCAATTAGTAGAGAAATTCGTTGATAGGGTTAAGAAAGTTAACAAGGAACTTGAAACACCAATACCAATAGTTGGAGCAGCTACAGGAGGAACGTATACATGGAGTCAAGCAAGTAAGGCAGAGAAGTTAGGGATACCAATGTATCTATCAGTTGAAAGAGCAGCAAAAGCCGTATGGGCACTATACAAGTACGGAGCATGGCTACAAAAGAACAATACCTTCGACGCCTATATTGAGGAGTTTAGAAGGAAGCTAGGAATTTAAATCCTATTAGGAAACCCTAGTATCTAAGCTCTCTTGAATATGCTGCCTCCTCCATTTCAGCTGGAAACACCTTAACACTACTACATGGAACATATACCTTCAACGGACTCCCCGGCGGCACATCCATTTCAGGGTCTAAGAACACTATTATTTTTTGGCCTTCAAACTTTAACTTAACCTCTACGTGAGAGCTTACAAATGACGTTGATTCGACAATACCTTCAATAACATTAAATGGCTCTTTTAATGGCTCTAAGCTAAATTCGTGAGGTCTTAACACAGCTATAGCCTTTTCTCCAATCTTTACCTTTAGGTCACTAGCTGGGACTACTCCAGTTATTTTCCTGCTTCCAACTCTAACTACTATATATTCATCACCTGTATAGCTATCAACAACTCCCTTAACTATACTACATTTTCCAAGGAATGACGCGACGAATAAGTTCCTTGGATGTTCGTAGAGTTCTTTAGGTGTTCCTATCTGCATTATCTTACCGTTGTTCATGATCGCTATTCTATTCGATAAGACCATGGCTTCCTCCTGGTCATGGGTAACGTATATTGTTGTTATTCTCAATTGCCTTTGAATTCTCTTAATTTCATCCCTCATTTCAACTCTTAACTTAGCATCAAGATTACTCAAAGGCTCATCAAGTAATAGGACTTTAGGCTCTATAACTAAGGCTCTCGCTAGTGCCACTCTTTGTTGCTGACCACCAGAAAGTTGTGTTGGATACCTATTTTCAAGACCTTCAAGTTTAACTAGCCTTAATACCTCCATAACTCTTTTCCTAATCTCCTCCTTAGGCAACTTCCTTATCTTAAGACCATAAGCTACATTCTCAAACACGGTCATATGAGGCCATAGGGCGTAGTTTTGAAATACCATTCCAGTATTTCTCTTGTATGGAGGTAGGTTAGTTACATCAGCGTCATCGAAATATACTTTACCTTCATCGGGATATTCTAGTCCAGCTATAATTCTAAGTGTTGTTGTTTTACCACAACCACTAGGTCCTAGGAGTGTAAATAATTCTCCGTGCTCTACATCAATTGATACGTGGTCTACAGCTACTACTTCACCAAACCTTTTTACTACGTTTACCAGCTTTACTCTAACCATACCTTATACACCTAGGAAAGCTGTTCTCTGTTTAAGTATATAGTTTGATAGTGTAATAGCTGTTATTTGAAGGGTCATGAGGATTACTCCTAGTGCAGCCGTAATACTAACTGTACCTACAGCTGCACTACCATAAATTAACTTACTCATAAGATACGTTATCGGCGCTTGAGTATCATCAAGACTACCAAGCATTAAACTTGTACTAACCTCATTCATACAGTACACGAAGGATAATAGCGCTCCACCTATAACATTAGCTGCTATAAGCGGTAATGCTATAGTTAAGAATGTACGTGCTCTTGAAGCTCCAAGAATCATAGCGGCTTCCTCTAAACTTACATGAGTTTGCTGTAACCCTGCAAATATCGACCTAACAGTAAATGGCATTCTTCTAACAGTGTAAGTAAATATTAGTAATGTTCCAGGATACAGGAAGGGGTCTAGGGGGGTTTCCGCAAAGAACGTTCCAAAGAATACAATATATCCTAGTCCTACAAGTATTCCCGGCATTGCTATAGGCATTGTCGATAATACATCTAACATTTCTCTACCGAATACCTTCCTCCTAGATACTACATAGGCTACACTACTACCAACAAGAACTATCATTAATGTTGCTAGTATTGAGTATGTCAAGCTATTCCTAATAGCTACCTGTACTTCTCCTTTCTCAAACAACGACTGCACGTACTCCAATGTAAACTTAGTCGGGAGAGTTGATTGTGCCCAATCAGTAAACGCTAATGTTATAACACCGAACTGAGGGAATGCAGCAACACATATCAGTAATATTAGGAATACGTATATTACAGCCGTTTTCCATGGCTCAGGCCTTCTAACTCTTGGATTCCACCTACCACCCTTAGAGAGCATTGCGTATTGTCTTAAGGATATGTACTTCTTTATTGCAAGGAAGCCAACTATAGCTATGGACAACATGACTACTGCTACGGCATATACCGTGGGATCAACGAGTTCTAGAGATAAAGCTGCCTTAAATTGCTCATAGATGTAAAATGACATAACCTCCTGATGTAATCCATGACCGAACGCTCCGGATAATCCTATAGGGGCTCCTAGATCCTCAATACTAAATATAAATACTAGAGTTGCTCCAGCAGCAATACCCGGCTTAGCTAGTGGTAGTGTTACTGTTCTAAATAGCTTAAATCCATGTGCTCCAAGGTTTTCAGCTTGCTCCTCCATTGAAGGATCAATGTTTATGAAGCTTGCAAGAGCATTGAGATATACTATTGGAAAGAAGCTAAGAGACTGTATTAGTATTACTGCTGGTAATCCAGCTATCTCTATAATAACATTCTTAAGTCCAAGAACATTTTGTATGAAGAGGTTTAGTAGTCCTGCTCTTCCAAGAACCTTACCAATGACGTAAGCGTTTACGAAAGGTGTAGCTAGTAATGGCACAACTAGTAGTATTCTAAAAATACTTTTCCCCGGAAAATCGTATCTAGCCATAATGAATGCAGCTATAGTTCCTAAAATCAAATCAATTATCGTTACAACTGTTGCAACAAATATGGAGTTTAGGATAATTCCAAAATTAGGTCCTTTAGACCCAATTCCTATGTACGTGTAATAGGGTGTTTCCTCAACAACTATGAAGTTAAGGTTTGGTGTTGGAGATACCATTCGCGGATCAGAAAACATGCTTTCAAAGAACGTTAATGTAAATCCTTCACTTCCAGCAAACGCCTTGTACAGTATTGATGCAAGAGGTATAACGAGGAAGGTAATTAATACAATATATGATATTACTACCTGGAAACTAGTTAGGGCGTCTAGTTCTCTACGTAATGTATTAATAGTCTTAGTTAAAGACCAGCCCATGACGAGTAGCACCTATGTTCGTGAAAAAGGCTTTTGTATTTTAGCTTAAAAAATTTAAGACCGGTTTAACCTTATTGAGGTCTCTAATTACGATGTTACTTCTTTCTTCTCATAAACATTGCTGCTATTGCTGCGATTACCACTATTATAACTACTATTACTGCTATGAGTGTCATTGGTGGTCCTGCGGGTGCTGGAGTTGTTGTTGGCGTAGTTGTTGGTGTTGTAGTGGATTGTGTAGTTGTAGGTGTCGTGGTTGGTGTTGTTGGTTTTGGTGATTTTAACATTTCATTGAGGAGCTCAAGAGCTTTCTTGTATCTTTCTTTTGCTGCTTCAGTCCATTGTTTAAGTAGGTTAGTCTTGTACTCTGGCTCAGTAATGTACTTGTTTACGTATTGAGCTGTTTCTTGTCCGAATACCATTTTCTTTCCTGTCTTAGGGTCCGTAAACTCTATTTTAGTTGGGTCTGCAAGTGTTTTAATTAATTGCTTGAATTGTTCTTCGGTTATCTTTCCGTCTAGGTATGCTTTTGCTATTTGTTTCCATGCTTCTTTTAAGTCATCGTAAGCTCTCTTAATTGTTGCATGGTAGAACCATCTCATAGCCTCTTCATAGCTTAGTGCTAGTTCATCGCTAAACTTTATTGTTGAAGCTTTAAGTGTAAACTCATATGCCTCTTTTAAATCAGGTCTCTTCTTACCTTCTTCGGTTTCAAATACTTTTGGATTTATTGGCATTCTGTTAATATTGGGATGCATCCATACAGCTTGTCCTTCAGGACTTAATACCCATGCAATGAATGCTTGCGCTGCTTCAGGATATGGGCATCCCTTAACGAGAGCTATTGGGTCACCATTAACTATTGATCCATCTTTTGGAACTAGGTACTTGGTCTTAGGGTTTTGTAGTTGTGCTGTATAGCCGTAGAAGTCTATTGTTATTCCAGCAGCTATATCACCTCTAATTGCAGCATCTCTGACGAGACCTGATTCATCATATATTCTCGCGTTAGCTCCCATTAACGTAATTACTTCCCATCCCTTTTTCCATCCATAAATCTGTAAGATTATCTCGTACATTCTGGTATTGCTAGTACTCTTAATGGCATCAGCAACACCGATTATTGGCGGCTCAATTAATGCAAATCTTGGAGCTGCTAAATCCTTCCACTCATCAACGTCCTCAAGCTTTAACCCGTATTTATCCAACATGTCTAGATTGACTGTAATTCCGAAGGAGGCTATTGCTGCTGCAATCCACATAATTCTACCCTCTTTATCATACCTAATCATTGGTGAACCGGCAATTTCCTTGGGAATATCCCTTAGCACTTCCTTAATCAATGGACTATCCATAGGCTGTAGTAGTCCTGCTTGTATTAACATGTCAAATAGTGTTGGTCCACCTCCCCATGCAACACAAATCTCCTTACCCTTCCTCTTTTGATATGCCTTTATAACGTTAATCCATTGCCCGGGATCTATTGGCAACCACTTAATGTCGACTACGTGGTATTTCTTAGCAATATCAGACTTCAGGAACTTCTCCTTAGCAACATCCAGTATATCGTATGGGTGCCTTGTAATGACCCTTAATACTATTCCTTCTTGACCAGACAATAGTTCATCTATAACATCCAAGCCTACTGCATATATGGATGATGATAATATTAGCAGTACAAGTATTAGCGATAAAACAGTTAATGGCCTACCGTCCACGAATTCCACCAGTGATGATTTATATAGCGGGGACTATAAGTCTCTTATCACTCTAAAAATTGAAGTAAAGAGTATAATCATTATTGTTAAAGTTTTAAATATTAGTAATGAGTGATAGGACTATGGAGGTGTTTTAAGCCATGAATAAGGGTAGAATTATAATCACCTTACCGTTACTGCTAATAATAATAGCCATCGTAGCAACACCGATACCTAGAGTAAGTACACTAATACCAATAAAAGACTTCTTCTACGCTAAAATCCTGATATACCCTAATCCCGGAATACCCGAGCCAGTATTAGCTGGAAGCGAACTTGAACTTAGATTAAAGCTCGATAAAGATGTCGTAATAAGTGATGTTGTTGGCTGTATATATAATGAGGTATACAAATTTGCATTAACATCCACAAAAGAGAAGTGGAGCGATCTCTGGAATGCACACGTAATTTACATGAAAGTACCTGAACATTGCCCTGAAGGACTATACTCACTTACATTGATATTTAAAGTAAATGGGAAAGAAACATCTATATATCAACCAAATTGTGTATGGGTCTTAAAGGAATGGCCCAAGAAGATAAGGCTACTCTATGTAGCTGATACTAAAACCCCTGCTGGAGAACCTTATTGGGCAGTAATGGCAAGACTAACAAGTCTACTTAGACCAACACTAATGATATTTGGTGGAGATGAAGTAGATAAGCCCATAGCTACTTCTCCATGGACTAAATTCCTAGCTTATTGGCTAGAACTTAATGTTCCAAGCTATGCTGGCATAGGTAACCATGAATATCATGAAGGTAAGGCAACCATATGGAAGAGAGTCTTCGGATACACCAATTATACAGTAATTGTCGGTAAATTCCTATTCATACTACTAGATACAGGGCAAGAAGGATGGATTCCTGATGAACAACTAGATTGGCTTGAAAATGTACTGAAACATAATCCCGATAAAGTCAAGATAGCATACATGCACCATCCAATATTCTCGCTAAAGTGGAAGGATAGCGGTAAATGGTACGCTAAGATAGATGATCCCGAAAAAGCATTTGATTACTGGATGAAAACAGGCTTCATCTATGGTAGTTGGAAAACCTATCCTGAAGGAGTTAAAAGACTATTCAAACTACTCATAGAACACAAAGTAACCCTAGTATTATCTGGACACATTCATCAAGACCTTAACGTAGTCATAGAGTATAATAACACGAAATACTACTTCATAACAGTAACTGGAGTACCATTTGATGTACCTGAATACGTTCCTAGAGGATTTAGACTAATAGAAATATATGACAACGGCACCATAGTTGAACCAACATTAACATATTGCGGTAAAGCATTTAATGATTATCCAACCGACATACCTGTAGACGTTGGAGAAAAAGTATTTCCATATAAGCTTGGACTTATAGAATTCTACTACACGCCCGTAAATGACGGAAGCTCAAAAGCAGTATCATTTAAAGTAGTTAATCCATTGGGTCAAGGCTTTGAGAACATATACATAGCATTTAGGATAAGCAAGGAAGTACCTATATCAGAATACAAGTTCATTCCAAGCGATGTAAAATACACAGTATATGAGAAACCAAACTATTACCTAATAGTACTGAACGATATTGATCTACCTCCAAAGTCTGAACTCAAATTCACTATATATGCTATAGACGATAAGAGTAAACCTACTATTGAAGATCTAGAGCTAAACATTACACATCCACTATACAAGTTAACTCCTGGATGGTTCATAGGAAAAGTGGTGGCCTATGATGGTGGATGGGGTGTTGATGAAGTAAAAGTTACTTATAGTAATGATGGTGGAGCTACTTGGAAGGATGTAGCAATAATGGATTTGGTAGAAGATGAAACAAAGAATGGATACGTTTCATATATATTCTGGATACCAAGTAATGAAGTCAATGTAGACACTTTAATAAAGATCAGGGTAACCGACTTTTCTGGAAAGAGCATAGATAAGGAATTCAAAGTTGGAGAGGTAATTGGAGCAACTACAACACCTACAACAACACCAACTACAACACCAACACCTACGTTGTCAACAACTACAATTACAGTGACACAAACAAAGACCGCAACGATCACTAAGACCGCTATTGAAACTAGTACTACAACAGTAGCTGAGAAAACGACAACAACGATAACATCAACCATTCCAAGCACAACAATAGTAACAACAAAAACACCAGACTATACCACATTAATACCACTAGTATTTGCATTAGTAATTCTACTAGTAGTTCTAGGAATACTAACGACTAGGAAATAACCTTCAAAATCAACTTCTTTTTATTAACATTTTTACATTAATAATAAAAGATAAACTTTATATCTACACGCACTCTAGTTTACGTTGAGGGTGTTATATATGAGATTAAGACTGCTAAGTATAGCATTATTATCGATGATCATATTTTCAATAGCAATAACAGGAGTCTCTACAGCACAAAAGCCTAAAGTAGTATTCCTCGCAGATGGGCTCTTAAGCGTTGAGGATGCTCCCGCACTAGTAGAGATTACAAAGACCATTACAGAGGTAGAATGGAAGGTAATCTTAGATTCAAATGAACTAACATACGATGTACTTAAGGATGCTGTTATGCTTATATATGTACAAGTCGACATAGACAAGGCTATTAGTGATACAGCTATTGAAGCGATAAAGAAGTGGTTTGCCGAAGGAGGTAAAACACTATGGGTTACAGGCGACAGCGACTATAAGGGTGGAGACTTCAAGAGAATACCAAATGCAAATAAGGTATTAGAAGCCGTAGGCTCTCACCTTAGAAATGACCATGCAGAAGCTGTTGATAGAGAAAGCAACTGTGGTGGTAAATCATATCGTGTAGCTGCAATAATAGACCCCAACCCAGCACTAAGCTTCCTAAAAGTAGACAAGCCGGTCTTATTCCATGGACCCGGAGTAGTGGCAGTCGTAACTGATACAGGTGAATGGAAACCATACTATGGTAAGGGAGATGAACCACTACCAAACGTCTATAGAATTGCAAGGACATCAGATAAAGGTGCTATATCAGAATTCGTAGAACCACTACCATCAGCCTACGACCCAGGAGATGAAGGAAGCTTCACACTAATGGCTGCAGAATACTTCCCAGATAAAGACAACCTCGTAATTCTAAGCGTTGAAGCACCAATAGATCACTATGCACCAATGTGGAAATCAGAATATCATGGAGTAGCACTAGCTGGACCAGAATTCGTAAAGAAAGTAATACTATGGGGTGCAAGACTATACGGCTCAATGCCTAAGCCAACAACGCCAACAGCTACAACAGTTACAGTAACAGAAACAAAAACAGTAACCACAACAATAACGGAAACCAAGACCGAGGTTAAGACGGAGACTGTCACCACTACAGAAACTGTTACAACTACAACAGTATCACCAACAACAGTTACAACAACAGTAACCGAAGTACCAACAATGCCAATGATAGGTTTAGGAGTAGTCATAGTAATACTAGTAATCATAATAGCCTTCCTAGCCATGAAGAAGTAAAAGCAAATAGAAATCCCAAAAATAAAAAACCCTACGATATTTTTGTTACTCCTTAATTACATTTCTCCTAAGTAGGTAGTATTCCTCAATTATCTGTACTCCAGTACTCGTGCCAATTCTATCAGCACCAGCTAATATCATAGCTATAGCGTCATAAGCATGCCTTATACCACCAGCAGCCTTAACCTTAATCCTTCCCTGAGAAGCCTCCTTAAGGAGCCTTACATCATGTACTGTCGCTCCACCAGCAATAAAACCTGTAGAAGTTTTAACATAATCTGCTCCAGCATTAATTATCAATTCAACAGCCTTTACCTTCTCCTCATCAGTTAATAAGCCCGTCTCTATAATAACCTTAACGATAGCATTATATGACTTAGCAACATCAACAACAGACTTTATATCATTAACTACATAACTATAATTTCTAGACTTAAATGCAGTTATATTCATAACCATATCTATCTCACATACTCCTTTCTCGAGAAGCTCCTTAGCCTCAAAAACCTTAACACTAGTACTTACGGATCCCAATGGAAATCCAACAACACTACACAACTTAACATTAGCTACACCTAGTTTCCTAACAACATCAATATAATATGGACTTAAAACTAACGTAGCAAACCCATACTTCCTATAATGTTCTATAGCTTTCTTAACATCATTTATTGTCATTTGAGGTTTAAGTAGCGTGTGGTCTATGTACTTAGCAAAACTCTTCTCATCTATCCTTCTAATAAATTCATCATACAAGGCTTCCAACCCTAAAGCTCAATAACTTGAACTTCAAGACTTTCAAGCTCAAGTAAAGCTATTGTTGATTTACCACTTAACATACCAAATACTTCCCCGGGATTTAGTAATAATACTTTACCATTCATTATTTTCCTAACATCAACTTCATGTGTATGACCATACATAACTACATTGTACTTACCTGAAGATGCAATATACTCGGCAATGCTTCTCGTAAACACCTTACTCTTCCATCCATGCATTAAGAATATCCTTTTGTTCTTTAATTCCATTTCGTAGGGAGGCTCTATTACTGTAATGCCCTTCTCACGAGCAATATTAGCTAATTGCATTTTATCTCCATCATTATTACCATAAATAACTATGATCTCGGACTCAAGCTTAGCTAACTCTCTAAGTGAGAAGGGAGATATTATATCTCCTAAATGTATGGTTAAATCAACATCACTTCTACTAATAACGTCAACAGCTTTTCTAAGCTTAATTAAATTATCATGAGAATCTGATAATACCGCTATCCTCATAACTTATTCACCTTAAATTTTATTACCATAGTATTCTAGGTATGTCATTTCCTTTACATCTTTACGAGGTTTTGGCTTAGGTTTTTCAGCTGGTTTACCAAGAGCTACTATAGCTATTGGTACCTTATTTTCAGGTATCTTCAATAGTTCTCTTATTTCATCTTGATATCTTAACGCATTAATCCATACACCACCTAAACCCAATGCATGTATAGCTAATAGTATATACATGGTTGCACAAGCACCATCAACTTGATAGGTAACTGGAGCCACTCCAGGATCAGTAATTACTACTATTGCTGCTGAAGCGTTAAGTATTGGTCTTGTTGCAGGAGATAACTCTCCAAGCTTCTTCAACGTTTCCTTATTCCTAACTATTATGAACTCCCATGGCTGGGCATTTTTAGCGCTTGGAGCCCATCTAGCAATATCTAGTATCTTAAGTATCGTGTCTAAATCCAATTCCTCGTCTTTAAACACTCTAATACTTCTACGACTTTTAAGAAATTCAATGTATTGTTCATTCAAATTCCATCCCCTGAGGAATACACTAGCACATAGCATTAGTTAAATATTTCTCAATAAAATTCAAGGCATCAGATAATGAACTTGCTATATAGTCTGGCTTTACCTTAAGTTTCTCTAAAATATCTTTTCTCCTTAAGATGAGTACTGCTCTTAAGCCTGCGTTTTTTGCTCCTTCAACATCCTTCCAAGAATCACCTATCATGAAGCATAGGTTTTTATCAACATCTAGTCCCTCAATAGCCTTAATGAATAATTTAGCATCGGGTTTTCTCGTACCATATTCTTCACCAATAATTATCCTATCGAAGTATTCGTATATTCCATGCTTTTTCAGCATCTCCTCAGTTACGTCCCTATCAGCATCGGTGACAAGCACTATATATCTACATAGACTCCTAGCTTTATTCAAGGAGGATAGAACATCGTTATAGAGCTTTGAAACCTCTATATGTATTTCACGATGAAGCCTATAGACAAAGTCTCTATCTACACGTATCTTAAAGTTCTTACTCTTTGAGAGCATTACAAGAGCTTGCCATACAGCTTCCTTACTAGTTAATGGAGGCTCACGTGAACTATAAATAAGTTCATCATAGAGCCTTAAGTGCTCAATAGGTTCAAAAGCCTTATCATGTATTTCTGAGAGCTTCCTAGATATAATTTCATGTGCTTGACGATCAGATTCAAGATCAGTTAAAGTACCGAATAAATCAAGTATAATGCAACACCTTATCATTAATCCCTGCCAGCTAACGTACAAGAATATCCAGATATTAAAAATTATTGCTAGTAAAGATTGAATTATAACCTTCCAGTTGATTCATATTATGCATAAAAATAAGTTTCTTTCTTAGCGATTTTTCCCGCTAATGGCTTGATTTGAGAGGAGTTGTTTGCTTGATAACCTTCATCAAATAATCTTCAATGCCTTCTCCTGTCAAGAATACAGCTACAGGAACCCTTAATTCTTTACCATGAACGCTTTCAGCAGTTAGCACGGCAGCTGGCATAGGGAGTCCTATAATACATATTTTAACCGTTACATTCTGATAAAACCATCCTCTAGAATTTCTAAGTAGATACATTACACCATCGTAGTCGTTGCTGAAGGTCATAAGCACATGTAACATATGACCATAACCTGTAAAGACTCCTTGATCTCTCCAAATCATAACACCTGTACTATTAATAATTTCTCTTGCGAAAACAGCTTCCTGAGGTTGTAGCCCGTAAAACCATGTAGGACATATATGAAATATCCCCCTAAATCCTAAGCCTCTAATTTCCTCGAAGTATGCATTACAGTATATGCGTTCTATAAGCTCTCTATAAAATACATAGGTTATTACCTTATTATCTATATCAATTATTTTATATGGTTTACTAAGCCTTATTATGTAATAATAGGTGTTATTATTAGGCTTAGAGGTCAAGTTTACTGTAAATGTCGCTTCTGGGGTTACCTCTAGAATTTTATAATGTACTCTTACTGTAAGTGGTAATTCAATTAGACCTAGAACATTATATACGGTACATGATATATAGTCGGCAAGGAGCTGATCAAAGGCGAACCAATGAGAGCATATAAATATAGTTGTTGAACAAGTATAGACGGTGTTCTTTGTGAGATTACTTAGTTTTGTAGTATTTATTATAAACCCCGTTCTGCAATGCTTCCAGAATGGAATAGGTATAGAGTGATTAAACTTTATGAGTATATTAATGTCTTGGAAACTTATTGTTAATGATTTAATAGTATAATTCTCTTTAAACGTACCTGCAGGGATGGTCAATACTAAGAACACATTATTTTCTCCAAAATACCATAAGTGGAGTTGAGGTTTATCATATGTACAGTATTTTAATGCATAATTTAGTAAATAATCAATGTTTCCTTCACCTATTTTATTCATAGGACTTTTTTGTAGTAGTATATAAGATAAACATACTAGAATTAGAATAGCTAACGCTATGCATAAGGTATATCTATGCTTTAAGTGCACGATATCACCAGGACTTCTTAAGCGTTGAGCGCTATTTTTTCTCTCAATCTTATATCTTGAGGGGTTGGGTGGTATGAAGAGAATTATTTCCCTTACTGCATTAGCAGTATTAGTAAGTATTATCTTGTCATCAGTATTAGTAATGAGTTATACCTGGTATTACCCTGATAGTCCAAGAGCTTATATTATTGAGGGGAATGAAGACGATATTGCCACTTATAGTGATGGTGGAAAGATTATTGATTTGAAAGCTTGTAGCATAGTTGGAGCTCCAGGAGTAGGCGATGATGAAGCTAAAGTTAGATTTATAGGTTCATGTTATGGTGAGTGCGTAAATGGCGTATGGGATACTGTGATATTTAAATATATACTTTATGGGAGAATATTAGAGCAAGCAGTTGTTACCAGTGGTAGTATTGATGTTGAAGCTTATCTAAGAATAGAAGTTTACTGTGAGGATTTAAATGAAGGTAGAATAGCAACTGTAGGCTCAAAGACCCATAGTCCTCCACCAGGAAGTTCTGAAGTAGCTTATAACGCTGCTCCTTTCCTCGTGGACGGAGATGTAGCATTCTGCTATGATCACCTATATTCAGTTGATGTGTACATAACTGCATATACATACGCACACATAAATGCCCCTACGGGTTCTGGCTTCTCAAAGGCGATTACAAATTTCGCAAATGCATATGATAATTCTACATGGTCCAAGATTGTATGGGATTATGTGGATGTCGATGTTCTTGAACCAGTGGTGGTGGAGGTTGCCCAACACTTTATTATGATGAAGCAAGAATTTGTAACATCATGCCTGGAGCATTATCGTGGAATTTCGTATTACCATTAAATTAGTATAGAAAGAAACTGGAAGTTTATGATAGTGTAATCTTAGATGTTGGTGGTAGTAAAGAGATAACATTAGCTTTAAGAGAATATGAGAATTATACAAGCTATATAGATATGATTAAGGCATATGTTATAGAAAATGAATATAATAACTACCTAGGGCTATTAATTAATAGTATTGGACCATCAGCCCCTGTAGGGTTTAAGGTTAATCTTTATCCTTCTGAAGTCTATCTTGTTAACGGTACTAAACTTGATGTGGAAAAAGTTAAGGACTTTAGTAATGATAATGAATACTATGAGTTCTATACAGGAGATGAAGTTATACCGAAGTTTAATGTTCAAAACTACGATAAACGAATCGCTTATCTTGCCCTAAGAGTAAATGATGATGATGTCATTAAGGGACCTATAGCTGTATATGTTAAGTACGGTGATACGTGGAAGATAGTTGGAACATTATGGCCTCATTCAGATTATTGGGATAACTACATATTGCCGATAAAGATTAGTCGACATAGTGAAGAATTGTTAGTAAAACTAAAGTTCCATGGACCTTGCAAGTTGTCGGCACTAGGACTTGTAACATTAAAACCCCTAAGAATTAAGCCGATTAGATCAATAAAAGTTCTAACTGGTGATAAGGAGGCTACTGAGCTAGTAAAATATGATGACAATAAATACGTTACCTTAACGAAAGGATGTGAAGTGCTTATCAAAATCAATTCGGCTAAGCCTGTACATAAGCTATTAATACTATTCAAGGGATTCTACTTACCATGTGCTATGCTTGAGAGCCTTGAATACTGTCAATGTAAAGCAAGTATATACCTAGATGGAGCACCTGAAGAAAATAACACATTTATAGCCGTACCAGTACTATTAGATTACAATAACGTTGTATTGTATAAATGGTATGTTAACGGAAAATTAGTATCATTTAAACCAATACTGCATTTGACGGTGGAGGATGGAGCTACATACGTCTTAGAACTGGAAATAGTCTATAAGAATGGAGAAGTATTAAGAACTAAAACTATAATATCATAAAGATATGCTTTCATACCTATTACCTAATCAATCACAAATATTTTTTCGATTCAATCTATTTCCATGATCTATATCTTCACGAGTTTTAAGTTTAAATAATGAATTTAGCTGATATTGTGATCGGAGTTTAGAAGTATGCATAATGCGGTTCATGTGAAGGTTAAGGTTATGGAGGTATTTGATGAAATAGCTTCAAGTTATGCTTATTCAAGAATAAGGCCTTGGCCTCAAGTAGTTGAACTGATTCGTAAATATGATAGGAAGGGTTGGATTTGTGATGTAGGTTGCGGTCCAGGACAATACTCCATAGCCATATCATTGATGGGGAATAATAATGTATTGGCTATGGATATTTCTATGTCTATGCTTGTAATAGTGCGTAAGAGGGCTATTAGAAAAGGCGTTTATCAGCTAGTCGATGTGGTTCAAGCTGATATGGAGTATATGCCGTTAAGGAACGATTGTGTATCCATGGTGTTGCATATAGCGACTATTCATCATTTACCGTCATTAGAGTGTAGAGCTAATGCATTGAGGGAGGTTTATAGGGTATTGAAGAGTAATGGGGTATTAATAGCTACGGTATGGTCTTTAGTTCAGTTAAGGTTCTTAAAACATTTTCTTAAGAATATATTGCTTAGGTTAATTGGCAGGAAGAAGTCTATAGGTGATGTCATTGTTCCTTGGAGGCATAAGGGTAGGGTTCTCTATAGGTATTATCATTTATTTCTTTCAAGAGAATTAAGAAAGCTTATAGTTACTGCTGGGTTTAAGATATTAGAGTATGGTGGTTTAAAGATTAGAACTAAAATAATGCCTGATAACTACTATGTAGTTGGGGTAAAGGAGTAGAAATGACAAGTCAAATGCAATCAATTGAGGAAATTAGAAGTAAGTTGGGTAGGCTTAAGAGACCCGTAAGGACACTCTCTGGAGTTACTATTGTAGCTATAATGACGAAACCCTATCCATGCCCCCATGGTAAATGTATTTATTGTCCTGGCGGTCCTGAATATGGTACTCCTCAAAGCTATTATGGTGAAGAACCAGCACTGATGAGGGCAATCTATGCAGGTTTTCATCCATACAAGCAAGTACATGTAAGGTTAAAGACCTATAGTGAACTAGGTCATCCAATACATAAGGTAGAATTAATAATTATGGGCGGTACTTTTCCAGCAATGCCTCTTGATTACCAGGAATGGTTTGTAACAATGGCTCTTGAAGCTATGAATAGATTCCCTGACCCTAATCCTCCAAGTGAATTCGTTTACCTAGAGGATGCTCAGCTTAGGAACGAGCATGCAATAGCTCGTTGTGTTGGCATGACTATTGAAACTAGACCTGATTGGGGTAAGGAGAAGCAAGCAGATAGAATGCTAAGACTTGGAGCAACACGCGTTGAATTGGGAGTTCAAACGATCTACGATGACATACTAAAGAAGGTTGAAAGGGGACATACGGTTAAGGATACTATTGAGGCGACAAGAATACTAAAGGATTGTGGATTCAAAATAGTATATCATATAATGCCCAGCCTACCCGGAAGCGATTTTGATAGAGACTTGGAGATGATTAAGACGATATTTAGTGATCCAGACTTTATGCCAGATATGTTAAAGATATATCCAACACTCGTTATGGAGGGTACAAAGCTATACGAAATGTGGAAGAAGGGAGAATACAAGGC
>Ga0190313_1000727_pt1 | contig 18835 bp, 18 predicted proteins | sample 4870071011_MG_FD_169989 | JGI IMG/M metagenome (GOLD analysis project Ga0190313, IMG submission 169989) | Hydrothermal vent sediment bacterial communities from Southern Trench, Guaymas Basin, Mexico - 4870-07-10-11_MG | ecosystem: Environmental > Aquatic > Marine > Hydrothermal vents > Sediment ...
GAAGTTTAAACCCAAGTTTAGTTTATAGCGAAACAAAACTGCCTGGCTAAAAAAGAAGAGAGATTATTGTCACTTCATAGTGGCCTCTAATTCTTCTACCCCAGAGATCTGCCTTGTAATCATTCTAAGTAACATTGCAAGGATAAATATTGCTGCTATTGAAAAGAGATATTCCCACCCTCCAAAGGTGAGGTCAAACGCTGCTTCTATCCATGCGAATAAGAGTGATAATATCTCAGCAATTAGCAGGCCTGCACTGAGAAACTCTATTAGTTCTAGCCTTTCTTTTTCTGCCCATTCGATTTCCATCATCTTTGTCTGCTTTTCTATGCTTCTCCACATAGCACGTCTTATCTTCCTCATTTCCTTCTCCATGAATGTGCCGATCAGTGTGGTTAGACCGTCAATGTCCATTCTGAAAGCCTCTAAGATACTCTTTGTTGCCTCTATTTTGCTTTTAATCACCTCTAGGGTTTCATCAATATTCACAGTGGCCAGAACAGCACCTACTATGGTTTGAGCCTGCCTATTTTCATTAGCTATTCTAGTTTGTTCTTTCATCAGGCTTATCTGTTTGTTTAGATATCCCAAGGCAAATCTGGCTAGGTGATCCACATCCCAAAGTATAACCGTATCTGCGAGCGTAGAGCTCAATCTCATCCTGTACTCCCCTATTGGACGTTCGCCTTGTTCTGAGGATATTTCATATCTAATGCGATTTAGGGAATCCCATATCATCCATACTCTCGAGAATAAATGGAGGTAAAATGTTTCAAGTGCTAATAGAGACATTATGATTTTCATTATCTCTTTGTATTCCTCCAGATTCTCTTCAATCGTTAGGATTAAGAATCCGTCTCTACCCCTTATTATTATATCATTGTTAGGCAGTTGTACCCAGCCCATGATATATCCAAGTATCTGCTGGAGTTCCTTCCGGAAATCGGAATATGATTCTAGTAGCTCGTCGAGACCCATAGAACCTATGTGATCCCTAAGATCTTTGTTCTTGTATATGACTTTCGTCGTCATTATGCACAGCACTTTTTTTCGCTCATATAGCTCCTCGTGGCTCTTCGGGAAGATAACCGACAGTATCCTTTTTTGGTAGCTATTGAGCATCGAGTTTATTAGTGTTGATGAATCCTCTAGTAGATCCGCAATTATCCTAGCAAGCTTATCCAAACTCGCGAACTCTACGGATATATCCTCCCCTTCAGTGCCTCCACCACCACATCTAGTTAGCCTACATGCGTAGAATGTAAAGCCACTTTCTTCCACACTCACACCAATTTCCTCTCTCTGTACAACTTTACTCTCTTCTGGATAGAAAATTCGTGATGCGAAGCTCACCTTCTTTCCTTCCTCAAATCTATGGATTTTTACCCAAGCATAGTCTGGTGAAATACGAAACAGTGAGGTTTCTGGATGCGTATCAACTTCTGGCGTGATAAATATCTCGTCCTTCCTGTAAGCTGATAGAGCTTCACAAAAATGTGCAAATTGGTTAGGCCCAAAAGGTATCCACTCACATACGATTATGGTGGGCTTATATAGAAAAGTAAACTCTTCTAAAACATCTTTTATTGTTGACATCACAGCCACCTACACAAATATGGGTTCTGTCTCATAGCTAATATCCTCCGTGGATAGACAGCCTATCGGTATCCTCTTGTTGCAACAGACATAGTAAGCATCATCGTCTCCAACAACTATTGACATCACCCTACCGCATTCGCATTTTAGAGAGTTACGCACAGCGTCCAGGTGATCTTTATGCTCATTGAGTAGCTTTAGTCCCTTCTCAGTTATGCTATACCCTATAACATAGAGGTGTCCCTCGGTCGAGAATTTTATTCTCTGGACAAACCCTTTATTGACAAGAAATTCGAGATCAGATACAGCCTCCTGTGATATGTTCATGAAAACATAGGCTCCCTTCCAGAGAACAAGCCGAGACGAATAGTCATAATCTAGTAATCCCTTAATTATGAGGTCGTAGATTATGCTTAAAAGTGCGTAGTCCTTTATGTAGTGGTCATAATCATCCTCAACTCCTGCGGGCTTTGTATAGAGAGAAAGAATCGCAAGCAACCTTATCTTATTAGCATCCAGTTCCTCACCCACGGCAGACCCCAGAGAAAATTGAGGATAAAGATTGTGTATGTATAATTATAAGTCCGTGATTTTTATTTTTAATACTTACATTTCGTATTTTTCCTCGAAGAGAGTTATCCCTCTAAAAATATTACCCCGGAGAGTCCCTTGAAGTGCTTATCCCCTGTGACGATTTTCGCCCCGATTTTTATTGCTAGTGCGTAGACATAGTAGTCAACCATGCTTGGTTTGCTTCTTAGTCTCTGCTTCCTAGTATTATCGTTTAGTGTTCTCTGCGCTTCACCAATAAGTAGCAGTACGTCGCTCTCTACTGGCACAACTAGTGATTGCCTCATTATGGCATTTATCCGTTCTTCGACATCCTCTCTGCTAAATCCTTCCCTAAAGTACTTGTTAGCTATCTCCAACAGAACTACCGTAGGTGTGTAAATGAGTTCTGCCCTTTCAATAAGCTCCAACACTTTTTCTCCAAGTTTAGAACCCAAAAAATATTCTATCCACGCGTATGAATCAAACACGAGAATCAAGCCTATCCTCCTCGGTAAACTTAGAAATCTTACCTCGGTCAATACCAAAAAACTGTCTTGCTATCCTCTTCCTTCTCTCCTTTATCAACATTAATATAACCTCTTCGATGGACTTTGCTCCCATAATCTTTTTTTCTTCCTCCAAAATTCTAGCAAGTTCCTTAGAAACTCTTATTGTTGTGCTCACGCCAATCACCTATGTATATGATATAAAATATACAGCATACAATATATAAAAATAGGATAATTCGGATATTTTGGCGATTTAACTTGGATTGTTTCGAACATCGCTATCTGGGAAGTACCCCTATTCGTAGGTGGTTGTAGTGCTACCAGTAGTTGTTATACGAAACAGTAAGCTAAGAGACGAAGTTTTTAAAATTGTAATGAAGATTGCGGATGAATCTGGAAGCAAAGTGATTAGAGTTGTTCGGTTGGATGATGAGTGTCTCGTCATTGTAGGTGATAGGGCATGTATACCCCATGAGAAACTCCAGGAGACTATACTTTCGAACCCCGCAATATACATAGCCGAAGAGGGCTTCGCGGGAGCGATCATAGTTGATGAGCCTAGCGATCTCCAAGGACTTGAAAATGAGCTCCTATTTAGACTTGAAGTAGCAAAGATTTATTCTAAACTTCCAAAACTCAATTGTAGGAAGTGTGGCTATGCGAGTTGCCTAGAATTCGCAATACAAGTTGCCGGGGGTGAGAAAAAAATCCATGATTGCCCAATCTTATCCATGGAGAAAAAAGTTATTCTTAAGGTCCGAGGAAAAACAGTTTTCCTTACACCTTGGGTTGAGAAGCTCCTTAGAAGCATAATATTCGCATTTCTAGAAAACCTCAAGGGTGTCGATATAGGGGGCACTGAAAAAATCATTCTGGAGGTTAGAGAATGAAAATATTCAGCTTTGTTGGCTACAGCAAATCTGGGAAGACAACGGTCATCGAATATCTCACAGAGGCGCTTACAAGAAGAGGGTACAGCGTCGTCGTGATCAAACACATACATAGACAAGTATTTGAGGTAGACCACAAAGGAAAAGATACATGGAGAGCGTTTAAAGCCGGCGCCAGTCTTGTCGTTGGAGTATCAGAAAAGAGATTTTTCCTATTCTCTAAGATTCCTAATACTGCCCCACTCGAGAAAATATTGAAGCTGATAGACCTAATACATGGCGAAGCTGATTTCATATTCATTGAGGGACAGATAAGATCTATAGGGAACATAGAAATACCGGTAGTACTTCTAATAAAGGAAGACAAAGAAATAGAAGACTTCGAAATCCTTAGGGACAGAGTAGTGGCCATTGTCTATCGAGATGAACCCATCAACAAAAATAAAATCAAAGAAATCTTCGGGGAGAAACCTATCATAAGAATAGATCAAAAAGAAAAATTGCTTGAAGCGATACTCAACACGGATTAAGATACCAATTCGTAGTCTCTATGGTGCTATGGGACAAAGTCAAGGTTATATATAGCCCACTCGAGAATTTCCAATAATCTCTGTTTCCAGTCTGGAGACTCATACACCCTATACAGCTTTTCAGCAGGTGTTTGTCCCTCCTTGATAAATTCCACTAGCTTATCCACTGTTCTTTTTACAGCTGTACTTGTCTCACCAATGAGTTCTATGTAGGGCTTCAGATCCTCTATTAATTGCAGTAATGCATCCCTTATTGGCGTAGGTTCTTGAAAGAATTTCGGCCACGGCTCACCATTAACCCTAGGTAGAAGGGCTGATGATATTGGAATCGTGGTCGCTTTGAATCCATGTTTAATGACCCTTGACCTTAAAAACCAGAGTGTCCTAAACACAGAACGCTCAACTTTTTTGAAGGCATCTCTGTGATCTGTTATAAAGCGACCCATAGCGGCGATAAGTATCCAGAGCCCTCTGATAAGTAGTAGTGATGGCACCGTATCGAATGCTCTTATCTCAACAGTGGACTTTCTACTCAGCAAGAAATATGCCTCCTCCTTTGTTAGAGGCGCTATATCTAGCAAGCGTGGTTCCCGTGGGTATGAATGATGGGATCCAAGTTCAGCTGACATAAGCTCTATTTCGCTCAGAATATAGTCATAATCGAAATTCTCCTCAGTCAGATATACTGGTGGAAACAGAGCTGTCGCCAATTTGAACCTACATCCTAAAAAGCTACGTTTTTTTCCTGCTACAAATCCACTTGACAGAGTTATCGGCAACATCAACAGATATATCATCGCGAAACCATTATAGTAGGGTATACGCTCGACTTGTCTTAAGAACCCACCACCCCATGAGTAGTGGAAGTGAATAGCGCATGTCTCCCCTGGTCTTATCTCCCGGTTTTTTGGAATAAATGGAGGAGCACTTATTAGACAAGGATATATCTCCGCCTCGCTCCCGATTTCCCATAACTTCTTTAGAGTATTCTGCAACTCCATCGTTACATGATCAAACTCATCTTCCCAAAAAGGCTTAAAGTTTATCTCTAGCATTGATGGATAGAGCTCCTTGACAACTCTCGTCAGACCTATTTGGAAACCTCGGACACCTATCGTCTCCTTAGGCATCCTTTTTATGAACCAACTTGCAGCATCCGCTGGTTCTAGATTTTTATTCATTAAAAGCACTTCGATTTCTATTCCTATGAGACCTTTCTGCTCCATCTTCCTCACCACATACGATCTACATGCCTAAAATCGGACATCCTCCGGGCCCTCTTAATTATGCCCGGGGGGGTTCTAGCTGTGATAAATTTTCCACCAAAGATACTCGCAGCTTTTCTTAGATTCTCAAAGTTCTCGTTTCCTAGGCCAACCCAGATAGTCCTCCAAACACCGCCAGAAACTTCGCTCATTCTTTTCGCGAAACTCTTCATTTTCGATTCATTTAGCTTGCTGTCTTTAGCTTGTATTATAAGTATTGTGTTGAGAGCACTTCTCCCAAGATCTCTCTCTTCTAATCCATGTATTATCGTTTCCAACGCCGCTTCAAGGTCTCTCTCGTCAGTTTCTTTAATAATCATATCCGTAACGAATCTCGGTATGAGCACAGTCATAAACCAGCGCAACTTAGGTTCTATGCTTATCCAGTTAAGCAGTATGTCGACGTCATCCGCATAGCTAAAAATAGCACAGTTCAGCGTTTTTCTCAAGTTGTATTCTAGGAGTATTTTTGAGAGTTCCTTAGCAATATCAACTTTTCTCTTCTCTCCCCAGCGTTCCATCATGGCTACACTTGAATCAATAGCAACTGCTATGTTCATCAGACCAGCGAACTGTATTCTTATCCTCGTGTTGTGAGATATCCTGTAGACCTCCCCGGCTCCTCCACCCTCAATATCTAGGATCCTAATAGAAGTTTTTGGCGAAATTGCTATTTCGTCGTCCAACGTTACATATATGTGTTTGTTTTTGTAGAGATAGTCTATCCAATCATGCATATTTCCAACGACATATACATCTGCTCTCTCCGCATCCTTTATGTCCTCGACTAACTCGAATTTTCTTTCCTCACCAGCATATGCTCCCAGCTTATACATTATGTGAATCGGAAGCGAGATTTCACCTTCCCTCACCAAATCGTTAAGAACAACCCTTATAGGCGAGACTCTGAACTCGGCATCTATTATTACGCTTCCCTCACGTATCCCTATTTCCTTTGCCGTCGATGGATTCACCCAGCCTATGTTCTCGTACACATTCTTCCCTGGCTCAACCCTAAGAGAAAACATCGTAAACCACCTCAGTTTAATATAGAAAAAATTTGTCTTATTTATTCGGTGTTGCGAATTTGGATCGCAGTGAGATAATCAAGTATTACTCTAGACCCGATGTTCGAAAAGAGATAGTTGACTACTCCAAAGGGAGATGGCTAGCCCTATACGCCTCTACTCAGGGGATGGGCATATTCTTCAGATATTGGGGGAAAAATAAGCCCCCACTTAGCATCTCCGATGAGACCAGCTACCTAGCTCTTATTGGTCGCTTCAAAAATTACCACTTCAGAACAATCTACGCATCGATAAACATTTATCGGCAACTCTCAACGCGAGACAGTATTGATGACAGAAATAATATACTGAGGACAACTCCGATATGGGATATCGACGGTTCCCTAGAAGGATGGAAATATATAGTTGATGTTGCTAGGCTAATAGTGGACTATCTGGAGAGAGAAGGAGTTAGAAAGTCAGTGTATCTAAAGTGGTCTGGAAGAGGAATACACGTACATATCCACGAGAAAGCATTCTCTGATGAACTCCTAGAGAAGTATCACCCATTAGACCTCGCCTACGCCATTGTTGAGTATGTTCTTAGAAAGCTTGGGGATAAGATTGAGGCTATAGCCAAGAAGGCCCCGCTAGGAGATAGACCCCTGAAACTTGAGAATGAAATCGACTTTAAGAGAGTATTTACAGTCCCACTTTCTCTGCACAAATCATTGGATTTTGCTGCCATATGCTTGAAGCCTAACCAATTAGATGAATTCACTCTTGATTGGGCAAAACCAGAAAACCTGCGACACAACAAGTATTGGCGACAATACGAAGTTGGGGAGATCGACAACCTAGCAATAAAGGCAATTAAAGAAGTTGGAGGCTACTTTGAGAGAGTAGGAGAAATAAGAACTGTCGTGGGAATACAGACACCAAGAAAACCACGTTCGGAGAAAACCAAGACTGTAGCTCCCACTAAGGTCGGACGCTTTCAAGTCATGGCTCTTCTGCAGGCAGCTAGATACTATTTGCTGACGGGGGATATCAAAAAAGCTAAGTCTTTTGGGCTTAATAGAGCAATTTTCTATGCATGGGCTAAGCATCATAGAAAGTATGTCCCAAAAAAGAAAAGAATAGCTACTGCTGGTGTTGAGGAAATTGAAGAGGAGGGAAAGAAGATGATATATGTTGGGGATGAAGGAGCATTTATCTCTAATAGAGGCTGGTTCATAATTGGGGACAAGGAGCAGCTCCCCGAGGATTTCGATAAGAACGTCGCTGAGAAGATTGAGGGGGTCATCGAATTCGAGAAGGCATGGAAAGCCGCATTAGAATACCTCAAGCAATTCCCAAAGAATGTACTTCTTGACCAGCGACGCTTCTACGAGGAGGTCTATAAGCCCGTTAGGGATGCCTTCATTAAGCTTATTAAAGAGGGAAAAATACCCCGAAAGCCTAGACTTGATCTATGGTGATGATAATGGTAGTTATGAACGTCTATGTAACGTATAGGGGAAGAAGATATATGGTTAAGGCCCTTCTGACTAAGAGGATATGGTTCAACGCCATCTCGCAGTCCCTATTCCAAAGGCTATTTGGCTCGACATGGCTCCGAGTGAAGAAGCCACTCGTATTCTACAGAGGAGACGAGAAAATCGAAGTGGACAAATATGCTGATGTAACAGTTGAAATAGGCAAACTCATGATCAAAGCTCATCTTCTCATCGACGATAGGCTTATGGGATACACAATGGAAGAATGCGACATAATTATCGGCAGAGAAACGCTAGAAAAGAATAAGATACAGGTATTCGAATAGCATTATGCACAAAGAAATCACAATCATCTAATAAAGCATATGATACTTAGAAAAGCTCAACACACTGCGTTGAGCTAAGCTTCTATAGTTCTCTTATAATTTCTCTTGGTGTTTTGACTAGAATGATTAGACTGAGCCCTCCAGATTCTATGTGATAAACGCGTCTACAAGCTCTCAGCGTAGGCTACAATCATAAAATCTGGGAGTATCCTCTTTCTTGTTCCACCGCGTTTTTTTATATATATTCAGCATGTAATTTTCCTGCTCTCTTAATTATTTTCTTTGGGATACACATCACAATGTGTATTTGAGCAGACTCCAAGAAACCATTAAGATCACGTTCCCGCTTCCTTGGATTTGGATCCAAGTAGACCCATGTGTAGAGTTCTGAGAGAACAATAGAAGACTTTTTTTATCATCTAAAAAAGCAAAATAAGTGGAGGTTCTCTGGCATCCAATGTATTAAGCTTTTCTCGTTAATAACACAGAATCGAAGTGTTTTCCACTAACAAAAGCGAATATAGCTGAAACAATACTATACATTGCTCCCCCTAGGATAGCTGTAAGATCCATAGAGTTCGGAAGAGAGATTAAAAGCCAGTAGATAAGATAGCCGAGTAGACCAGCAAAGAATCCAGGGGCAGCCCTACTAGCAATGTAGCCTATCAGGATACCTGCAAGAATTACAGGTATCCACCAGAAGACAAGGAAAGCAGCGATGAAGAATCCGTTTGTTGTGCCTTCCATAAGCCGTAGAAATATCTCATAGGATATACCTCCAATTATAAACATTATTGGTATAGACATCGCTAAGGAAAATAGAAATGCTTTTCTGTCGTCTGATCTGATAGATGCTAGCCACCTAGTGTGCCTCTTGATGGTCCTTTCAAGCACCTTATTAAGTGCCTTTATGGTTTTTTCTGATATTACCACAAAGCCCTCTTCTGAAACAGATACTATCTCCGAAAGAAGCTTCTCAGCCTCTCTCTTGAAGTCTTCAACAAAGAGGTTTATTGCGCTCGCGTCATCGTCAGAGTCGGCGAGGACAAAGGCCAGTAGTGATGCATCCTTCACCTTAAGATTCACAATAGAAGCTCCAGCGAACCCCATATCTATATACCTTGGCGCGTCGAGAATCTCAGAACCAAAATTGACAATCGCTGATATAAAACCACTAATCAGCTCTGGAGCTAGCCTTCTTATGGATTCTCTTGGGGCTTGATCACATATCCACGAATATATTGGGCTCCCAGCCTTATCCAAGATTACCAGGGCGTAGATCATGTGGATCCCTCTATGAGTAGAATTCTCGCAATAGATGCCATATAAATTAGGTTTTTCTCAATAGTATCTCAGCCAACGATTGGTAGATTCTGTCTTTTATCTCCGGTATTAACTCGGCATTCTTTACCTTGAATATTGCTTTGTATTTTACTTCGAGCCTTGTCAGATTAACTATTTTTAGTTTAAGATCTACTACTTTGTCCGCTAGCTCGCCTCTTATCTTCTCTATGGCTGATTCCACTTCTTCTAGTGGGACATCTACGCTTGTGGAGAATTCCAGTGGATAGATATAGTATGTTTCTCCGTTTTCTTCTACGCGATAATTTACTATCCTCCTACTAGCTATGTCCTTGTTTGAGATTATTATTGTGCTTCCATCCGCCTTCCTAATCTTCGTGAAGTTCACTGACATATCCAACACGAAGCCTTCGTCCCCATCGAACCTCACATAGTCACCAACACTGATGACCCTAGAAAACAACACAAATGCCCCCGAGAAGAAGTTCGATACTGTCGTTGCTAGGGCTATTCCTATGATTGCCCCTATTATTGCTCCGCCTCCAGCCAGATATTCCGTTGGGAACCACTTAACCGACGATAGAAATACCAATGCTACCGCTAGGATAAGAAATCTTATTATCAACTTTATTCCTCCGAGAGCCTCAACACTGATGTTCACTAGGCGAGCAAAAGATTTGAGATATCTTGAGACGAGCCTATCAGCAATAAAAGCTCCGAGAACTATCAGAACAATCTTCAATATCTCAATTATGTCTTCCATCATCGTCTGTGGTATCTCTATGAAAAGAGGTATCATCGACATCACCAGCGTCTAGAGCATTTACCAATATTAGAAGATATAGAAACACACAATATAAAAGTGGCTCCAAAACTGTGTAGGAGACGCATAATTTCAGATGCGATAAGGGTTATTTCGTATCTATGCACATGTCTATACCTGATGAAATTAGTACGTGTTTAATCAGAAATATCTGAACATCAATCGGATCGCATGGTGAGAGTGGATGCGTAAGCCTGTTATTATTGTTCACGGAGGTGCAGGAAAGGTAAGCGAGGAACTTGCGAAGCGTGGTCTTGAGGGATGCATAAAAGCTTTGGATAGCGCATGGAAAATTCTTTCTAGTGGAGGTTCAGCTCTAGATGCTGTTGAGGAAGCCGTCAGGATAATGGAAGATTTTCCATGGCTTAACGCGGGGTTAGGCTCTAACCTGAACATGGAGGGATTCGTCGAGATGGATGCCTTTATAATGGATGGATCAAGATTAAGAGCAGGTGCTGTCGCCGCCGTGAGGAGAATTAAGAACCCAGTGAAATTGGCTAGACTAGTGATGGAGAAAACAAAACACATACTCCTCGTAGGGGAGGGGGCGGAGAGGTTTGCGACGAGTATGGGCATAGAGTTGATAGACCCGAAGAGCTTGATCACAGAATATCAGCTGAACCGATGGAAAAGAGAGAAAGAGAAAATCAAAGCGAACTCTTTAGGAGACACTGTGGGTGCTGTTGCTTTAGATATTCATGGAAATCTAGCTGTAGCTGTTTCTACTGGTGGAATATTTATGAAGCTACCAGGCCGTGTGGGAGATACCCCACTTATAGGAGCTGGAGGCTACGCTGATAATGAATATGGTGCTGCATCCGCGACTGGCTTGGGTGAAGCGGCAATGCGTGTTCTATTATCGAAAACAGTGGTGGATCTCATAGCGAATGGATTTGACGCCCAATCCGCCGCGAAGGAAGCAATAAGAATACTTGAGAGGAGAACCGGTGGTTGGTGTGGAGTAATCGTTGTGGATAAAGAGGGCAACATAGGAATCTACCACAATACGCCTATCATGAGATTCGCATATAGAACGCCAGATGAGTTTGGTAGCGGCATCAACTATATGAAACTCAAATCCAAATGATCAACTTATTTTTCTCCAATCGCGGATCTCACCCCTCCTATTTCTGATGACTATGTGTAGCAACTCACCACATTTGGGACATATAGGCTCCTCCACCAAAACCCTTGTTCTCAATCCTATCCGCTCGATTATTAGCTCCCCACAGTTCGGACAATAGGTATTCTCATATGGATGTGGAGGCCAAACATTCCCAACATAGACATAGAGTAGACCTTCCTCCTTTCCAATCTCATAGGCTCTCTCCACAGTTTCTACAGGTGTTTCTGGTGGAAGACCTTTTTCTAGAGCTTTATACATCGCGAAGTATCTCGTTACATGCCATGGCGTTTCCGGCCCTAATTCTCTCTTTATTCTCCTAGCTATGCTTCTCAGACATTCCTCATCATCATTGACTTTGGGTATTACGAGAGTTGTTATTTCTACGTGGACGCCTCTCTGTTTAAGCAGTTTTGCATTTCTCCAGACTATGTTAACATCAGCTCCTATCCATCGCTCAATTGTTCCTGGACAGCCCTTTATGTCTATGTTTGCTGCGTCTAAACCGTGCTTTACCAGAATTTCAATCGCTTCCGAAGTCATGTACCCATTTGTCACATATGTATTGAACCAACCATTTTTTCTTGCTAGTGGCATAACATCCAACGAATATTCAAGCAATGTTACTGAGGGCTCATTAAATGAGAAGCTCGTACCCATGCTACCAACTCTCCTCATGGTATCTATGAATCTCCCTGGAGACAAATAATAGCAACTTTTCGCCCAAGTCTTCGAGATTTCATAGTTTTGGCACCAAGGACATACAAAGTTACACCCCCAGCTACCTACAGTAAGGGCGTATTCGTCTGGAAAATAGTTGAAGAATGGTTTTTTGCTCATGGGATTATTCGATATTGAGGATATGTTGCCATATGTGATAACATAGAGCTCCCCTTCGAAGTTTAAGCGAGCCCCACACATACCCCTCTTCATAGGAGGAATAACACATCTTCTCTCACAGACATTACATCTCACATATCCATCGCCAAGAGGCTCCCAAAGCTCAGCTTTTCTTGAACATGGGCTTCTAAGAAGAGCCAGAGTCTGTTTATCTGCGGACATGATGCTTCACGAAGTGACCATCGATTTCGAGGCTTAGAGGACTTAGCTTTTGCTGAAGCAGAATTTGTTTATTAGGTTTCTTAGTGATTCTTTAGGCCCCACTATGACTATCACATCTCCTTCTTTTATTGCTGTATCTTTTGTGAACTTCATCCATAGACCCTCCCTCTTCACTGCAACAACACTTACACCTAGAGTTTCTATTTCTCTAATTCTTCTACCTGCAAGTTCAGACCTAACCCTTATTGCGATGAGATCTTCCTCGACGGCAACATCAAATAGAGCACCAAATACAAAGAGACTCCTTGATATGCCCGTTGTGCTGAGTATTTCATCAAAACTTGGGTTTTTTGATAGAACTGAGGCTAATTCGTCGTTGAATATCCTAACGACTGTTCTTATCCTAGGATTGATCCTCTTCGCTTTCTCTGCGATAACAGTATTCGTGGTGTCATCATTTATAGCAATTATTATAGCTTTTGCCTTGTCGACGCTAGCCTTCAAGAGAACATCTGTCACTGTCGCATCCCCAAAAACTATGGGCCTACCCCTCTTCAGAAGTCTGATCACAGTTTCGTTTCTAAGCTTGTCTTCTGGGAGCACAATGAGAACATAGGGTATGGAGAGATCCTCTAATAGGCTGACCACTTTCTCTCCTAGATGCCCACAACCAACAACCACAATATGATCTTTCATAAGACTCGCCTTCAACTCCGCTCTCTCCTCACGAGAAAAGGATTTTGTCTCAACAAACGCCATTATCGGAGTAAGCTCAGCGAAGAGTATTACTATTTGGGCGAAAGCCTCGAGCACATTTTTTGGCTCATAGTTAAGAGTGAGGAGAAGAGTGACATTCCTAACCGAAAGCTCTATGCCAGATAAAACTGTAAGAAGAAGAGACAAAACTACCAAGAAAATTATAATCCTAAGTGTTTCCCCCACAAGCAAAAAATAATATTTCAGTTTTTGCAGCCCCCTAAGCATTATCACCACGATCTGAGCAAATACATATCAGACCGTAGAGCCCTCCTCACCACTCAGCACTTCTCCTTCTCATCATCTAATCGGGGAAAATATAAAATAGGCATTATATTGGAATTCCAAAGTCAATAGAATATATCCGTTTTTTCTTTAAGATTTTTCTACGAGAGATATTTGTTTAATTCCTCATTAGCTGTCTGCACATCATCTATGATGTCCCTCAAATATCTTGGAACATATAGCCTATGCTTTGACGAAATCATAGAACCACACACTTAGCATCACACACCAATACTCTCGCTTTCTACGAGGTAGCAGGATGTGTCAAACAACATTCTTGGTCCAATCCTCCTCTTTCCTCGATATAACCTACCTAAAAAATAGGTAGAAGACTCTTACTTCTTTTTTCCTCCGAATATTCTTGATACTACCTCTCTCATCGCTATGTTGGCTATTTCTCTGACGGCCATCGTCCCTAGGGCTACTGCTACTTCCTGTAGGATAGTTTTCCAGGTAAACCTATTTCTCCTCACATAGTAAGCCACTTTTCTTGCCGCGTAGAGATAGGCCGTAGCTACTATTGGGGCAAAGATCACAGCTAGTATTGAGAGAATCCATATCTCCCTTATCGATATCGCAGCTGTATACTCTGGTGTTATGAGTAGATGAAGAATTAGCAGAATTAGTCCTAAGAATGTCACGAAACCAAACTTCATGCCGACTCTCTTTTCTTTTACTAGGGTTCTTGTGTGTTTCTGGATCGCAAATAGTAATGAAAACACAGTTATTATTATCCACATCGTCGCATTGCCAGTCGCACCGAAACCCATTATGAAGCCTATTGTTGATGAGATAGCAACGAAGACGAACATTCCGAATGCGCTTCGGAGGATCCTTCCTTTCCCCCTAAACACAAGATATGCGAATACAAGAGCGATTATTGTCGGTGCTATTGAGAGAGCAAACTCGTAGGGTGTGGCGAGTAGTCTCCAAGCAGCTATTCCTACAAGAGCTACTGCTGAGAGAAGTATGAGTGGCGAGAGAAATACTCTGTCTTTGTCACTTCCATAGAGTATGATTATCCCAGCAGTTGATGCGAAGAAGTCCGTCATCTGCACTATGAACAGAGAGGAGTTAAAGAGGTACCATGCTAAGAGTGTAGCAACCAGCATAAGTTTGGGATCTACAATCCCTAGGTCTATATCAAAACCGAAGTAAAGAAGCGACAGCCATATCCCTCCAAGAATAATAGCTAGCGTCGCAGAAACCTTCACTTGGATGGGCTTCCTCCAAAGTATAAGACCTAATGAGATCATCGATACTGCTATCAGTATCGTTATCTGAGGCCTTACCTTAAAGGCATACTCATATGCTAGGAGCACCGATACAAGAAACGTCAATGCCACAGTATTCCTATCTACGAACCCTCTAAATCCCCCAAATACATTCTCCTTAAGATACTTCCAGATCAGCCTCTCTATATATGATGCCGGCATAGATAACACCATTCCTGCGAGGATACCAAAAAATCAATATGACGACATAGTAGCATTCCTAAACATAGCTCAGCCATACGCGTAGCTAAATTACTATCAATAGGCTTTCTAGTCATTAAAACCTATTCCCATAAACATTATAATATGCGATTTTAGGTATGGGCTTCCTCTCTCTAGCAGGAGGCTTCTCATCAGGATAACCAACAGCCAATGCTCCCACCAAGACCTTATCTTGAGGAATCCCCAATGCTTTTTTAACCTCCTCAAACTCGTAGATACCTATCCAGCAGGAGCCCAATCCAAGCTTTAAAGCGGCCAACGATATGTTGTGAAGAGCCATCGCCGTATCGGACATGTGATAAATCGGGCTTATCTTAGGGTCTGAGATCGCTACTATAATTAGTGGTGCCTCAGCTATCCAGCTCTGCCCCTTAGCTCTTGCTATGAGCTCTATTTTTTCTTTGTCATCTATCACAATGAATTCCCATGGTTGCCTATTCTTGCTACTGGGTGCCCATCTAGCAGCCTCTAGGAGCTTCATTATTACTTCTTTGCCTATTTTATCATCTCTATACTTTCTAATTGATCTTCTCTCAAATATTGCTTGAAGAACATCCAAGCATTCCAATCTAACTCCCCCAGAAGGAATTTGAACATAGAACATTAAAACTTTTTAAATGGATGCAGGATCATCTCTATGAGAACTTTATTTTTTGGCTATGAGTATTTGTTTATGAATTGTGGGTGTGATAGTAGCAATAGAAGTTCTGGTAGTGGGACTACCAATATGTTTTCTCGTTTTTCTAGTTCGTCCTCCGTGCTCATTAGTATATGGGTTTTCCTGTTCGATGAGAGGCCCGAGGGAATGTATAGCTCGCTCTTTCTTTTGAGTTTTGATTCGATGAGGAAAGTCTCTCTCCCTATAGCTATGAAGTCTATCTCCCTGCCATTTTTCTTTGCGTAGAAAATTCTGGTTAGGGGCTCCTCACTGAACTTTTTTCCTCTTATAAATTCTATCAGATGCCTTAGGATAGCGCCCTCAACGAGTTTGCCTCTGAGCTCTCTTTCTCCAAGCCACCTATTAGTAATGTTTGGAGGGAATTGAGCACCAGTTGTCCACATATCGAATGCATATAGGATAAATGTGTCGGTGAAATATATTTTCTTATCTTTCTTAAAATCTGGAAGTATCGCTCCTCTCAAAATCTTTGGTTGATATAATATCTCAACTGTGAATGCAGCCCTCAGAAACTCAGTGACCTTTTGTATGGTCTCATAATTGTAGTCGGTACCATGAGATAGACTCCTCCAGCTAACCGACGATGATAGTACCTCTATGATTCGCCTCGCTGTCTGAATCATTGCTGTTACCGATATTTTCTCCTTATGAGCATCACCCTTAACATATGCTATGAAATCATCGTAGAACCTTTTCTTAACTAAGCCATAAGATAATAAGCAGTTCTGGGCATGTGGGAAGCCGCCTCCTAAGAGGTATTTTTCGAGTAGTCCTCGAAGTTCGGTATGGAATGCATATAATGTTTCGAATGCCACTTCGACAGATGAAAAATCTGTTTCTATTTCCACTTCAGAGATTATCTTCGGCTCTACTGTTTTCACATATTCGTAGAAACTCATTGGCATGAGAACATAATCTGGTGTTTTCTCATACCTACCCCGTCTACCTGGCAATAGTTCTATGCCTCTCACAATATCCATAGCGTGAGAACCGCAGACTAATACAAAATTATTTTTAAGGAAACCTATATCATGGAGGTACTTAAGCGCTCTTGGCCAGCCCTCAACGGCCGATATCTCATCAATGAAGATATACGCTCTTCCTTGTCGTATGTTTTTGAGATAGTAGCTGAGCGATTCTAAGAGTTCCTTCCAATTTGCAAATATTTCGCTGTGAAGATATAGTATGTCCCTCGAATCAACTCCACCACGCAGAAGGTCTCTTATGAGAACTTTGATATATGTTGTCTTGCCTATCTGCCTTGGCCCTCTCAAGGAATAAATGATGTTCCTCCCAGTATCAATATCCAGAAGCGGAACCCACTTACACTTAGAACTCTCGAACACTCTGACATGATCATCAGATTCTATAAGCGATGAATCACTCCACCATGGATTCTGAAGTCTTAGGTGGCTGATCACCATTCTTCCTCACACCTTTTATAGATATGACGATTATTGCCGTCAATATTTTATAAATATTGACTAAATAAATCGTCAAAGAGATAATTCAAAAATCGAAAAATAAGAGACACCTAAAGTAGCCCAGCCTACTCAGACCGCACATTGGATTTTGGAGACCTAACGTTCTTCAACATTGCTAATGGAAGTATTAGAATCTATCGGACAATCCATCGACAAAAACGATTCATCTCCTAAGACATTATTTCTCCTATTGCGATTCCAATTTATTATGTAACACGACAAGGAGAAGTAAAAATAAAAAACTCCATAAAAAACTAGGTAGAGAAGTAAGGCTATTTTGGGTTATCTGTATTTGACATCGCCACGGTAGTCGGGGAGTATTATCGGTGCTTTTCTCTTTGTTCTTATTTTTGCCGCTTTGAGCATATTCTCCCAGCGCACCACATGGTCTAAGGTAAGCCTACCTAATGATACCTTCTTTATATGCTTAGAAGCAAAGATGCCTGCGCGGCGACCAAACACTGTGATTTCCAGCAAGCTGTTGCCCATAAGCCTATTCTTACCGTGGACGCCACCTGTGCATTCGCCAGCCGCAAAGAGATTTGGTATTGGTTTTCTCTCGGCATTTAGGACTTGTGTATATTTGTTTATTAGGATTCCTCCATTCTGATAGTGGAGAGTTGGGAATACAAGTATCGGCTCCTTCCTAATGTCTATCCCATATCTCTTAAATTGGCGAAGCATCGCTGGGAGATACCTTTCGATAGTTCCCTCTCCACGGATTATCTCTATCATTGGGCTATCCAGCCAGACCCCCCAACCTGTAATCGTTCGAATACCCCTCCTCCTATCGTAGCACTCACGAATTATTGCTGATGCTACAACATCTCTAGGCTCCAACTGATAAACGAACTGTTCGCCCTCAACATTAACTAGTTGCGCCCCTAATGAACGAACTTTTTCTGTGACAAGTTGGCCCGCTAGTTGAGGAGGCCATGCAGCACCAGTTGGATGGTACTGTACAGAGTCCATATCCCTCAGCTGTGCTCCCACTCTGTAGGCTAGTACAACGCCATCCATTGTGGCACCATAGTGGTTTGTTGTCTGGAATCCTTGTATGTGGAGTCGACCGAAACCGCCCGTAGCAATTATCGTTGCTTTTGCTCTGATCACATGGTATTTTCCAGTTTCTAAGTTCATCACAACTGCGCCGGCTACTTGACCCCTATCATCGGTTATTAGTTCTACTGCGGGAGAGAATTCTAGAATGGGTATTTCCCTGTTGAGGACTTCGTCCATTAACACGCGCATTATCTCCAATCCAGTGTAGTCCCCGCAGGAGTGCATTCTGTATCGGCTGCATCCTCCTCCCGAGACCTCAATCATCGTTCCATCAGGCTCCTTGTCGAACATTACTCCTAGGTCTTCTAAAAACTTTATGATAAGAGGCGCCTCCGTGACTAGAATCTTAACTAGTTCGGGGTCGTTGGTATAGTGTCCGCCCCTCAGAACATCTAAGAAGTGATATATAGGAGAATCATACTCTCTATCCGCTGCTTGTATACCACCCTGAGCCATCTTCGTGTTTGCATCCCCAAACCTAAGCTTAGTCACCATTAACATCCTATCCGCTGGTACCCCACTTATGTTAGCCCATAAAGCCGCTGAGGCTGCTGCTCCACCACCACCTATAACCAAAATATCTACATCG